>ERZ1032812.112-NODE-112-length-9219-cov-6.145897_pt1 | contig 9219 bp, 8 predicted proteins | sample MGYA00517094_ERZ1032812 | MGnify/ENA primary metagenome ERZ1032812 (study PRJEB33719, sample SAMN04262549) | wastewater metagenome | biome: sewage system; feature: street-access sewage; material: sewage | place: Peru: Lima | collected 2013-01-15 ... | reverse complement strand
GGCCGTCCCGTCGTTCCGTCGGGCGGACTGACGTAGATCTGAACCACCTCCGCGCCGGCGGCCTTCCCGGTATTTCTGATCGTCACGCGGACCTCGTCCGACGTGACCTTGTATCCGTAAAGCTCGAAGTCCGTATAGGACAGCCCGAAACCGAAGGGCCACCTGACCGGAACGTCCGCCGTATCGAAATAGCGGTATCCGACGTACACGCCCTCTCTGTACTGGGCGTTTTTGTGTCCGGCTCCGTAATAGGCTGATGTCGCACAGTCTTCGTAGACGAGGGGCCAGCTCTGAGACAGCTTCCCGGACGGATTGACCCGTCCCGACAGCACGTCGTAGATCGCTTCGCCGCCGGCCTGTCCGGCCAGTCCCATATAGACGATCGCGGAAACACGGTCCGCCCAGGGCGTCTCGACGACGCTTCCCGTCAGCAGGACAACCACCGCGTTTTTATTGACGTCGGCCACTGCGTTGATAAGCTCGATATGACCTGCCGGCATTTTCATGTCGTCACGGTCGAAGCCTTCGGATTCCCGGCTTTCCGGAAGCCCCGCAAAGATCACCGGGACCTCTACGGCTGCCGCCAGACGTCCGGCCTGTTCGATAAGCTCCGGCGTCGTCTCCCCGTCAGCACGGCATCCCGGCGCATAGGGAAGCTTCGGCGCCGCGTCTCTGGGACTGATAATCCGCGTCGGATGGATATGGCTGCTGCCGTTGCCCTGATAACGGAAGACCTGCGCCATCGCTCCGAAGAGTCCGACTTTCTTATCAGGAGCGACCGGAAGAACGTCGTTTTCGTTCTTCAGCAGCACCGCGCTTTCCGCAGCGGCCCGTCTCGCAAGCGCCGCGTGCTCTTCGACCCGGAAAGGCGCCCTGTTTTCCAGCGCCTTTTCCGCATTTTTCGCAAACCGGATTACCCTCGCAGCCGAATCGTCGACGCAGGCCTCAGGAAGCTCTCCTTCACGTACCGCGTCGCAGGCTTCGGATTCCATATAGCCGCTGCCGCCCGGCATCGACAGGTCGCAGCCGGCCCGAAACGCTTCGATCCGGTCGTGGAGACCTCCCCAGTCGGTGACGACGAGACCGTCGAAGCCCCATTCGTTTCGTAAGATATCCGTCAGCAGCTCGTGATTGTCACTGCAGTATACGCCGTTTATTTTATTGTAGGCGCTCATCACTGCCCGGGGCTTTCCTTCCTTCACGGCGATTTCAAAGGAGGTCAGGTAGATCTCCCGCAGCGTCCGCTCGTCGATCTGGCTGTCCGAGGAGAAGCGCTTGTACTCCTGACTGTTGCAGGCGAAGTGCTTCAGGCATGCGCCGATCCCGTTTTTCTGCATCCCCCGGACGTAGCCTGCGCCGAGCCCGCCGGACAGGTACGGATCCTCCGAGAAGTACTCGAAACTGCGTCCGCACAGCGGATCCCGCCGGATGCTGACGCCGGGGCCCAGCACGAGTCCGATCTCGTAGGCCGCCGCTTCCTCGCCTATCGCTTCGCCGATCTCCGCGAGAAGCGCGGGATCCCAGCTGCAGCCGGAGGTCGACGCGGTCGGAAAGCACGTCGCGGGATCCGAACGGTTCACCCCCAGCATATCTGCGAGTCCGTCCTGCTTTCTGATCCCGTTGGGTCCGTCGGAGCCCAGAAACGACGGGATCCCGTAATAGGTATGGGCCTTCGTATGCCAGAAATCCTCACCGGAGCACAGCTCGATCTTCGTTTTTATATTCATCCGAGATAAAATTTCTTCGGTGTTCATATCCGCCTTCTTTCCGTCCGAAATCACCGGACCGGATTCAAGTTTCGTAGTTCGTCCCGTATCGAAAATCTGATCCTTTAATATGGAACGCAGGACTCTGTGAAAAGCCGTGATTCTTAAGCTTTAATCAAGAGAACTTTAAAGTTTATTGTATCTCAACAGACTGCACTCTGAAAGAAACATCGGATGAACTGCGGTTTCAAAAAATAAAAACCGCCGGCAGTGCCGGCGGCTCGCAGAAGTGCGATTCTATTTGACCAGTCCCAGAAGATCGTTGAGCGCTTCGCTCATCGTCGGATGGGTGTAGATATTGTCTCTGAGCAGAGTGTACGGAAGGTCCGCATCCATCGCAAGCTTGATCAGATTGATCATCTCCTGGGATTCCGCGCTGTAAAAATGTGCCCCGAGGATCCTGTCGTTCTTCCCGTCAATAATCACCTTCAGCAGTCCCTGAGGCTTTCTCATCACGTGAGCCTTCGGGACAGCGGCAGCGGGCATGACGGCGGTCTTCACCTCAAACCCGGCAGCCTTCGCTTCCGCTTCCGAAAGACCGACCCGCGACATCGGAGGATCGAGGAAGACGGTATACGGCACCTCGCCGCGGTTTTTCGTCGTCCGTTCACCCTGTCCGAGGATCTGGTCTCTGACGATACGGCTGTCGTCGAGGGAAATATACGTGAACTGGAGTCCGCCCGCGACGTCGCCCATCGCCCAGATATCGGGAGCCGACGTCCGCAGGTATTCGTCTGTCTTCACAGCGCCGCGCTCCGTCGTTTCAATCCCCGCCTTCTCCAGCGCGAGCCCGTCGATATCGGGCCTTCTTCCCGTCGCGATGAGCACCGCGTCTGCGGGCAGCGTTTCCATGCCGCCGGGACCTTCGACGATGACGGCGCCCCGCCGTTCGCCTTCTTCGATTTCCAGCGTCTTCGTATTCTTCAGGATCCGTATCCCCCGGTCCGTCAGGTCGTCATAAACGGCCTTTGCGATATCCGCTTCCTCTCTCGGAATAAACGTATCTTCGATCTGGACGACGGTCACCTTCGAGCCGAAGTTACTGTAATAGGACGCAAACTCAAGGCCGATATAGCCTCCGCCGATGATCACGAGATCCTCAGGCAGCTCGTCGCGTTCCATCATCGTATCGCTGGTGTAGACGAATTTGTTTCCCTTCGCGCCCGGAATCGGCGGAACGAAGGGAGACGCGCCGGTATTGATGAAGATCCGCTTTCCTTCCAGTATTTCGGTTTTTCCGTCCGGAGACGCCACCTTGACTTCGTGAGGACCTTCAAACGAGGCTTTTCCGTCGATAACTTCCACACCGGCGGATACGGCCTTGCCGTAGTTCTTCTGGCGCAGATTTCCCGTCAGAGTACGTTTCTCGGCCACAGCCTTCGTATAACGGGCTTTCTTGTCTTCAGGGCTTCCGCCCATCGCCGCCGACAGTCTCGCACTGTGCTCGAGGGTCTTCGTCGGGATGCACGCGACGTTGATGCAGGTCCCGCCGTACATTTTCGGAGACTCTTCGATCAGAGCCGTGCTCTGTCCCGCGCCGGCCAGCGCGCCTGCCAGTGTCTTTCCGCCCTTGCCGAATCCGATGATGATATTATCGTACTGTTTCATTTTTATTCTCCTGCTGATAACCTGTCTGTCCGGAAATCTGCATTCTCAGGAATCTGCCTGATGGAAGATCTGACCTTCGAGACCGCCGATCGTTTTCTGCCGCAGACGGGCGCGGCACCCCTCGTCCAGCTCGTCGAGGATCGAATCCATCATCGGACCCATTCCGGACGAGACCAGACATTCGTTATCAAGATTTCCGCTCTGCCAGCCTGACGAAACGAAGCGCGTATCCAGCGCATCCGCCACCTCCGCCAGCGTGATGTCCTCCGCCTTCCGCGCGATCGTGTATCCGCCTTCAGAACCGCTTTTGGTATCCACGAGCCCCGCTTTCCCGAGGCGTCCCATGACGCGGCGAACCCTGACGCGGTTCGTGCAGATATTTTCCGCCAGCTCCTCGCTGGACAGGCAGCAGTTCTTGTGACTCAGATAAACCAGCGCGTGGACGCCCACGCAGAAATCACTGTTCATTCCGTTCCTTCCGTTCCTCAGTACTGAATTTCCTCAGATCTGCAGCTCCTGTAGATCTGTAACTCTGCTGATTACATTTTATAATGTAACTATACTAGGTACAGATGCTTCTGTCAATATCTCCGGACCCGGTCTTTTAAATATTTGACGATTTTCCTTGTGCCTTTCTTCTACTCTGCTGTTCAGGACAGCTGGAAAACCGCAATAAAAAAAGACGGTCTCCCGTCTCATATCAGCTGATATCTGAGTCCGTCTTTTTCCGAATACCATACGAGCCTTCCGTGGCCGATGCGCGGAATTCGCACCTGAAAATCCCATTCCGGATACGTCCGCTTCAGGATAAGCGTATCTCCCGTCAGCAGCGCCGCGAAGGCGATGTAGTCGTCCTTCGTCATCGGATGGTCGGTGCTGATAAAATAGCTGTTGTCGATGAGCTCGCAGCCGAGCTTATCCTCCGGTTCCGCCTTTCGCGCGTCCAGCGCCTCAAGCCTGCGCCCGCAGCAGCTTATCGATGCCTCCGCCGCAGCGGTGATCACGTTGCCGCACTGCGGACAGATATAAAATTTCAGATTTTTCATGCTTCCTCCAGTCTGATCGTTCTCCGGGAGCTGCCCCGAGAGCAGATCCGCCGGATCGACCCCCAGCGCCTTCGACAGATCTCCGAGCAGCGAGACGTCCGGAAATCCTCCGCCCCGCTCCCATTTCGAGACCGCCTTGTCGCTGACGCCGAGCTCCTCCGCGAGCCGGACCTGGGTGAGCCCGCGCTCCCTGCGGAGCCTTCTGATCAGTTTTCCAGTTTTATCGCAGTCCATTTCTCACCTCGGTACAAGCATATCAGAATCCGGGGCCCGCCGCAGTGAACGGGCCGTAGAGTCGGTCGGATTTACGAAGCCGGCAGATTCAGAAATTCCATCGCCGACTGGGCCAGCAGCTCCGCCCCGTACCGCAGCGCGCTGTCGTTGGTATGGAATCGGGAATTGTGCCACGACGCGCATTCCTCTCCGGCCGTTCCCGAACCGAGCCAGTAGAAGAACCCCGGTACCTTCTGCATATAGAACGAGAAGTCTTCGGTGGCAAGACCCGGCGCAGAATCCACGACGCCGTCCTCGCCAAGTACCTTCTTCGCCGCTTCCCGGGCCAGCGAGACCATCGGCTCCCGGTTGATGACGGCCGGCACCGCTTCCTCGATGATAAATTCCGCGGTGCATTCGTAGGCATCGGCCGTCGCGTCGACGATGCGCCTTAACCGCTCCAGCGCCCGGGCTTCCACCGCGGGCTCGAAGGTTCGCATGCTGCCCGTCATGACCGCTTCGTCGACGATCAGGTTGTCGGGGGTTCCCGCATGGATCGAACAGACGGACAGGACGATCGCCTCCAGCGGATCGATATTCCGGCTGATAACTGTCTGAATCCCCTGGATCATCGCAGAGGCACAGACGATCGGATCGACGCATTTCTGGGGCATCGAACCGTGTCCGCCCCTTCCGTGGACGAGGATTCTGAAATTGATCTTCGCGGCCATCAGCGGGCCTTCGTGAACGACCACCTGACCGGTCGGAACCTCGGGCCGGTTGTGAAGCCCGAACACCGCTTCCGCATGCTCCGTCTCGAGGATCCCGGTTTTCACCAGAGCCTGCGCTCCCGTCGTCGTCTCCTCCGCCGGCTGGAACAGGAACAGGATTCGTCCCGGGATCTCGTCGCGATGCTCAGACAGCAGCATCGCGGCTCCGAGGAGCGAAGCCGTATGAAAGTCGTGACCGCACATATGCGCGATCCCCGGACTGCCCGAGACGCAGTCCGACGAATATTCCTCATTCGCTTCGATAGCGTCGATATCCGCCCGCAGCGCAGCCGTCCTTCCGGGTCTGCCGCCGGTGAGCACCGCGCAGATGCCGGTATCCAGTCCGCTGTCTGTAATATCGATTCCAGGGAGCTCTTCCAGCGTCTTCCGGATCAGCTTTGTCGTATCGTATTCCTTCCATGAAAGCTCCGGATTCCTGTGGATAGTCCGTTTCAGCTCCCGGACAGACTGCTCCTGCAACGGAGAAAGCCTGTACGGCTTATTCTGTTTCATATTCTCTAAGTTTGTTGTCATCACGATCATATTCCTCTGATCGGCGCCTCTTCGACGCCTGAAACCGGCCGGCCAGAGCCGCCGCATTCACACTCAATTCTATTTTAGCGCATCCGGACGTATAATAGAGAAAACTGAAAGGAGCCGTCATGCCATTTACTATCGAACACGGAGATATTACCAGATCGGATACTGATGCCATCGTCAATGCGGCCAACACCTCGCTGCTGTTTGGAGGAGGCGTCTGCGGCGCGATCTTCGAAGCCGCCGGAATACGACAGCTCGAACAGGCCTGCGCGGCGATCGGACACTGCCCGACCGGACAGGCCGTCATTACCCCGGGCTTCAGGCTGCATGCTAAATACGTGATCCATACGCCGGGTCCGGTTTACTCAGGGGCGCCCCGGGATGAAAAACTCCTGTCGGACTGCTACAGGAATTCTCTGGAGCTCGCCGCGAAAAACGGCTGCGCTTCCATCGCCTTCCCCCTTATCTCAGCCGGAATTTACGGCTACCCGAAGCACGAGGCACTCGAGGCCGCGAGCCGGACCATCGAAGATTTCCTGAAGACCCACGAGATGGACGTCCGGCTCGTGCTGTATCCGTGATCCGCGAAGACTGCCCGTGCCCGCGGCAGCGCTGTAAACGGCACGGAGACTGCAAGGCCTGCAGAGCCCATCATCAGGGGAAGCGGAATCCGCCCTGGTGCGAGCGCACGGAAAACAAACAGAAGGTAAAACGCGAACGGGAAAGCAGGCGCAGCAAATAAGACTGCGGAAAGGAAAAGAATGGAATATGAAAGCAGCGTCGGGGGCGGAATCAGACTCACCGTTCTCGACGAAAATCATACGTATATCGAACAGTTTTATCTCGGAGAGCCCGCCTTCTCCGTTCTCGTCGAAGACGGAGATGAAAAGATCCTGTTCGACGCGGGCTATTCGGACGTCGTGATCAGAAACGCGGAGACGATGGGCATCGACCTGAACAAGCTGGACCAGATCGCGCTGTCTCACGGACATCACGACCACGCCTGCGGTCTCAAATACATGCTCGATGACTGTGAGATCGCCGGGCTCCCCTTAACAGCCTGCGAGGGCGCCTTCGACCATCGGGAGATCCCTGAGAAGGATCTGAGCGCGCCCTTCGACCGGAAAAAAGCGGCGGAGCTCTTCGATCTGAGGCTCACGGACCGTCCGGTGCGTCTGTCGGAGCATATCATCTTCCTGGGCCCTGTCCCGAGGAACAACGACTTCGAAAACGGCGAGCCGCTGGGGACCGTCACCCATGAGGACGGGATCAGCGAGCCCGACAGGGTCCTCGACGACAGCTCTCTGGTCATCGAAACGGCGGACGGCCTGTTCATTCTGACAGGCTGCGCCCACTCGGGCATCTGCAACACCATCGAATACGCGAAGCAGGTGACAGGTGAAGACAGGATCGCAGGGGTCCTCGGCGGCTTCCATCTGTTCAGAACCGGTCACCGCATCGACGAGACGATCCGCTATTTCAAAGAGAACCATGTGAAGGAGCTGTACCCGTGCCACTGCGCGAATTTCAAATGCCGCGCGGCGATCAACGAGGTCCATCCGGTCCACGAGGTGGGTGTCGGGATGAAGCTCGAGCTCACGGCGAAGGGCAGATCGTTCGGAGCTTACGATAAAGCCTCTCTTACTGACTGACGAATACGCTGAATGCTTTATTACAAGGAATTAACGAAAGGAATTTATGACATCAACTGACCCGAACCGTAAGCCGGTCCCGCAGAACAGACTGCGGCGGCCGGCTGTCTATTCCGCGCTGGCGCTTGCCGCCTGCGCACTGTGGGGAACGGCGTTCCCCTGCATCAAGCTGGGCTACGAATGGGGAGAGATTTCCGGACCCGCATCCCAGATCCTGTTCGCCGGAATCCGCTTCACCATCGCTGGATTCATGACCTGGGCCCTCGGGAGCATCTTCGCGAAGAAACCCCTGGGACTAGACAGGAAGGCCGTACTTCCCGTCGCAGGCTACGGACTCCTCCAGACGACGCTCAACTACATCCTGTTCTATATCGGGATGGCAAACTTGACCGGAAGCCGGGGATCCATCATCAACGGAACCTCCGCGATCTTCGCGATCATCGCGGCCTGGCTGCTGCCGCCCCACGAGAGAATGGGCCTGCGGAAGATCATCGGCTGCGCGCTGGGCTTTGCCGGCATCGTCGTCGTCAATATCGGAGGACTGGCGGGAGGCGGAGATTCGCAGCTGTACGGAACCGTTCTGATGATCGTCTGCGCGGCCGTTCAGGGCGTCGCCAACATCGACCTGAAAAAGATCGGGGGCTGCGGCTCCCCGTTTCAGATCACCGCGTTCCAGCTCGGAATCGGCGGGATTATCCTGCTGGCCATCGGACTCGTCTCCGGCGGACAGATCGGGGCGTGGCCCGCGCATTTCGTCTGGCTGCTGCTGTACATGTCGTTCCTGACCACCGCGGCCTTCACGCTGTGGACCCTCGTGATGCGGGAAAACCCCGTCGGACGGATCTCGGTGTTCATGTTCAGCATTCCCCTGTTCGGCGTGCTGTTTTCGGCGCTGTTCCTCGGAGAGCAGGTCTTTACGATGGAAAACGCGGTCTCCCTGACGCTGATCTGCGCAGGTATCGTGCTGGTCAACCGTGACGATCCCGCGATGACGGAGCCGGAATAAAACTGTTCGAACCAATAAAAAACGTCTGAATGCATAAAAAACATCAATACTGTTGGAAACCGTCAACGTTTTCGGGTATGATGAAAATAATATCCCGGCATCGGCCGGAGAAGGAGCAGGCTATGGAAGAATTAGTAACGATCCTATTGAAAACACCAGGCGAACCCTACAGCATCGAACGAGTTCCCGCAAATGACCAGTACGATTTCGACATCGAAACGGCTGAAAAAGTCCTGAAGATCCCCGGACCGATCAAACAGGTCTTCATTACGAAGGGTCCGTCCTATGACCTTTATCTGTACGGCCGGATGGTGGCAGGCGACGGTCTCGAATACAACTTCGACCTGACCAACGGCGAACGGGTTTTCGGCCCGGCGCTGTTCGTACGCCGCAAAAACGTGAACACCGAATATACCCAGTATATGGCGCAGGATGTCACGGAAGAAGACGAAAAAGTCATCAATCAGTTTATCAATACGTGAGAGTACAAAAAAGCCGGTCTCCGGCTTTTTTTATTTACAGCTTTCCCGAAAAACGGTAAAATTCTTCTGTTTTCAGACCGTATATTTCATTTTAGTAACTCTTTTACTCTGTTAAGATAATCTCAACAGGAGAGAA
>ERZ1032812.111-NODE-111-length-9227-cov-4.362407_pt1 | contig 9227 bp, 6 predicted proteins | sample MGYA00517094_ERZ1032812 | MGnify/ENA primary metagenome ERZ1032812 (study PRJEB33719, sample SAMN04262549) | wastewater metagenome | biome: sewage system; feature: street-access sewage; material: sewage | place: Peru: Lima | collected 2013-01-15 ... | reverse complement strand
CTCTGATCTGAGGAGAGGAAGTACACCGGAGTCTCCGTATACAACTGCCCGAAGAACGTTCGCTCGGACAGGAATACTCCATCGTCAAGAGTGGCGATTCTCCATTGACCATCGCCGTTTCGTGCCAGAGAGAAATCAGAAATCGTCACTGCCTCATTGGCGGATTCTGTATAAGAGCCGTCAGAAGTCAACGTACCCAGCGATCCCACTTTGGCGCGCACTGCGCCGGTAGACGTTCTGCTGGTCTGGATGCTCTGATTATCCGGATACACCCGCACCTGAGCGAAGGGATCCCAGTCAGAAGACGTAGATGGCAACAAATACTGCCGGGCAACCGCGAAATTATCTTCTACCCCCGCTCGGGAGGCAATGAGGAACCCAAGGACGATCTCTTCTGGGGTGGCGTCCTCCGCAGGGGGCTGGCCAACCAGCCCAACATTGGAATCCTCCCCACCCGTGGGATTGACGGTGTGGACCTCCCCCGATCGAGGCAGGCTAGAGCACGCCGACATCGCGAGAGCGAAGGCAGCGAGCAGAGTAAGTAGCCGGAACCTACGCATCGGTATCCTCCTCCGCATCATCGGAATGCGGCTCATCAGAAGCCGGACTGGCGCCAGGAATCGGATCGATCGCCGTTGCCTTGAGCGCAGATCCAGAGCTATCAAGCTCTGGATCTGCGGCCTCCAGATCAGAGTCTGCAAAATTGTCCCACGGCTCTTCCTCGGCAGCTACACGCAGCGCGACGGGCGATGAAATCTTCATTCGGGGTTCGCGTGGCACGGTCAGGAGGAAAGTCGAGCCAACTCCAAGTGTTCCGGCGCACTGCAGCCGCCCACCGTGCAGCATGGCGTCCTCGCGGGCAATGGTCAGACCAAGTCCCGTGCCACCCGATTTGCGGACGCGTGAGGTGTCTGCTCGCCAGAATCGATCGAACACGTGGGAAGCTTGTTCTTCTGTTAGCCCAACCCCGTGATCAGAAACCTCAACAGCAACGGCGCTTTCGCCGCCAATCACCCGGATAAGAACCGGCCTCGATTCAGCGTGTTCAAGGGCATTAACCACCAGATTGCGGATGATTCGTTCGACCCTACGGGGCTCCACACTGGCTGTTGTATCGCCCTGGGAGCGAATGTGAACGGAGACCCCGTTGGCCTCGGCGAGGGGGCCCTGAGACTCCACAACCGTGTGCACGATCTTCGCCAGATCTGCGCGCTCCGTAGCAAGTACCATCGCACCCGCATCAAACCGCGAGATCTCCAGAAGATCGGACAGCATAGTATCCAGATTAATAAGCTGGCCGTGCTGTAGTTCCGCGCTGCGGCGAAGCGCGGGTGGCAGCTCATCACGCTTGTCATAGATCAGCTGGCCAGCCATGCGAATGGTAGTGACCGGAGATCGTAGCTCGTGAGAAACCGCCGATACGAATTCCTGCTGCACGGCGGACATCCGCTCCAAACGCCCAACCTGATCAGAGATGGACTCCGCCATCTGATTGAAAGATTCGGCTAGGTGGGCAAGCTCGTCGTCGCCCCGAACAACCATGCGCGCATCGAACGCGCCGTCGGCCAACCTCTGGGCGTTGCGCGAAGCCTCTTGAACCGGACGCAGCACCATGCCCACAACCAACCACGTAATGAGCGCCAGCAGGAGCACCAGAACAACGGCGCCGGCGGCGAGAATACCGGTCACGAGCCTAACCGTTCCCTCCTCCTGTTCGAACGAGTAGGCCACGTAATACTCGTAGGTGCCCGCGCCCTGCACGTTGAGCGGGGCGCCCACAATGATCCCCGGATTGGTTCCACCCGATGAGGCCGGGAGCGCAACGGACTGCCAGTGAATCGCATCGGAATGTGGAACGGCTGCGCGCAGCTCGGTTGAAATCAGATCGCGGATCTCAACGGGAGACTGCGTGTACGGCTCGAGAATGGGGAGCAAGGAATCGGACTGATCGGGTGCTCGCAGCATCGTGGCGCCCATGACCGCCCGGATGGGATCGTACTGGGCCTGAACGATCTGATTCGCTTCGTCCTGAATCTCCGCGGCAGTGGGCGAAGTGAGTGAATCGAAACTGGCCTGCGCATTTGATCTGGAGGCCTCGAAGAGATCCACCGCGGTGGTCACCTCGCGGTCAAACAGCTGGCTGCGCACCTGGGACACAATCACGGTACCTGCGGCCAGCATCGCCACCACCCCCGCTGCCATCACCATAGACACAACGCGAACCGTCACGGAGGCTCTCCACCACATCCCGAGCGATTCAAGCCGGTTATGGAAGAGTCCCGGTAGCCCCAACCGGCGACGGTATGACTCCCCGGGGCGTCTCACTCTTGGACGGCCCCCGCACGGTAGCCAACGCCGCGGATCGTCACAACCACTTCAGGATGATCCGGATCTTTCTCCACCTTCGAACGCAAGCGCTGGATATGAACGTTGACGAGGCGCGTATCGGCGGAATTATGGCGGTATCCCCACACCTGTTCCAACAACTCCTCACGGGAGAACACCTGCCACGGCTTACGCGCAAGCACAGAGAGAAGATCGAACTCCAGCGGGGTTAGGCGCAGATCCTTGCCGTCCCGCAAAACCTGATGGCCCTTGAGATCCACCGTAAGATCCGCGATGCGCAACGTTTCCGATTCGGGCTCCTGACGGCGCAAGCGCGCCTTAACTCGCGCGAGCAGCACCGAGTTCTCGAACGGCTTCGTCACGTAATCATCCGCGCCAGCTTCCAACCCCGCGATCACATCGAGGGAATCCGTGCGAGCGCTCATCATGATGATGGGAACGTCAGATTCATCGCGAATCAGCTTGCAGACACTCACGCCATCGAGCCCCGGGAGCATGACATCAAGCAGAACCAAATCTGGGCGTTCGGCCCTAAAGAGTGCCATGACGCTTGTTCCGTTGGCACACACAGTCGCGTCGTAGCCCTCCGACTCCAAGAGGATGGCCACCATTTCCGAAATGCTTGGATCGTCGTCTACAACGAGAATGCGAGTGCTCATGGTATCTATGTTCTCACGGCTGGTGGAAAAATACCGCGCCCTAGGCGGTGTCGAGGCTAGAACTCAGATTCTGACCCGTTCTCCGGAGGAACGATCGCAAGCTTGCCCCGAAAATCTGGTACGTCCGAATCGGTGCGGAACACCCCTGAGCGCGGGCGCGTGGGCTCAGGAACATCGCGCTTAGCCGCCTTGCGGATGTCGCGTACAAGTGTTTGTAAATCTGCGTCCGAAGGTGGCGCGGGCTCAAACTCCGTGATGAGCCGAACCATGGACCACCCGCGCGGAACGGTAACCGAGTGGGCGTGCGTGGCGCACAGGTCCAAAGCCCCTGGCTCCGCTGTTGGCGATAGAGGACCTAACACCGCGGTTGCATCCTCATACCCATACGTCATCGTTGCCACTGCCGCCTCATGGCAGTGCAGGCGGGAACACTCGCGAACACGACTCACAGTAGCTAACCGTACCATCAGTGTGGGGGACGGCTACGCTGGGAGTATGTCCCAGTTGCCTCCACTGCGTGGCCATGCCAGACGGCGCGATCGTCATGGCCGCGGCCTTCGCGGCCCCGTGATACCAGGCGCCCTACCCGCCGCCCGAACGCGAGCAGATAAGTTCGACGATCTCATCGGATACGATCTCGCGACCTTCCGCACTCATCTGGGCAACAAAATGTCACATATAGACTTCGGCGTTCTTGACGTTCCCGAATACGAGCCTGCACCCTGGGAGGACGGCGTCCCACTCGCCCGTTATATCCCGTTTGAGCGGCCCGCCAAGATCACCGGGCGCATCGTCTTCTACAGGATGCCGATCCTGGAAGCTGCGGAACGCACGGATGATCCGAGGATGTTCATCCACGATGTCGTCACAGGCCAGCTGGCATCAGCCCTCGGTGAGAATCCCGAGGATATCGATTACCTCCTCTAGTTGCTCAGGGCAATCCGCTGAGTGCTGCGCGAGGATTCAAAGCTTGTCAACGGCATCCAGTCGATTGCGAGATCAGGGGCCGCCGTGATCGCGGCCTCCACGGGTTCGTCAGATTCAAGCGTGAGTCCCACACAATTCTCTGGCACGCTGAACGTTGCATAGGTTCCGGCGGCCACCGTTACCTTGTCCGGCTCCCCCATCGCCCCATCTGCAGTAATTGGTGTGACCGTGACATCAATCCGACGATCCGATTCGCCCACGATTCCCAGAGACGCGGGAACGTCCCCGAACATCACCGTTGCATTCGTGTAGCTTTCAGTTGGTGCGGCCCACGCGATATCGCGCGCGCCGCTCTTTTTGTCCACCGAGCTGAGCATGACGCCAGCCGCTAGAGGCTCCTCACCCGTAATCCGCACCGCGAATTCTCCCGGGTCCACTCCGTCCAAGGACAGATCAAGGACCGAGCCGGGCGCCACCACAACGTCAGAACCTCCGGGAAGATCCTCACGTCCGTCCTGGCCGGTCAACGTGATGGAAGCCGTGGCTGTTTCCGATCCGGGGTTCACCAACCGCAGTGTGGGCGCAACTGCGCTCTCTTCGGAGGAGATCGTCACCCCTGGTATCGTCAGCGCGTCGTGCGCCGCAGCCCCCGTAATTACGCCGACTCCAGCGGGGGTGGCACCATCGAGACTGTTTTGCTGAAGGGAGATACCATCAGCGCCTGAACTGGTTGTGGCGTGAAGCGCGATCCGGGAATCTCCGGGGATCACTCCGTCAAGATCGAAGCGCTGAGTGCTTGCGGCGTCCACGGCTAACGACGCATGGGAACCCAAATCTAGGGGTCCTACCGAGCCGAAGGCCTCAAGATTAACTGTGACCGCCGTTTGACCAGGATTTGTGACCACAAGCTGGTTGGCAGTCCCAACGTCAGTTGTGGAACCAACCAACCACGCGTCCGAGGAGAGACTCACGCACGGATTCGATGCCATCCCACGAGTATCCCCAGCTTGGGCAATGTGAATGTTGGCCCCTGCCATATGAACGTTGTGAAGAGGTGCAACAGAACTCAGCGTTCCCACTAGTTCGCTGGAAGCCGTCAGGAAGGAGGGGGAACCTTCAAGCCCGGTGGTCTGCTTGCCGTTGAGTATCGTCGCGCCCGCGGGATCCGCAAAAGCCCACGAGGTCTGGGACACGCCCTCATCAACCTCTTCTACGTCAACGCCTTCTTCAAGTGTCCGCTCGAACCCGCCTCCGCACACGAGAGTGGCTGGCGCCGCACTCGATTCCACTTCGGTAGCCTGACGGGCCTGAGGAGCCTCAGGCGAGCTAAGGGCCACTGCTCCGCCGGCAATCACACACAGGGCCAGTGCGCCCACACCGGTGATGAACGATTTCACGATTCGTACCTCTTCCGGCGCAGGGGTAGCGCGATGATAATCGCAATGCCGATAACGGCCACTTGAACAAGGCCGGGCCATGGTACGGACGGGCCGTGACCAATGACGAGTTCACCGCCCGAGCTTGGAAGCTCCCAGGCTTGCCGCCACCCCAGCGTTGCGGTGTCAAGCGGCTCGCCGTTCAATGTGGCGCGCCAACCTGAATCTGCTCGCTCGGCCAATACCAGCAGGCGCCCCTCGGCGCCCTGATCCACCGGGAGCCGCGCACCGATATGTCCAGATGGCAGCGCGACATCGTCTTCGCCCGTGGGCTGAACGATCCGCAGACGCGACACCGCAGTAGGCCCAACATCGGCCGTGGTTGTCACTCGCCAGAAGGCCCCGATCGAATTCTCGGTCACGTATTGCAGGCCGCCGAGGCTGCTCAGTTCTCCCACAAGGGCGGCGCGGGCTGGGTTGTCCGTATCAAGCGGCACCACGACCATAGCTATCGCGTGCTCACCGAAAATCGCTGCCGCGCGTTCCCCGCTTCCATTGATATCCGCGATGGCCTCCGCAAGATCCTCACGGGCATCCGTGAGCCCAGACGCACCTACGCTGCCAGAGCTGTCCATTGCCTCAACGTTGTGAACTGAACTGAGCATGGAGGCCTCGTGCAACTGCACACCGTCACCGCGCAATACTTGAGCCTGAATGCCTTGCGAACTGGGAGACAGCCAGAGAACCCTCGAGCGGGCGTCGCTCTGCTGGCCGGTTTGCGCGATAGCAGGCACGGTCTCCGGCGCTACGGTCAGCGTGCCGTGACGGGTGTTGTTGACGGCCCATACCCCCGCAGGAGCGAGAATTCCGCCCAGCGCACCTAGGAGGATGATGCCAGCTCCGAGCTGCCGAAGCCCAAACGGATACTCGCGTACCTTGGCCCGCATTCCGTCACCGGCATTGACAAGCACCGTCCAGATGCCCAGCGCTGCACACGAGAGCGCAATACCCGCCCATGTGTTGACCGGCGTGAGAGTACCACCATCGGTACTCACCCCGGTGGCAAGAGAGGAATCCGCGAGCGCCCACGCATATCCAGCGGCAATGCCAACCCATCCCCAGCGAATCCATGCGCTGCGGTGCGCCCGAAATAGCGCGAGCACACCCACCACAGCAACTGCCAGAATCCCTGCCGCAGCAATGCGGCCGCCAGTATCCAGACTGCCGAGTCCCTCCGCATACTGGGTGGGTGAAAGAGTGAGGATCCCAAGAGTGGACGGCTGGGTGTCAAGACCAACGCCCGGGACAGCAAATAAGAATCGCCACGGCGCGGAGCCTCCGATGCCCATGGCCGCCGCGAAAGACGGTGCCATGAGAGCGAGGGCGGGCACGGAAATCCAGAGCCATCGCCACGATCTGCGCACGACGGCGGCAACGATCACGGCGATCACCACCAGAATCGTGAGAGGTGCAGCCGCGCACATCACCGCAAGGACAAGCGAGGCGCGCCCCACCAGCGAAACGGACTGCCCGCGCCAGCACCGGGTGAGTAGTGCCAGCGCCAAAGGTGCCAAAATGTGCCAGATCGCTCCGGCCACTTGCCCAACGGCAACGGAGGCAAGCAGAGGCGGCGCAAAGGCCCACAGCACACCAGCGAGGAACCGCAGCGCGGGTGCCCGAGTAAATGTGCCGGCCCCCCAATACGCAGCCATCCCGGCCAACGGTATGGCACAAAGGATGATCGCCGTTGCCACAGCTCCCAATGAACCACCCAACGGCTCACTCAGCGCAACGAACGGAGACAGCGCAAGCCATAACGCATCAATAGGTCCAGACACGCCATCTCCGCTGGGCAGCCAGCCCGACGCTGCCATGGACGCGAGTTCCCGAATCCCCGACGCATCTGGGAGCAACGCTCCTCCGGTGAGCACACCGCGCCCGATTACCCTGAGCAGTCCTCCGGCCGCCACAAGTGTGGTCAAGAGGAAGGTGGCAAACGCCCACCCTCGGGTTCTGCTACGAAGGCGGCGCTGCTCGGCCAACGTGATCGGATCCGGCATAGTGGCCATCTCAGCGGCATCCCGCAGCGCTTTGCGTTCGGCGCGCTGGGCTTGGCGAATAGCCCTCGGGGAATCCTCGAGGGTGCGAAGCACCGATGCCGGCACGCTAGTGGCACCACGTATCCTCCGCCGGGCACGGCACAGATCGCCGAATTTCCCGATGAACTGGCCGGCGCCCGCGATCTCCGGCCACACCATGTGTGGTTCCTTCATCGCGAGGCGCACCAGCGCGCGGATCGGCGCCGCCACAATGTAGCCCAGCCATAGCAAAGGAGCCAATATGAGGGGGGCCGCCAGTACCGCGTTGTACAACTGGGCAGCGCGCCGCGCCGCGAATGTTGATCGCGCCGGCTTGCTCATTGATTCTCTGGCATGGCGAATAACGGCGCGTGGCACAACGGCCACCCTCCATCCACCCACCCACAGCCTGCGCGAGGTTTCTAGGCCATCGCCGAACGGACCAAGGGCCGGGTCAAGCCCGCCTACAGCCTCCAAGGCTTCGCGGCGCACCAACATACCTGCGCTGCCAACTCCGAGAACATCCTCGCGTGCATCGAGCTGGCCCTGATCGCGATCACCCTTATGAATCTCCGGTACTCTCCGCCCCGAGCGGGTGGCGCGAATACCCACTTCAAGTAGGTCGGTTCTATCTTCCCAGCTCACCTGTTTCGGGCCAAGGGCGCCGATCTTAGAACTGGCCGATCCGTGGCGGACCAGCCACTCCAAACAGTCCGGATCGGCAGCCGCATCACCGTGAAGCAGCCAGATCCAGCTGTGTTCCGTGAGCGAACTAGCGGACTCCTTCGCGTCGTCTTCGTTTTTTTCGACGACGACGGGTCCTCCCGCGCCTGCGAGCACATCCTCAACAGCCTGTGAGAAATTGGCACCTCGGCTGCTCTGCACGACGAACGGGAGGTCAACCTCCCCAAGACACTTCTGCGCGAGTGTTTGGACATTGTCCATACTCGCATCCAGACCCACAACGGCTATGTGAAGCCGGGCGGGAAGCAAGGTTTGAGACGCCACCGAGCGTAAGATGCGCCCAAGCCGTGGATTCTGCGGCGATGTCACAACAATGGCGAGGCAGTCGCGCTCCAGAACGTCCTGCGGCGTCACGTTCGGCACATCCGCAACGTCCAAATCCGCAAAGCCCGCATTCGCAGGGTCCGTCCCAGTCGCGTCATTCCCCAACACGGCCGGACTCCCAATGACCGATGCACCCGCCGCCTGTGCGGGGCTTACGTCGAGCCAATCGGATTCACCAAGGGGCGCCAGAGCCCCGTGTTCGCGGCTCAAGAGTCTATGCGCCCAGTCCGCTCACGCGCCGGCGCTCTCGGGAGAGCCTCCGCCGATCGTTATCGGACATCCCTCCCCAAATACCGTGCCGAATATCATGCTATATGGCGTATTCCAAGCACTCGGCCTGAACGAGGCACTGCGAGCAGACGCTCGTTGCAGGTGTTGTTGATCCGCCCTTCTCGGGAAAAAAGATATCGGGATCAGTTTCCGCACACAAAGCGAAGTCCTGCCATGCCAGTTCTTCTCCCGAGGCGGTTCCATAGCCCAAGTCGAAAATCCCCAGCATGAATTGCTGCGATTCTTCGCGGCTCAGGTCATGTGGCACGTCGGAGGGGGTCCACTCAGGCAGTGTCCGCATTGCTCGTCTCCTCGCTCCTAGGCTGGTTTGTCTCTCAAAATTACACGCGTGTCATTCCCCGAAGTCAAGGCATAAGCGATAGATTTACTCTTTCGCTCAGATTCCCTGCACGATCTGCCCCGATCCTGCCCTCCTCTGGGATTCTGCCCAAATCGGCGGATTCTCTCCACTTCCAAGGTTCTCCCCACCCCCAGTCTGGGAC
>ERZ1032812.110-NODE-110-length-9239-cov-5.752613_pt1 | contig 9239 bp, 11 predicted proteins | sample MGYA00517094_ERZ1032812 | MGnify/ENA primary metagenome ERZ1032812 (study PRJEB33719, sample SAMN04262549) | wastewater metagenome | biome: sewage system; feature: street-access sewage; material: sewage | place: Peru: Lima | collected 2013-01-15 ... | reverse complement strand
TTTACGCGGCGTTTTTTGTGATTTTTTGCGAAAGCTGTGAAGCAATACAAAAGTTTCATCAGTCTTTTTGTAGAATTCAACTTTATAGTGCATATTATTTCCAATCTACAGAATATCTTCTATCATTATGATAGCATAGATGCTATCATAAATCAATATGTCCCGAATTCTCGGAAGAGGAATTATGCGGTATATTTCGAATGTTATAATAAATCTGATAAGCGTAACCGGTTAAGATGAACAGCTTAAATTCAAGATTACAGGACGAAGACCATGAAATTTAGTAACCCTTTACTTGCGGTAACTGATATGGAGAAGTCGGTTAATTTCTACAGGGATGTTCTCGGGCTTCACGTGATCATGGATTTCGGAGCGAACAAAACTCTGACCGGCGGTCTCTCGCTCCAGACTCTGGAAACATGGGAAGAGTTTATCGGTACAAAGGATGTTACGTTCGGTTCCAACAACTGTGAACTCTATTTTGAAGCAGATGATTTCGATACGTTCGCGGAAAAATTGAACCTGTATGACATTCAGTATGTTCATCCGGTGAAGGAGCACGCGTGGGGACAACGTGTCGTACGTTTTTACGATCCGGACAGGCATATCATCGAGGTCGGTGAGAATATGAAGGTTGTCTGCAGGCGGTTCCTGATAAGCGGTATGACACCTCAGCAGGTCGCAGAACGTATGGACGTGCCGCTGCAGTTCGTCGAGAGAGCGGCTAAATGAATTTTCTGAAACATAAAACGTCTCGTCATAAGCTTTCCACTGAAGACCGGAAGCTTAAGGAGACGATTCCCTTTGATCCGGAAAAACAGCATGCCATCATTCGCGCATCGATCTGCAGCGGAGAACAGGTTGCGGGATTCAAGGCTGATGCCGGCGGTCATTTTACGGAAGTCATGCTGATCAGGACACCGGAGGATCTGGAAAGATTCAAGAGGATCTACGAGCTGACAGATATTAAGACTGAATATTGAAACCACATACGTTCATCTTCCTTAAAACAGAAAAGCTTGACCGTGTTCTGACTCAATCAAGCTCTGTGATACAATAATCTAACAGGCAGATTTCTGCCTCACCATGATCAAGCAGGCTGTCATGACGACGGCTTACCATAATTTACAGGAGGATATTTTCATGAACGAAAAGGTTTCCGCACTGATCAATGATCAGATCAATAAGGAGTTATACTCCGCTTATCTCTATCTGGACTTTGCAAACTACTATGCCGCTGCGGGACTGGACGGCTTCGCAAACTGGTATACTGTCCAGGCTCAGGAAGAACGCGACCATGCGATGCTGCTGTACCAGTACCTTCAGAACAACGGTGAAAAGGTCACCTTCGAAGCGATTGCCAAGCCGGAATGGACGCCCGGGGACAATATGACGCCGTTGAAAAAGGGCCTGGAACACGAAAAATACGTGACGGACCTGATCCATAATATCTATGCCGCAGCCAACGATGTTCACGACTTCCGTACGATGCAGGTTCTGGACTGGTTTGTCAAGGAACAGGGCGAAGAAGAAAAGAACGCGAACGACATGGTCACAAAGATGGATCTTTTCGGTACGGACGCCAAGGGTCTTTACATGCTCAACAACGAGCTGCTGAGCCGCGTCTATACCGCGCCGTCGCTGGTTCTGTAATCTAAAAGTAAATGATCGAAGACTAAATAATCCGCCGCTCTTTATCGGAGAACGGCGGATTTATTTATATGAGCATAGTCCCCAAAGCAGGCATTGTCTTAATAATGACGGAGAGAATATGAAATTGATGATCGCGTCGGACATTCACGGTTCGGCTTATTACTGTACAAAGATGATTGAAGCGTTTGGGAGGGAGCAGGCGGACAGACTGCTGCTTCTTGGAGATATTCTATATCACGGACCGCGCAACGAACTGCCGAAGGACTACGAGCCGAAGGAAGTGATCCAGGCGCTTAATAATATCAGGCAGAAGATCTACTGCGTGCGCGGGAACTGTGATACGGAGGTCGATCAGATGGTCCTGGAATTTCCGATTATGGCGGATTACTGTCTGATCTCGGCTGGAGACAGGATGATCTACGCGACTCACGGACATCATCATAATCTTGATGCGCTGCCGCCGATTCAGGAGGGCGACATTCTGCTTTACGGACATATACACGTGCCAACCTGGGAACGCTTCGGGGAAGACAACCTGTATTTGAATCCGGGATCCGTCTCGATTCCGAAGGATGGTAGTCTGCGGGGATATATGATTATAGACGGAGACGCAGCCGTCTGGAAAACGCTGGACGGTGAAGTGTATCATTCGCTGCAGTTCTAAGAAAAATGAAATACATAATCAGAGAAATGACACAAACCGAATATGACCGCCTCGATGATTTTCTCTATAAGGCAGTCTTTGTTCCGGAAGGAACTCCGGCGCCGCCCCGTTCGATCACGCAGGAATCCGATCTTCAGGTTTATCTGGATGACTTCGGAGACCGTCCGGATGATCTCGCGCTGGTCGCGGAATCGAACGGCAGACTTGCGGGATGCATATGGGCCCGCATTATGAACGATTACGGTCATATCGACGATCAGACACCGTCGCTAGCGATCTCCCTGTATCCTGAATATCGGAATCAGGGAATCGGAACAGCGCTGCTGAATTCGATGCTCGACCATCTGAAACAGCGAGGATACCGGCAGGTTTCATTGTCCGTTCAGAAGGCGAACTTCGCGTTGAATATGTACCGGAAAGCCGGGTTCGAGATCGTCGGGGAAGATAAGGAAGAAGTGATAATGGTCTGCCCGCTGCAGACCGCCTGCCGGCAGACAGCTCTCAATCCGGGCCGTACTGAATAAGCTGCAGATCGCGCTTATAAACTTTTTAGAGTGTCTGGAATGCCTGTTCCGATTATAGATTGCAGCAATTTAAGCAGATCATCTATCGGCATGCGGTTTTCAAATTCATACCACTTGTGGAACGCCATAAGAAGTCCGTTAATACCGAATTCATAGACAATTGAAGACCGCTCGCTGTCGGCCGTTTGATTTACAGATTGAAACAACGGAAACAGGGAGTCTTTAAATCGGTTGATAAAATCAGAATTGCTCCCTGAAGCAATCAGAAGATTCAATCGCCTGCCATTCTTCAGATAAAATTCTGCAATGTTTCTCAGATCATTATTGCTCTCTTTATTTTGCTGCTTGACCGCCATTGTTTCTTCAAGCTGCTGCATGATCTCCGTTTCTTCCTGCGCCGCCAGATCGTATATGTCGTTAAAATATTCATAAAAGGTGCCTCTATGGAGTTGTGCAAGATCGGTAATTTCTTTCACGCGTATTTGATCGATGCGCTTTTTTTCGTACAGTGTCCAAAAGGCGTCGACAAGTCTTTGTTTTGTCGCTGCAGTCATTTCAGGCTGTTTTTTCATAAATTTCTCCTTTACCATCCGACAAAGCGTTCAGAATTGTCCGTTGATGAATCTGGATAAGTTAATATAATTTAATCATACGACATGTTGTAGGTCGATCAAAAATACAATCTCAAGGAGTTTTTATGGTTAAATTTCTTTCAAAATACAGCCTGTATCTGACAACGGCAGTAGGCATCAGTATTTTAGTTTATCTGCTTTTAGACTGATCCATTATTTCCACGCTGCAGCGTCTTGTCTGTTTTATGATGATTGCAGTCACCATGCATGAGTGGGAAGAGAAGCTTTTTGGCTTTGCGGAATTAACGTCACAAAATTTAAATGTGTCAGCTGATCAGGTGGACAATAACATCGGACATTTTGCGCTTTTTCTGCTTACTCTTTATGTTGGAGTCGTGCCGTTATTTTTTCCTGATGTGATCTGGCTGTCTGCAACGGTGATGATTCTCGGCATTTTAGAAACGGCATCTCACATCGCGGCAGTCCGGATGGAAAAGAAAGGCAAATTGTACACTGCCGGCATGGTTACAGCATTTACAATTTTACCTGCTCTGTCGATCTACGGTTTTTTTTACATCATCAGCAGAAACTTAATGCAGCCAGCAGGATGGGGCTGGCTGTTTGCAGTATTAAATTTAGTGATACCGCTGCTTGCGGCGCAAAATATCGCTGTTCGGTCAATGGGAATTAATTATAACGAATTTATAAAAAATACTTTTAATAATATTGTGCAGGGCAGGAAGTAGCAATCAATTCAGCCGGATAATCAATATAACCCGCAGAAATGCGGGCTTTTATCGTTTCTATTTCTGAATGAAACCCGCTATAATGATGTTATAGACAAGTGTCTTCAATTCAATACAAAGAGGGGACCTGACGTGAAAACATTCAATTATGATCAGTTTGCCGATGAAATTGTTGTTTTGATCGGCGGGGTTGAAAATATCAGAGGACTTGAGCACTGCGTGACACGCCTTCGTTTTGAACTGGTGGACACGAATATCGTCGATACTGAAGCCGTCAAAAAACATGAAGGCGTCAGGGAAGTGGTGACAAGCGGCAGACAATATCATGTGATAGTCGGTCACGAAGTTATTTATGCCTATAACGCGCTGGCCAGGAAGTATAAATTTGAATGGATCGGAAGCTCCCTTTAATAAGTGCGGAGATTTTTATCAGATTCCAAGATATTCATAACACGGCTCCAGCTCCCGGGCCGCCATCTCATGAAGGTCATAAGCTCCCTGGTGGCAGCACCAGTCGTACACACAGCCTCGAGTGGCGCACAGAAGCATATTCGCAGCTTCCTCAGGTGTCTTTCTTCTGACACCGGCAGCTTCCAGGTTTTCGACAAGAAGCCGGTAAAGATAACGGTCTTTAGAATACAGATAACTGTTTTCAGAATTGATCTGGTTCTTAAAGGTAATGGCAATTACTCTGGAGGTCCTTTTAATGCAGGTATCGATTTGATAACTGAGAAGGGCATGAATTCCATTGATTCCGGACTGAGGAGCTGAGCTTTCATAAAATTCTTTCAGCTGCTGATCAAAAGCAAAATAGCCGTAATCAATAATTTCCTCTTTCGAACGGTAATGATAATAAACTGAACCGACAGATACTCCCGCTTTCTTAGCAATATCCTGAACTTTTACATCGGAAAAGTCTTTCTCCATAAACAATTCGAAAGCACATTCGTAAATTCTTTTCTTTGTTTCTTCTCTTTGCAGTTCACGCTGATTCATTCGATTATTATAACATGGGAAAGCTGCCGGACAGTGTAGTCAATTTCTCTGAGCAATTAGTAAACTGAATTATTGCCTGATTGTATTTTGAATTACTGGATAAATATTTTGCCTTTAAAAATATTGACAATACAATTCGATAATTCTATGATTTAACTGAACGGATTCAGTGAAATGACTTGTCAAGGAGGACACCTATGTCAAACTATGAACATCTGTTTTCACCTGTCACAATCGGAAATGTAGAAATTCCGAACAGGATCGCGCTGCTGCCGATGGGCGTTTTCTCGCCCCGTCTGATGAATGAGGACGGCAGCTATACGAAAGACGGCGCCGATTACTACATTGAAAGGGCTAAAGGCGGGACTGGTCTGATCATTACAGGTCTGGTACCGCTGCCGAAGAGCGGAGCATCACCAAGTATTGTAAACGATACCGATTCGTATGCAGAACATATGAAGTATCTTGCCGACGGAGTTCATAAGTACGGATCGAAAGTATTCATTATGATCAGCGCGCTTTCCGGTCGATCGTCGATTAATCCGAACGATCCTGCTCCAAGCGTTATGCCCAATGTCTGGGATCCGACAAAGAACAATCCGGAAATGACCGTTGATGAGATCCATCAGTATGTCAGGTGGTTTGCGGAAGGGGCAAAGGCGGCAAAAGATGCCGGCATAGACGGCGTAGAAATTCATGCAGTGCACGAAGGCTATCTGCTGGACCAGTTTACAATCTCTGCGTGGAATCAGAGAAAGGACGAGTACGGCGGAAGCCTGGAAAATCGCCTGAGATTTCCGTGTGAAATCGTCCGGGCGATCAAGAAGGAATGCGGAGAAGATTTCCCGGTTTCTGTCCGCTACAGCGTTGTTTCCAAGACAAAGGACTTCAATCGAGGCGCTCTTCCGGGTGAAGAGTATAAGGAGTTCGGCCGTGATTATGAGGAAAGTGAGAAGGTCGCAAAGATGCTCGAAGAAGCGGGCTACGACATGCTTAACTGCGACAACGGATCTTACGACGCATGGTACTGGCCGCATCCGCCGGTCTATATGCCTAAGGCCTGTAATCTCGAAGATGTAGAAAAAGTGAAGACCTGGGTCAATATTCCTGTAATCTGCGGCGGCCGATTCGATGATCCCGAGCTTGCAGACCGAAAAATTGCAGAAGGGAAGATCGACATGATGGGAATGGGGAGACCGCTCCTTGCCGATCCGGATCTCGGAAACAAGTTCAAGGAAGGGAAGCTGGACGATGTTCGTCCGTGCATCAGCTGCCATTTCGGATGTTTAGCAAGAATCTTTCAGATTGATCCGGAAACTCACTCCACAAAAGACATTTCCTGCGCGCTCAATCCAAGATGCGGGATGGAAAATCATTACAATATTACTCCGGCCGATACGATCAAAAATGTCGCGGTTGTCGGCGGCGGCATCGCCGGGATAGAAGCAGCAAGAGTTGCAGCACTTCGCGGCCACAAGGTCGATCTCTATGAAAAGAGCGGCAGACTCGGGGGTGTCTTCAATGAGGCAGCTGCTTTTGACTTCAAGGATGACGACAGACGGCTGCTTTCCTGGTATAAGAAACAGATAGCCGATTCCAATGTTAACGTAATGCTCAATACCGAATTTAAACCTGCTGACAGGGAAAGATACGACGCAGTATTTGTCGCAACAGGAGCGGCCGAAAGAAAGCTGAATACGGCCGGATTCGATTCCCCGAATGTCCGGTATGCAGTAGATGTTCTGGCAGATCAGAATATAACAGATCAGAATGTTGTCATCGTCGGAGGAGGACTGACCGGATGCGAGCTTGCCTACGATCTTGCCCGCAAGAACAAAAAGGTTACGGTAGTGGAAATGATGCCGAGAATCCTGAATGTCGAAGGACTCGCGGCATCAAACTACAACATGCTCATCGAACTCCTGGAGTATTACGATGTTGACGTTCTGACTAATGCGCAGATAACGTCATACGAAAACGGCAGCGCAGTTGTCGATGTACTTACAGTCAACGAGCCGAATGCGAAAGGAAGAGCGCGTTACATGTCTCTGCCCGGAGTTCATCACAACGTACGTGAAATTCCTGCAGATACGGTGATCGTTTCCGTCGGGTATACCTCCGATCAATCTTTGTATGAAGACATTGAAGATGAAGACGTATTTTTATTAGGCGACGCGGTCCAGCCGGGAAATCTGATGACGGCGATCTGGAGCGCCTATACGACGGCGCTTAACGTCTGACAGCGCTGCATCTCTGAAATACCGAGCTCAACTCTGCTTCTATACCACTACGGTTCAGTTTCTGCTGAACCGTATTTTTATGCAGAAACTCTTTTTCGTTATGTTACAAGTAACAATATTCAGCTCAATAAAACAATTACATCGTCTTATGTACCATATCTATCACCTTTAAATCCCGATATACTAACATCATCAAATGAAACAAAAAACTGCTTCGGACAATCGTTCTAGAAGATAGTCTCGCAGCGCCAGTGTGGAATCATGAAAACAGTAAAGGGAAATAAAATGAAGATTGTCACAGCGATAGATTCTTTTAAGGGAAGTATGACATCGATGGAAGCGGGCTATTCTGCTGCGGAAGGCTTTCGTAGAGCAGACAGCAGCATTCAGGTTGATGTAAGACCGCTTGCAGACGGGGGAGAAGGGACGGTTGAAGCGCTGGTAAGCGGAATGAACGGAATTCTGGAACATTCGATGGTGACAGGACCGCTCGGAAAACCGGTGGATGCTGTTTACGGAATTATACCCGAGACGACGACAGCTGTAATCGAAATGTCCGCTTCGTCAGGAATCACGCTTATCAGCGTTGAGGAAAGAAATCCGCTTGATGCGACGACCTACGGAGTCGGCGAATTGATACGGGATGCCATCGGAAAAGGCTGCCGTCATTTTATCGTCGGAATCGGCGGAAGCGCCACAAATGACGGGGGAGCCGGTATGCTTCAGGCTCTCGGATTCGGTTTATTTGACAAAGAAGGCAGGCAGATTCCGTTCGGAGCCAAAGGGCTTGAGCTTCTCGATTCGATTACAGACGAAAATGTAGTCCCGGAGCTGAAGGATTGTTCTTTCCGAATCGCATGCGACGTTACGAATCCGCTATGCGGAACCGAAGGCTGCAGCGCTGTCTATGGTCCTCAGAAGGGCGCGACACCTTCAATGATCATGCAGATGGACAGCTGGCTGTCGGACTACGCTGAACTGGCGAAAAAGAATTACCCGCAGGCAGATGCAGAACAGGGCGGAACCGGAGCTGCAGGCGGTCTTGGATTCGCATTTCTGACATTCACAAACGCCTGTCTCGAATCCGGTATCAAAATTGTACTTGACGAGACTCGGCTTGAAGACTATATCCGGGAAGCAGATCTTGTTGTCACAGGGGAAGGGATGCTGGATTTTCAGACCGCAATGGGCAAGGCACCTGTCGGTGTCGCCGCGCTGGCGAAGAAATATGGTATACCTGTAATCGCTTTTGCCGGAGGTGTTACAAAAGAGGCCGGCGAATGCAATAAAAACGGGATAGACGCATTCTTCCCGATCGTACGTGGTGTAAGTACACTTGATGATGCCATAAAAAATGAAAACGCAAAAGCGAATATTGCAGATACAGCAGAACAGGTGCTTCGGCTGATGCAGGCCGGAATCTAGGGGGGAAGATAATATGGAATATGCATTCACAACACTTCACCGAATCCGAATACAATAGCCGTATCTGAAGCCTTCAACGTAGATCTGACAAGCCTGATGTACCGTAATATCATTCCGGCGGTCTGCGCGGTAATCGTAACCATACTTCTTGCTTCATTTCTATCGAAAAAGAACGGGGTTCTTGTTACCGAAATGGACATCGAAGAAAGTCATAACAGAGAGCTCCCGGCTTTCTGGAAAGCGATTCTCGGTCCGGTTGTCGTTATTGCCTTATTATCGCTTCGTTCGATATGCGGAATTGCCATCGATCCGATGATCGCACTTCCAGTGGGCGGACTGATGTCGGTAATAGTCTGCGGCGACTTCAAAAATTTCTCCGCTTATGCGGAATTCGGTCTGAGCAAAGTTACAGGCGTATC
>ERZ1032812.108-NODE-108-length-9313-cov-5.883992_pt1 | contig 9313 bp, 11 predicted proteins | sample MGYA00517094_ERZ1032812 | MGnify/ENA primary metagenome ERZ1032812 (study PRJEB33719, sample SAMN04262549) | wastewater metagenome | biome: sewage system; feature: street-access sewage; material: sewage | place: Peru: Lima | collected 2013-01-15 ... | reverse complement strand
GTAATCTCTCTGCTCGAAAACGTTTCCAGCGCGAGCCTGCGCATCGCCTCGTTCTGCAAGAGGAAGGCAAAGTATGCTTCACCGATTCTAAACAGCGTTGTGAATCCGCCACCAGAATCGAGCCCACGCTCACGAACAGAGACTTCCGCCAGCGCAAGTACCCTGTTGAGAAAAGACACAAGCAGCTCAGCCTTTCGAGGAAAGTAGTACTGAACTAGGCTGCGATCAACCGCACTGGCTTCAGCAATGTCGCTGTAAGACGCCTGCGAATATCCCGTGGATACGAACAATCGATGCGCCGCCAGTTCGATCGCCCCGCGCCGTTCAAGATTCCTCGGCCGAGCCATCACGCCTCCTTAGCCGTGACCACGAACCATCTGACAGTTGGCGCCACGTGCTGCCTCACACCTCATCCAAGTCTAGCCTTCACAACCACCGTGTTCACCCGTTCGCCCAGCCCTACCCGAAGATCGTGATGCCTGCCGCGGCAATAACCGGGATAATTCCCAACACCACAAAAGCGGGAAGGAAGCATAATCCAAGGGGCATGACGAGTTGGGTACCCAGTTTTGCGGCAGCCTCCCGCGCCTTTCGTTCACGGCTTTGCCTCATGGTTTCTGCGCATCTCTCTAGAAGCGGGAGTGGCGCCGCACCGTCACTCCACGCAGGTTCAAGAGCATCGCGAACCGGATGCAGGTGATCAGGAGTGTCCTGCCATGCGCCCTTCCACGTGCCACCCGTCAAGAGGATTTGCGCGGTGCGGCTCAGCCCGCATTCACCTTCTTCCTCCTCCAGCGCAGCATCCAAGGCACGCAAAGCACCCGGGATGGATGCTCCGGCGCGCAAGGCAGCACCGAGGAGATCAGCGGCCATCGCCCCATCAATCCGTTCGAGCGGCTGACCGGGTTTTTCGCGCGTCTTACCTTCAATGCGGGGAGCATAAGCAACGCCAACAAACAGTATCGCGAGCGCCGCCAGCAGTCCCGTCATGCCGCCTTCTCCGCCCTGCGAGTCAACCGTCTAACCCACAAGACGCCAGCTACCTCGAGTCCAGCCCCGATGAGTAGGCACGCGTGTCCCACCCACTCTCCGGTGAGAAAGGAAATCGGCCTAGCCCCAACAATGGTTCCAAATCCTATCCCCATGAGCGGCAGCCAGGACAGCATTCGAGCGCTCGCCTTGGGGCCTGCGAGTGCGACGTCGCGGGCCGCCCTCGCCTCGCTCGCCTCGGTAATCCCGCGGGCGCAGGAATCGAGAACATCTGCCGTGGGCGCACCCGTCAGCTTGCTCATCCTGCACACGGCGATCGCTGCCGGAACCCCGGTTCGCAGCGTTCGGGCCACCCGCCACGGCGCGTTCGTGGAATTCCAGATTCGTCGCATGGCGTGCGGAACACCGAATTCGTCCAACTCCCATTGCCCGGCGAATCCCGCACGTTCAAGGCTCCTCTTCCACGCTTGCTCAGTCCTTTCCCCCGCACGCAGCCGCGTGGCCACTTCAGCCACGATCATCCCCAGATCCTCGGGGGCCTCAGCTCGCTCCAAGTGTTTTCGTGGTTTGGCCACGGCAATTCGCCTCGGTTTTCGGCGCATTCCCACACGTGGCGGCAAACGTGTACCGGCCCACAGCGTGAGGAACATGAGGGCCACCGCGAGCGCCGTCATACCGGGCCACCCCGCTCGCTTGTAGCAAGTTCGAGGCGGCGGCAGAGTTTCTCCCACCCTTGTCCGTATGTGATCCGTTCACCGCAGGCTTCCACGGCAGGCAGTGCCACGAGCTCCCGGCCCCGACGCTCCAGAACAGCGATCTGCGCGATTCGGCGTATTCCGCCGCGCCGTTCCACGTGAATGACGGCATCCAACGCGCTCGACGCCTGCGCCGCCACCACGGCCTCGTTCATCCCCGCGAGCGCTCCCAGAGCGATGAGTCTGGCCGGAACATCCATCGCGGAGTTCGCGTGGATGGTTGCCCACCCGCCTTCGTGTCCGGTGTTGAGTGCGGACAGGACATCCCGCACTTCGCTGCCGCGGCATTCTCCAAGCACGATTCGATCGGGCCGCATTCTCATAGCGGCGCGTACAAGCTCGCTCATGCTGACGGCACCCGCACCCTGAACGTTCTCACGGCGCTCTTGGAGGTGAACCACATGAGGATGGCGGGGCCGAAGTTCGTAGGATTCCTCGATAATCAGAATTCGTTCATTGGCGGGAACTGTTGCCAAGAGTGCGGCGAGCAAGGTGGTTTTCCCCGATCCCGTAGAACCAGAGATGATCGCGTTGGCCCTGCCCGCAACAATTGATCCGAGGATTTCGCCCATCCCCGAGAGCATTCCTCTCCGATCGAGGTCCCCCAGATCAAAGGCCACCGGGCGATGAGTCCGCAACGAAATGAGAGTCCCTTCCGCCGCCAAAGGCGGGAGAACCGCATGCAGCCGAGTCCCACCGGAAAACGTCCCATCCACAACCGGGCTGGAATCATCCAAGCGCTGCCCGCACCCCGCAGCCAGCCGTACCGCAAGCTCTCGCACCCGGGCCTCATCATAGATATTGTCTAGATCGCTCACTCGCTCCAGTCCCCGCCCGCGATCGATCCATATCCCTTTCGTGCCGTTGACCAGCACATCCGTCACCGCAGGGTCATCGAGCAATGGCTGAAGAAAAGGGCCGGCACCCGCGAGCGCGTGGCGGATCTGGCCACCAATATCCAGCACGTCCCGGATCCCAACGTAATCCTTGGACACCGCGTCCAAGGCCTCTGGAAGCCCGGCCCCGGCGGCCAGTGCCGAACGCGCGGCATCTACCTGATCGCGCGTCAGATGGGGCATCATGCGCCATCCTGACACGCATCCGCGATTCGCCCGATATCACGCGCGGTGATGCACCGCTTGCGATCCCCCAATCGAACACCGTGTGCGAGATCCTGCTGAAGGTTCCTCAATCGGTGTAGCGGCTGAACATCGCGATGTCCTAGCTCCAACGCGAGCGCGGCCGCTTCCGATTTCCCGTTTACCCCGTTGGCAACAACAACGGCACGCTGACGTGACGGCAACGCCGAGAGAATCCGACGAGTCTGCTCGAGCCCACGCGACGTCGGGTGGGTTATCACTGCCACCGCATCGCACCATTCCAACCATGCGCGTGACATCACGCGATCCCGCCATGCTTCCCGAGGAAGGTCAAGCACAGTAGTTTTATGAATTTGAGAAAGCGCGGAGATGGACCGCTCGCCGCTTTCGCCACCCGGAGGTACGGCACCGCGTTCATCCGCACTGAGCAACCGGAGGTCACCAAGGTGTGGCAGTGCCGCGTTGAGCCTGCCCGGTACAAGAACTCCGGCGTCCTCGTTCAGATCCGCCCATCGCAATCCAGCGGCGTCCGTGAGCCCGAGGTCGTCCGCTAGACCCAGAGACAGGGGATCCAGATCGATGAGCCCAGTTCCGTCCTCTCGGCCCAGATGCCGAGCCAACCAAGAAGCCAGCATTGACGCACCCGCGCCGCCGTGGGCGCCAAGAACTCCGATGATCGTTCCTCGTCTGGTGGATCCAGCCGCCACGAGTAGCTCCAGCAGGTCCGCCGCCTGCTCGGGCAAAGTGATCAGCACACTCCCGGCGGCGAAGTACGTGGCATAGGCAGGATGAAAGCGAGCCCTGACCCTCACGTCCGATCCAGGTTCTTCGACTAACTGCAAGACGGCCTGGGCCCCCGCGCCGGCCCTCACTCGCGGAACGGAGATACCTGCCAAGGATGCTAGGCGCTGCACCTCCCTGATGACGGCATCGCTGTGAGCCTCAAGAGTTGCAACGTCATCTTCCCAGTTGCTTGCGTGCCGCTGCCCGCCGCCACCTCGTTTTCCGTGTTCGCCCGGCTCGGTTCGCTGTGCATTAGTCATGGGAACACCCTTGCGCAGTCTGCGCTAGCCCGCATCCACACGAGCGCCATCTGTGGATAACTCCGGTTTGAACGTTTCTGGGGATACCGTCCCACCCGTATCCGCACAGTTTCACACGAGGCACGCCGTGGAGTTCACCAAATCCTGCACCGATCTGACGTAGCGTCATCTTAGAACTGATCTAGGAGGGAACTATGCCTACCCCGACCGATCCTTATAGCTCGGCCGCCCGACGCCCGTTTGACGAGGACGACATCTTGGCACCGATCCAACCGGCGTCCCAACCCACCCCCGAGGTGGCCAGCGGCTACTCGAGTATCACAGCAGCTTCAGCGGAAGAGCCTCGTGGCATGGACCCCGCCTTCGATTCGGATCCGAACACGCCCGGGCCTACCTCGCTTGCTGATGCTCTCGCACATTCTGATGAACATCCACTCCCCGAGGCGCCAGCTGAACAGGAATCGGAGGCCGCACCAAGTATTTTCGATGAGATTCCCTCCTCCCCAGCCGTGGATTACCGTGACATACCAACCCCCACCGGCCTAGCAGCCCCGGCCCCAGCAACCGCTCCAGTCTCCATTCCCGACGCGCCCGCTGGCCGCGGTTGGACCCACACTGGCGTTTTGATCGCAACGCTGCTGCTCGTACCCACCGCATGGTATCTACTCTCCGATGCCGGGGTTCGTCTGGCCTCCGTCCCCAATAGCCCGTGGGAAACCGGAATCATCAACTGGGCGGCGGTGGCCGAACTAGCCGGCGGCATTGCCGTTGCATTTATCATCTGGATGTTGGCCAGCAAGTCCTCGCTCGGTGTGCAGGTGGCAGGAGTGATCACGTCCGCTATCGGTATTGTTCCGATCGTTGCCCCAACATTTGTACGGGACACGGTCTTGCCTCACCTTGACTCCGCGATTGGTGGCTACAACGATTTCACAGCGAACGTGGTGGATCACGTCACGTACGATCTGAGTTCGGGCCGCATGCTCATCTACGGCGCATTGCTGTTGTTCACAGGGTTTGTCTCTCATTCGGTTCGCCGTCAGGGTGAGCGAGCCGGTGCGGCGGCTACCTCGCGAGCTATTGCACTCGAGTCACAGGCACACTAGCCTTCTCATGCAGCAAGCGCGCCGGGGTTTTCCCCGGCGTGCTTCTTTGCTCAATGACTCTGCCCCTCATCGATAGGAACCGCTATGGCCACACCGGCCGACAACTCGTGTGTGTTCATTCCCGGGCCATGGACCCACCGCCTGATACAAGCAAACGGGTGCCAGTTCCATCTCGCGCATATGGGCGAGCATCACGATGATCGCCCCCTCGTCCTGCTCGTCCACGGCCATCCCGAGTATTGGTGGGCGTGGAGGCACCAGTTGGAACCGATCGCGCAGGCCGGCTACGAGGTTGCCGCAATCGATCAGCGTGGCCTCGGTGGCTCGGATAAGACCCCCGAAGGCTCTGATGCGCTCACACTCACTCGCGATCTCAGCGGGATTGCCCGTACGCTCGGGGCATCGCGAGTTGCAGTTGTTGGTTTGGGCCGCGGCGGCATGCTCGCATGGGCGTTACCGGCCATGTTCCCCGAGCTTACGGCTGGGGTTCTCACCTTCTCCGCGCCCCATACCCGGACTCTCCAACGTCCGGGAACGCACGTCACGCTGCGAACATGGCGCCATGTCGCTCAAACCTTCGTGAGCCCGCTTGCTCGAAAGGCCCTCCGCAGCGAGTCCTATATCAAGAACCTTCTCGCCGAATGGTCCGCCCCTAGTAACGATGGGGCCTCCTCGCAGGCCCCGAACTATGCGGCAGCTATGCGCCTTCCTGAGGCCGCCGACATGGCGGTCGAGCAGCTCCGCTGGTCCTACACCTCGCCCCAGCGCATCGACGGCAGGAAGTTCTTCGAGATCACGAAGCGGGATATCGAAGTTCCCGTGTGGACCGTACGAGGCGATCTGGATCCGCTATTGCCCGAGCGTGCGTGGGCGCGCGATAGCGAGTTCGTCACCAACACGTACCGGCATCTCACCGTTGCGAATGCGGGACACTTCGTTAACGAGGAGGCCCCCGAGGAGTCCACGGAGATTATCCTCGATTTCCTTGCGTCGCTTCCATAGTTCTTTGGCGACGACGAAGCCTCACCCACGTTGGAAAGGTCCCGTTGCTGGTACTTGACGAGCACAACTTCGTGGGAGAAGACGTTGCCCTCGCTATAGCGGGGGCAACGTTCTGTGGCACGACGTTATGTACAGCGTTCTCGTTCGCCACTTACTTCGATCCACTGAAATCAAGGGCGCCCAGTGTGCGTAGCGATTTCTGATGCACAATCAGACTGATCGATGGGCACACCGGGAGGCTAGGAAGCTACCGGAGCACCAACAAAGATCTCATAGGAAGGGCACACTGTTTTCAGGCCGCACGCCAAGCAGTCCGGCTTGCGTGAGTGGCACACCTGCCGCCCGTGCGTAATGATCTGATGGCAGGCCAGCGTCCACGTTTCCTCAGGCAAAAGCTGAGCGATGTCCGCCTCCGCCTTGACCGGATCCTCATTGCGCGTCCATCCCCAGCGCCGTGCCAAGCGCCCCACATGGGTATCCACGGTGATCCCGGGAATCCCGAAGGCGTTTCCCAGAACCACGTTGGCTGTCTTGCGCCCTACTCCCGGCAACGTTACGAGATCGGTAAGATTGCCCGGCACTTCGCCGCCAAAGGAATCACACAGGGAAGCAGACAACCCCAAGCAGGACTTGGCCTTGGACCGGAAGAAGCCGAGAGGACGGAGAATACCTTCTAGCTCCTCGCGATCCGCGCCAGCCATAGCCTGCGGATCGGGGAACCGCGAGAACAGTTCCGGTGTTACAGAATTGACCCGCACATCCGTAGTTTGTGCCGATAGGACAGTGGCAACAAGTAGTTCGAAAGGACTGGAAAAGTTCAATGCACAGCGGGCATCCGGATACATCATCTCCAGCCTGCTCGTGATCTCATGGGCGCGAACGCGCCGCTCCTTGAGAGAGCGGGCACGGTAGGGAAGTCGGACTCGTGGGGACATGTTTCTAGCTTATAAGTGTCAATGTCCGCCCGAAGATGGCAAGATGTGATGTGTATGGCATATTCTTGACTCGTTTGTGAAAAAATGGAGTCGAACTGATGTGGGCTACTGAGGCCATCTAGGCTTGCGAAAGAAAGGGAACAAATGGACACCACCGTTCTTAAGGGGGTTCCCCTCTTCAAGGATCTCGATGCGGAAGATCTGGAGGGTCTCGGCGAGCTGATGAGCGAAACAAGCCTGAAGCGCGGAGATGCACTCTTCCGCGAAGGGGATGAGGGTGATCGCCTGTACGTCCTCACCGAGGGCAAAGTGAAGCTCAGCCACTCATCTGACGATGGCCGTGAGAACCTCATCGCCGTGCTCGGCCCTGGTGAGATCATTGGCGAACTCTCCCTGTTCGATCTGGGTGCACGGTCCTCCACAGTCACTGCGATCGCTCCCACCAAGCTGCTGTCCCTCTCACACAAGGACATGATGGTGTTCCTCACCGCACATCCGGAGCTTTCCCAGTCCATGCTTCGTGAACTCGCCCGCCGCCTACGCCACACTAACGAGCAGATGGCCGATCTTGTGTTCTCCGACGTTCCTGGCCGTGTTGCCAAGGCTCTTCTGGACCTTGCTAACCGCTTCGGTGAGCGCACCCCGGAGGGAGTGTACGTACCTCACGACCTGACGCAGGAAGAGCTCGCTCACCTCGTGGGTGCCTCGCGCGAGACAGTGAACAAGTCTCTCGCAGATTTCGTATCCCGCAACTGGATACGCCTCGAGGGTAGGGCTGTTCTGCTTATCGAAGTGGGCCGCCTCCAGCGCCGCGCACACTGAGAGATTTCATAAGAAAAAGGTGCGGACCAGTTCACCACTGGTCCGCACCTTTTTGGTTGGGAGGGGTTATTCGTCGTCGACCTGACAAACCAGCTCAACTTCCACTGGAGAATCGAGCGGAAGTACGGCCACACCTACTGCCGAACGAGTGTGGGCGCCAGCCGAACCGAAGATCTCCGCGAGCACATCAGACGCCCCGTTAGCAACCTGCGGCTGAGCCGTGAAATCAGGCGAGGACGCCACAAACACCGTGACGTGCGTGACGGTGAGGCTCTCGCCTCCAACGGACACGGCGGCGGCCAGAGCGTTGAGTGCAGCGATCCGAGCCTGCTCGTAGGCCTGCTCGGCGCTCACCTCATCCCCGACCTTGCCACGAACGCTCAGCTTGCCCTGAACGAAGGGAAGCTGGCCGGACGTGCGGACCTGACCACCCGTCCTCTTTGCCGGAATATAGGCGGCCACGGGTGCAGCAACCTCCGGAAGCTCAATGCCCAGCTCCACGAGCCTTTCGGAAAAGTGCGGCATGTTAGGCCTTCGGACGCTTGAGGTAGGCAACGAGGTTGGAGCTATCGGGGCCCGGAATAACCTGTACGAGCTCCCATCCCTCTTCACCCCACGTATCGAGGATGGCCTTCGTATTGTGAATCAAGAGCGGTATCGTCGCGTATTCCCATGTTTGCATGCCCTCATCCTATCCGCAGCACCATGGCACTGAGGAGGGTGTACATCTCACGGAAACGGCGGGCAGGCCCAAGGAACGCCGCAATTCCCAGGCGCTCCCCGCTACGAGCAAACTCACGAAGCCCTGCCGAGCCGTGGGAGCTTTCCGTTGCGCAGTGCTTGCGCCAACTCGTCGGTGCCGGACGTGAGCCTCTCAGACCAATCATCCTCGTTGGGATACTGCCGCATGATCGCGCGGCGCTCACGTTCGGTCAGGCCTCCCCACACGCCAAAAGTAATCTTCGAATCCAACGCATCTGCGAGACACTGGACACGTACCGGACAGGAGAAGCACACCTGACGTACCTCGCGCTGGGCGGCACCTTTCACAAACAACGCGTCCGGATCTGCGTGTGCGCAGGCAGCGTAAACAGCCCATGTCTGGTCAGTTTCAACTACTGACATTGTCTACTCCTTCCCAACGGAACAACGTTGTCCCTCGAGGTGTAGTGACCCCAGTCACCTCGTACACCCCCATAGTAAGCACCAACTCCGTATAAACCCAATTTGGTGCCCACTTATTGGACACGGTGTCCTATCACGCCCGCATTTCGGCATAAATTCCCATTCCTGTGAGTCGGCGTGGAACGATATGTGCACTGATGGAGTGTTCGGTCCAGATCGGCTGGGTACCCGCGGTACGCGGGATACGCGAGGCCCCACATCGTGGATCGTGATGAAACGATAAAACCCACTCACAAGGCTGGAAATTCCGGGGGAATTCGCATCCCGTGGCCAAAAACCCATGATCGCTCCCGGGACAATGCCGCGTTGAGGACGTATTGTTACCTAATCAGATCGGAAGAGCGTCGTGTAGGGAAAGAGTGTAGATGTCGGTGG
>ERZ1032812.107-NODE-107-length-9331-cov-5.144782_pt1 | contig 9331 bp, 8 predicted proteins | sample MGYA00517094_ERZ1032812 | MGnify/ENA primary metagenome ERZ1032812 (study PRJEB33719, sample SAMN04262549) | wastewater metagenome | biome: sewage system; feature: street-access sewage; material: sewage | place: Peru: Lima | collected 2013-01-15 ... | reverse complement strand
AGCTTCCGGTCCCGCGCACTCTGAACGAGCAGTGAGAATAGCGTTCTCCCGTAAAGCCTGCCCCGCCGTCTCCGAGAACCTTGAGGATATTTTCCGTGTAATCTGTCGGCACATAGATAACGATCTTATACAGCATCGCGTCCTTCTCGGGCTTCAGCACGCGCCGTTCGTCAAGCTCGAAACGCCGCGCGATATAGTCGTTGAGTCCGAGCTCCGCCTTGTCGAGGTTCGTGTGAGCCGAATAGACGCAGATATCGTGTTCCAGCAGTTTTTTGACCATCCGGCCCTTCATATCGTCCGTATCGATATGACGGATCCCCTGAAAAATAAACGGATGGTGAGAAACGATCATATCGAAGCCGCCTTCGCAGGCCTCGTCAACCACTTCCTCCGTCACGTCCAGCGTTAGAAGGACCTTGTTCACGTCCTTCTCCCTGGAACCGACCTGCATTCCGACATTATCCCAGGACTCCGCCAGATACTCCGGCGCCGCCTTTCGGATCGTGTCAGCCACTGCGTTGCTCTTAACACTCACTCTCTTTCTCCATCTTCTGAATTACGATGCATCTGTCTGAGCCGGTCGAGCTCCGCCGCCAGCTCTGCGATAAACTGCGTCGTCTCCCCGGCTCTTAACCTTGCCGCATCCGATTTTCCGCTGCGTTCGATCGACGCGAGCCTAAGCCTGCTCTTCTCAAGCAGCTCCGTCAGATAGCCCTCATATTCCGGTCCCGTTTCCCGGACCCCGCGTCTGCCCGTGTGATATTCGAACACGGAAAGCGGAGCGCTTTCCCCCGGACTGCAGACGATAATCGAATAATAACGTCCGTTCTCGGCGGCTGTAAGCTCCCGTTCGATCGTAAATCCGTTCGAAACGAGCCATTTTCTGAGCTCGGCCTCATTGTTCTGAGGCTGCAGGATCAGCCGCTTCATTTCACGGGCGCGCTCCGGCGACTCTTCGAGGATCCCCATAATCATCAGGCCGCCCATTCCGGCGATCACGCACTGTCCGGCTTCCCCGGGTCGAATCCCTGTCAGTCCCGGCGCAAGCACTGTTCTGATCCTGTCGGACAATCCCGCCGCTTCCACCGCGGCTTTCGCGCTCTCCAGCGGTCCGATCCGGATATCCGAGGCCACTGCCGACGGGACGATTCCTTCACGAACAAGAAAAACAGGCAGATATCCGTGATCTGTGCCTACGTCGGCGCAGATCAGTCCGGGAACTGCCTGTTCTGAAATTTTATTAAGTCTCGGCGGAAGCATCAGGTCAGATAATCCTTGAGCTTTTTGCTGCGGCTCGGATGTCTGAGCTTTCTAAGGGCCTTCGCTTCGATCTGACGGATACGTTCGCGGGTGACGTTAAATTCCTTGCCCACTTCTTCGAGGGTTCTCGTACGTCCGTCGTCGAGTCCGAAACGCAGCCGCAGTACCTTTTCTTCACGTTCTGTGAGCGTTCCGAGCACTTCAGACAGCTGTTCCTTGAGCAGCGTATACGAAGCGGCCTCTGCCGGCGCCGGAGCGTCTTCATCCGGGATAAAATCTCCGAGATGTGAATCTTCTTCTTCACCGATAGGCGTTTCGAGGGAAACCGGATCCTGGGAGATCTTCTGGATCTCGCGGACCTTTTCTTCCGAGAAGCCCATTTCCTTGCCGATTTCCGCCGGCGTAGGTTCTCTGCCCAGTTCCTGGAGAAGCTGGCGGGAGACCCGGATCAGCTTGTTGATCGTTTCGACCATATGCACCGGAATTCGGATCGTGCGGGCCTGGTCCGCAATGGCGCGGGTGATGGCCTGACGGATCCACCAGGTTGCGTAGGTGCTGAATTTGAAGCCTTTTTTATAATCGAATTTTTCGACCGCCTTGATCAGCCCGAGATTACCCTCCTGGATCAGATCCAGCAGGCTCATTCCGCCGCCGACGTAACGCTTGGCGATACTGACGACAAGTCTCAGGTTAGCCTCCGCGAGCTTTTTTTTCGCTTCGATATCTCCCGCTTCCATGCGCATCGCCAGATCCAGTTCTTCTTCCGCAGTAAGCAGCGGGACCTTGCCGATCTCCTTCAGATAAAGTCTTACAGGGTCGTTGATGTTGACGCTTTCCGCCGCGGCTTCGAGATCCGAATCCTTGATTTCTACTTCAAGCTCCGGATTGTCCGCTTCGGAAATGTCCATGTCGATGTCGTCGAGGCCGACCTTAGGATTTCCGGACCTTTCCATGTTGACGCCGCTCTGCTGAAGAAGCATGTAAATCGCGTCGAAATCGTCCGAGTCAAGATCCGAAGCTTCGAGTACCTTCGTAAAATCTTCGTTGCTCAGCTTACCGGCCTTCTTGCCGATCTTGAGCAGCTCCTGAACCTCCGGAAGACTCTTGTAATGCTTGATTTCCTCTGGATCGAGTCCGATTTCAGTGGGGATCATTTTTTCTTCTGCCATGTTGCCTCTTTCTAGTCGTCTGTCAATTCTGCCGTTTCAAATATAATAATCAGGACAAAAAGTCCTTGAGTTTTTTGCTCCGGCTCGGATGCCTGAGCTTCCTGAGCGCCTTCGCTTCGATCTGACGGATACGTTCACGGGTCACGTTAAACTCGCCGCCCACTTCTTCGAGCGTGCGCGTTCTGCCGTCTTCAAGTCCGAATCGGAGCTTGAGGACCTTTTCTTCGCGTTCGGTGAGAGTTCCCAGCACCTCGTCCAGCTGCTCTTTGAGCATCGTGTAAGCCGCGGCATCTGACGGGGCCAGCGCGTCTTCATCCGGGATAAAGTCTCCGAGGTGAGAATCTTCTTCTTCGCCGATGGGTGTTTCCAGTGAAACCGGGTCCTGAGCGATTTTCCGGATCTCTCTGACCTTCTCTTCTGAGATACCCATTTCCTCGGCAATTTCAGACACCGTGGGCTCTCTTCCGAGCTCCTGAAGGAGCTGGCGGGAAACCCTGATCTGTTTATTGATGGTTTCGACCATATGTACGGGGATGCGGATCGTTCTTGCCTGGTCTGCGATAGCCCTCGTGATTGCCTGACGGATCCACCAGGTCGCGTAGGTGCTGAATTTGAAGCCCTTCGTATAGTCGAATTTATCTACCGCTTTGATCAGACCGAGATTGCCCTCCTGGATCAGATCCAGCAGGCTCATTCCCCGGCCTACGTAGCGTCTTGCGATACTGACCACCAGGCGAAGGTTCGCCTCTGCCAGTTCTTTCTTCGCATCCTGGTCGCCCTGTTCCATTCTCAGGGCGAGGGCGAGCTCTTCGTCCGCAGTCAGCAGAGGAACACGGCCGATTTCTCTGAGATAGAGCCTGACCGGATCGTTGACGCTGACATTTTCAGCGGCTTCCTCCAGGTCGGCGGCTTTGACCTCAACATGAAGCTCCGGGTCGTCTGCATCGGAGGCGTCCATGTCGATTTCGTCCAGATCTTCCCGTTCGTCAGTATCCTTATCCAGTGCATCTTCTGTAACTTTAGTAATCAGGTCTGATTTTGGAGCGGTCTTCTTTTCTGCTGCCATTTCGTCTCTTTTCCAAATGTTCCGGGTGTGAAACATTTTATAGTAGTTTGAGAAGCTCGGATATTCTGGCGGACTGTGCGGCCCTTTCGTCCGGATCGGCAATACTTCTATGCCGTTCCCGGAGCTCTGCAAGTTCGTTTCTGACCGATTCGCGCCGAATAATCCCGACCGACTGATCGTATAGTGCACGTGTTTCTGCAAAAGATTTCGTCATAATTGCAGAAGTCTTTTTATTATATATCATATCATCAACACAGTCAAACAAAGTATCCGCCTGTATCGGTTCGTTTCCGTTGTTCTTCCTGACCTTCTCGAACAGCCACTGATAGAAGCCGGGTGTAAAGTCATCCTTTTTAAGACCTGACTCGGCAAGTTTCGCAGGTTCGTTCAGACAGACCGACATAAAGACAGCCTGAGCCTGGGCATAGGCCTTCGGGACCCTGCGCTTTTTGAGCGGCGCGATCTGCGTGATTGTCGGCGCCTCTCCGTTTCGGACCGCCCTGGCGATCGTATCCTCCGGCGCGCCGGTCTCACCCGCGACCTGACGGATAAAATAATCCGCTTCCACCGGATCCGACTTTCGGATCAGCAGAGCCGCCTCACGAATATAGGCGAGCTTTCCGTCCGCCGTCGTCAGATCCTTCTGACCTGCGGCTCGGCGCAGCCTGAATTCGAGCGGCGTCATCGCCTCGCTGATATACTTTTCAAACGCTTCGGTCCCGTTCTCCTTGATAAACGAGTCGGGATCGTGCTCGGGAGGCAGACGCAGAACGCGCAGATGGAGCGTCGTCCGTTCGAGGATATCGAGGGTTTTGACGGTGGCTCCCTCTCCTGCCGCATCTCCGTCGAAGCACAGGATCACCTCGTCCGTGACCCGCTTGATCAGCGCCGCGTGTTCCAGCGTAAAGGCGGTGCCCAGCGCTGCGGCGGTATTTCTGAAGCCGTACTGCCAGAGCGCCGCCGCGTCCATATAACCCTCGACGAGGAGCAGATATCCGCGCTCGCGGATAAACTTCCTCGCCCGGTTCAGATTGTACAGCTCCTGACCCTTCTCAAATACCGGCGTTTCGGGAGAATTCAGATATTTCGGTCCCTTGTCGGCATCTGTCCAGGCACGCCCCCCGAAGCCGATCAGCCTGTCCTGGTTGTTCTGAATCGGGAACATGATCCGGTTCCGGAAACGGTCGTAGATCCTGCCGTTCTTCCCCCTGACCGCAAGCCCCGACGCTTCGATATCAGCCTCTGAAAAGCCCTTGCGCAGCAGCGCGCCCGTCAGCTTCTGCCAGCCGTCCGGAGACAGACCGACCCCGAGATCCCGGATCGTTTCGTCGTTCATGCCGCGCCGCTTCAGATAAGCCCCGGCGTCTGCGGACCGTTTCAGATTCTTGAAATAATAGTTGGCGGCGAGTCTGTTCATTTCGTAAATGGACTTTTTCTGATTGTAGGCCCGTCTGTCGTCCTCGCTCTCCTCCTCGGCTTCGGGCAGCGTGATCCCGGCTCTTTCCGCGAGAAAGCGCATCGCTTCGGGAAACGACAGATTCTCTATCTTCATGATAAAGTCGATAAGCGTACCGCCTTCTCCGCAGCCGAAGCAGTGATACAGCTGTTTCTCACGACTTACAGAAAACGAGGGGGTCTTTTCGGAATGAAACGGACAGCAGCCCATAAACTGGCTGCCCTTCTGCTTTAGCTCTGTGTATCCGGAAATAACGTCGACGATGTCGCAGGATTCCTTGATCCTGTTTATCGTTTCCTGTGAATATCTCGGCATCTCGTCTCCTTTCCGGTTAATATGAAGTCTGCTGTGAAATCCATCAGCTTTTCTGGAAAAATCTATTTAAACGTAAACTACGGTAGTTTATATTATAACCTTCAGTTCGTAATCGTGCTCAGCCTGCAGTCCGCTTTACGGCAAAAAAAGAAACCCCGAAGGGTCCCTTTTCTATCATGTTTAATAATTAGCGACAAATTCTTCGAAATAGCCCTGAGGATGCTTGCATGCAGGACAGATCTTCGGTGCTTCTTTCGCTTCGCAGACGTAGCCGCAGTTCAGGCAGATCCATTTAGTCACTTCGGGTTTCTTGAAAACCGTATCGTTTACGATGTTTTCTGCAAGAGCAAGGAAACGCGCTTCATGTTCTTTTTCAATTCCTGCAATCAGACGGAATTTATTGGCGATTTCGGGGAAACCTTCCTGATCCGCAACATCGGCCGCATCTTTATAGACGATCTGCCATTCTTCTCGTTCGCCTTCCGCAGAATTGACCAGATTATCGTGAGTTTCCGTCTTGCTCAGTCCGACCGGGAAAAACGGGTCGGCGACTTTTACCATGATGGCTTGACCCATCACTTCTTCGTATTCCGCGATGATCTTGTAAAAAACTTTGAAGTGTTCGTATTCGTTGGCTGCAGTCAAATTGAAAATATTTTGTATCTGAATCAGTTTCTGTTTTCCCGCATATTTCGCGAAAGTATTGTATCTTGCTCTCGCCTGAGCTACACCGGCCACACAATTCATCAGATTTTCCAGGCATTTCGTCCCCGTAAGTTTTCCCATTTCTCACAGACCTCCTGTCTCATGTTCACTATCTTTTTTATACCCTTGTTTATGGAATTACACAAGATTGAGATGCGAATTCTGAGTCTGTTAACGCAAAAACCGGAGCGTTTGTATATTAAACTTCTCCGGCATTTTATATTTTTATTCGATTAAAATTTATTCCGCTTCAGGCTGACGGACCGAATTGACTGATTTCTGACCGGTCAGAACGAACATGATGAAACGAACGAGCGTATAAACGACAAGCCCTGCGGCGATTATCGTGACGATCAGAACGACTGTACCCTGCCAGCCTGCCCCGAAGCCGGCCTTCGTCAGAAACACAGCCGCCATTTTCAGGCTGACGGCCGTGATGACAAACGGGAACGTGAACGCGGCCCAGCTCGGAAAGAAGCTTTCTGAAAGATACTTCGGAAGACGGATAAGAACAAGGATATAAAGCGCCGTTACGAGCGCCGCCAGCGTGCTGACGAGTCCTGTCGATACCGAGTCCATGCAGGTCAGATACGCGGCAAGACACAGAGCGGCGGGCGCCGTATTGATGCAGAACAGCGGACGGGCCGGAGCGGGCACCGGAAGTCTGACGTAGCGCGTGAGGACCGTCGGAATCAGGATAATCGCCGACAGGAACGCGAACCAGAACAGACCGACGGCGAGCGAGTCATATCCGAACATCGGACCCGTCAGACAGCCTGCCGCGATCCCGATATACACGATGTACCAGCTTGCATGAACCTGCTTCAGATTGAAATGCAGCAGAAAACGGGCTGTAAACAGCACGATAATCGCAGCGTGAAGGGCAAGACCCGTCCACCAGACGATCATTCCGAAAACCGGCGAAACTGCTGCGGCGTAGCCGGAAAGGATAAGCAGCGCCATGCTGAACGTCCCTGCAATACCGCACTGGACAGGATCCGCAAGCTCCTTCTTAAGCTGATCCGGAGCTGCGATGCAGCGGATCACGACGGCCAGAACGAGCAGCGCGCTTACGATGCCGCAGACCGTTCTGATGCCTTCTCCGTAGGTTCTGAGCAGATTGCCCAGGGCCGCGAAGCCGAGTGCGACTCCCGACATTGAGAGCGGGATACGTCTGACGGCGTTCAAGACGCTTCCTCAGCATCTGTTTCGTCCGTATTCGTCAGCCCGAGCTCACGGATCAGGATCTCGGCGACCTTTCCTGCCACCATACCCGTAAAACGAATGCACTGTTCCTTATGCTCGCCCTGTCCCATATCAAACTCTCGGGTCAGGATGCGGCAGCACAATGCGTTCTTGCCGTTGTTTTTCTTGAACCAGTCGTGGAGCTCCTTAGAGGCCGTAAGCGTGCCTTCAACTTTCGGATCGTTCTGCTTCGTACGGCCGAGAACGAGACCGAGAGACATCACGCCGCCGGAAACCGCGCCGCACAGACACTTCGAGCGTCCGATTCCCACCGGAAATCCGCTTGCCATCGCGATGACATCTTCCGGAATATCGATATCAAAATTCGTACGGATCGAGCTTAAAACCGCTTCCGAACAGAAAAATCCTCCACGGAACAGTTCTTCCGCATCTTGCGCTGTCTTGCTAACGCTGATTTGAGTATTATTGACTTTCATACAATCCCCTTTAACTTTATATAATATAATTATTATATTGAAATCGATAAATATTCGTCAATCTGTTAAACCCCGGTTGTATTGAACTTTTCGATTAATACCGATATATTTACTGCTTCGGGGAAATAAAAACAAAAGAAACTGCCTCGAAAGGCTTGACGTTGACGCAGCGTAAGCGGCTATGATAAATGCAGGAGAACGATATGGAATACAAAACGAACGAACTGTCAGCAATGCCCGGCGTGAGCACCCGGACGCTGCGATATTAGGATCAGATCGGCCTTCTCGCTCCGCTCAGGCGTGAGGCCGGCGGGATCCGGATCTACGGACCTTGTCAGGTTAACAGGCTCCAGACAATTCTGTTTTACCGGGAGCTGGATATGCCCCTGGAAGAGATCCGCAGAATCCTCGACAGTCCCGACTACGACCGGCTTCATTCCCTCGAGGAACATAGGAGCGCGCTGCTCCGGCAGAAGGAACGTCTCAACCTGCTTATTCGTACCGTTTCCGACAGTATTCTCGAAATGAAAGGACAGAAAATCATGCACGACACAGATAAATTCGAAGGCTTGAAAAAAGAAGCAATCGATAAAAATGAAAAAGAATACGGTTCCGAGGTGAGACAAAGATTCGGCGATGAAATGATGGATGAGTCTAATAAAAAACTGGGCGCGATGGATGAACAGAAATGGAACAGGCGCGACGCGCTCGAAGCGGAGATTCTGAAGCTTCTTGCCGAAGCGGCGGACCAGGGCGATCCTGTGTCCGATACAGCCCGCAGACTGTGCGAACGCCACCGCGAATGGCTCGAACTGAACTGGCCGGACGGCGCCTACTCGAAGGAAGCTCATCTCGGTCTCGCAGAAGCTTATACGGCAGATCCGAGATTTGCAGCCTATTATGAAAAGGCTGCGCCCGGCGGCGCAGAGTTCCTCAAAGAAGCGCTGACATACTACTGCTGCGAATCGTGAAATAAGACAATTGCCTCTCCTGTTAAAGCTGTAAACCGTTAAATTTGCCGATTTTAATATTTTGCGTTATTCTAACTACAGGGTGTAAATTTTCATTCATTATATTTTATTACAAGTTGGTTACACAACACCCGTTGTTATAAGGAGAGGCATAATGCAGAATATTAACGAAGAAAAATTTTATAGTATCTCAGCGGCAAACGGAAAAGTCATCGAAGTTGCCGGTGAAGACAGTGCTAACGGCGCGGCGGTCCAGCTTCGCACCAATGAACAGAAGCCGTCACAGCAGTGGAAATTCCAGGAAGCCGGAGACAATTCCTACAGAATCCTGAACCGTCTGTCTGAAAAGGTTCTTGACCTGATCAGCGGCGGTACGACCGACGGAACATGGGTTCACCAGTGGGAAGCAGCTCCGGCTGATACTCAGAAATGGCTTATCGTTTCCACAACGGATCACAAGAACAAGCTCGTATCGAGAGCAGCCGGCAAATGCCTGGACCTCGTCGATATGAATACGGAAGACGGCGCTCGTCTTCAGATCTGGGCAGACGTTGCCGGCGACAACCAGCAGTGGACTATTGTAGAAGTCGCTGAAGAAAGCGACGAAAAGCCGGAAGAAAAGACTGTTAAGGCTGCTCCTGCCAAAGCCGCTGTCAAGGCGGAACCTGCGAAGAAGGCTGCTCCTGCCAAAGCCGCAGTCAAGGCGG
>ERZ1032812.103-NODE-103-length-9511-cov-7.611781_pt1 | contig 9511 bp, 8 predicted proteins | sample MGYA00517094_ERZ1032812 | MGnify/ENA primary metagenome ERZ1032812 (study PRJEB33719, sample SAMN04262549) | wastewater metagenome | biome: sewage system; feature: street-access sewage; material: sewage | place: Peru: Lima | collected 2013-01-15 ... | reverse complement strand
GATCTTGTCCATTCTTCTCCTCGTTCAGTTATCTTAAATCCGGCTGCTGCGTTTATCTATGTTTATATTTTAAGATTTTATGCTGATGTGACCGGCTGTGAGTCCCGTCCCGTTTAATCCAGAATCTTGTTCGGTTCGTTTCCGAGCGTCGCGCACATTACGGCCTTAATGGAGTGCAGACGGTTTTCGGCTTCGTCGAACACGAGGGAATTGGGGCTTCTGAAAACCTCGTCGGTCACTTCCATTTCCGCGAAGCCGTATTTTTCCTGTACCGCTTTGGAAATTTCTGTGTTCGCGTCGTGGAAGGACGGCAGGCAGTGGAGAAAAATCGCATCCGGATTGCCGGTGCGGTCCATCAGTTCCTTATTTACCTGGTAGGGCTTGAGCAGACGGATACGTTCGTCCATCTGGTCTTCTTCACCCATCGAGACCCAGATATCCGTGTAGACGGCGTCCGCGCCTTCGACGCAGCTGATGTCGTCCGACAGTGTGACCGATCCGCCGGTTTCCTCCGCGAGCTTTCTCATATCGTCGACGAGCTTTTCGTCCGGCCACAGCTCCTTCGGCGCGAAGGCGGTGAAATGCATCCCGAGCTTCGCGCTGACAATCATCAGGCTGTTGCCCATATTGTTTCTAGCGTCGCCCGCGAAGACGAGCTTACGGCCTTTGATATCGCCGAAATGCTCGCGGATAGTCATCGTGTCCGCAAGCACCTGGGTCGGATGGTAATCGTCGGTCAGTCCGTTCCAGACCGGAACGCCGGACTTGTCGGCCAGCATTTTGACTGTGTCCTGTGCGTAGCCGCGGAATTCGATCCCGTCGTAGAAGCGGCCGAGCACCAGTGCGGTATCTTCGATCGATTCTTTCTTGCCCATCTGCGAATTGCTCAGGAACGTCACGTTCGCTCCCTCGTCGTATCCGGCGACTTCGAACGCGCAGCGCGTCCGGGTCGACGTCTTTTCGAACAGCAGGACGATGTTTTTTCCCTTCAGCAGATCGTGAGTGATCCCCTGCTTCTTGTCGGCTTTAAGCTTGTCCGCCAGGTCAAGCAGGTACAGGATTTCTTCGGGCGTATAGTCGAGCAGCGTCAGAAAGCTGCGTCCTCTCAGGTCAGTCATATTTCCTCCAGGTTGAATAATATTGAATTGCTATGTTAATTAAATCTGAAACTTTCGCGTGTCCGAAACGGTTCATAATCCGAATTCATAATCCGGACTGATCGGACACCGGCTGTTTATAAACCGGTGTCTGCCGTTCATTTATATGTCCGTCCGGCGCAGCGGCATCGACATGCAGCGCGGGCCGCCCCGTCCTCTGACGAGCTCGGAAGCCTCGATCCCGATCACTTCGATCCCGTTTTTATCGAGGACCTCATTGGAACGTTCGTTTCTCGTGTACGCGACGACCTTGCCCGGCGCGATGGCAAGGGTGTTGGTGGAGTCGTTCCACTGTTCCCGCGCCGCGGCGACCGGGTCTCCGCCGCCGGATTCGATCAGGACGATCTCATCGAGTCCGAGTCCCTTCTTAAGCGCCTCTTCAAGAGAGTCTTCGGGCGTATAGGCGAGTCTTCCTTCGCTGCCCCGGGTCATCGTTACGGCTTCGACCTGATTGAGGATTCCCGGATATACGGTGAACTTGTTCCGGTCCACCATCGTAAACACGGTGTCCAGATGCATGAAGGCTCTGACCCGCGGAATTTTGACCGCGATGACGCGCTGTACGACTGGATCCTTCTCGAACAGCTCCTGGGCGAACTTTTCCGCCGCCTGGGCTTTCGTCCGCTCCGAGATCCCGACAGCCACCGTTTCGGGGCTGAGCACGAGAACGTCTCCGCCTTCAATCGAACGGAATTCGTTCCAGCCGTAGTAGCGGTTGTCAGAATTCTCGATTCCGTGGGCAAAGACCGGATGGTGGTCGTAGATGGTCTGAAGATACAGACTCTCCCGTTTCCGGATGGGCGTAGCCATCGAGCTGATCAGAAGGCCGTTCCCCACCGTCACTCCGGGATCTCTCATGAAATACAGATTCGGAAGCGGCGCGATGCAGAATGAATACGGATCGTTCGAATGCAGAAAATCCGCCAGCACCGGCTCGCGTCTGATATGCGCCATATCCTTCTTGACGACGCCTGCGATCATCGCCTGCGTCAGCGCTTCGTTGTCGAGGCTGTTCAGATATCTGCGCAGATGCTCGATAATGGTTTCGCCCGCCTTCGGGTTAATCGAGAGCACCTGATCGATGAGCCGCTCGCGGACTCCGGGCTGCGCGAGAGTCTCCTGAAGAAGCTCCTCGATATAATAAACCTTTGTTCCGCGTTTTGTCAGCTCGTCTGCAAACGCGTCGTGCTCTTCCTGCATGCGGCGCAGCCACGGGATATCTTCGAACAGAACTTCCTTGAGTGTGTCAGGCGTGATCCGCTCGAGCTCGAGACCCGGACGGTGAAGCGCGACGGCTTCAAGCGGTCCGATCTCGGATCGGATGTTGAGTATATTTTCGTTCATATGTTCCTGTCTGGCGCGTTTTCCGGCTGGAAACGCGGATAAAATCACGGATTTACCGTACTAGTATTAGTTTATTATAGAGCGGAAGCGAATGAAACAAATAAAAAAAAGACCGATTCGGTCTTTTTTATCTTAGCATTTTCGTTTATCATAAATACTGTCATTAAAAGCTGAAAGCACCTTCGGAATCGACCAGGTCGATTTTGACAGTTTTCGTAAGCACGTCCGCATAGGAAAACGAAAGTCTCTGATTCGGTCTGCTTTCTTCTTCGATCACGTTGACCGTAAAAATACAGGGATAGATCCCTTCGATCACACCGATCTTGGAATACATTTTTTTCTTGCTTTTATGGGCTTCTAATCTAACCTTCTGACCGACATGTTTTTCGACTTCGCGCTTGATATCTATAACGGTTGCTTTCTGATTCTGCATGCAGTTCACCTCATTCTTAAGATACGTTTAATATTATAACACTACATGGCGTGAAAGTAAAGCAGTGTACCAATCGATGTAACGCTTGTCAATATGAAAATCACCGGTTTTTTTCAAAAAAGGTTAAAATTTTTCTGGTTCAGAGTACTTATTTGTCTTTTATGACAGCACTGTTGTCTGTTAAATAAAGACAACGGCGGTTATTCTTCACCCCGGATCACTTTTTTCTCATCTTCCTGAAATATTCTGTACATATCCCTGCCGTATTTGAGCGCATCGATGGCGCGGATCGGATTTTTGATCCATATCGCATCCTCGAACTGCATCAGCTGGTCCGCCTTCGTATAACCCCAGGTGCACAGAACGGGCAGCATGCCCGCATTTTTGGCAGTCTGGTAATCGATCACCGAATCCCCCAGATACAGACACTGATCCGGCGGAAGTCCCAGCGCACCGGCTACCTTAAGCGCGGGAGTCGGATCCGGCTTGCGATATTCGTCTTCTTTCTGGCCCAGCACGAGTTCGAAGGCAGTGTTCGGAAACAGCTCCCTGACGATCTGATTGGCCAGCAGATCCTCCTTGTTCGAGCAGACTCCGATCGGTATTTCGTGATTGTTCATATAGTCCAGCAGAAACTGAACGTTTTCATACGGACGCGTCTTGTTCGTCCTGCGCTTCGAATATTCGTCCAGCATGATCTGAAGAGCTTCGTCGACGATCGAATCGATCTGGGACAGCTTGCGGGGAAGCGCACGTTTGACGAGATTGCGCAGTCCGCGTCCGATGAGCTTCTTCCCTTCTTCATAGGTCTTCGGCGGAAGATCGTAATATTCCATGACGATATTGAGCGAGTCGATCAGATCAGCGAGTGAATTGATGAGCGTTCCGTCCAGATCAAATACGATCCCCTGGTATTTCGGTTCAATTAGCATATTTTTCATGATGATCCCTTTCAGCTGCAAAATCTTAATCGTTTACTCCTATCTTATTTATACCAGATTTAAATTATTTTGCACTCTTTTCGTAACAGCAGAGCAGTCTTTGTCACGTTTAATCCTTGCACGCGTGGATATATAAAAAGCAGTAACATTCAGATAAATTATCACACCTAAGGAGATTGAAATGAGCGATTTAAAAGAAAAATGGGATCAGTTCGCAGAAGATGTCAAAGATGATGCCGAAAAAGCCAAGGACAAAGTCGAAAGCGGCTTTGACAAAATGAAGAAGGATGTCGACGACGGCGCTGACAAGGCGAAAGACAAAATGGAAGATGCCAAGAAGGACATCGAAGAAAAATTCGACAAGTAACTCCTTTTCAGGAACAGTTCGAAAACAGTCGTTCTTCCCAGACTGAAAAAAGACCGGATCTCGCGATCCGGTCTTTTTATGCCTCTGCCTGTTTACGGTCTGTTCCGTTCCGGGTAGCAGCCGAGAAACGTCAGCTCCGTCGTGTTCAGGATCAGTTCTCTGACGAGACTGTCCAGCAGCTCGTCGGAGAAGATTCCTGTAAAATCGACGAAGAACAGATATTCCCAGTTCTTCCTTCCTGACGGACGCGATTCGATCCGGCACAGATTAAGCTCGCGGCTCTCGAAGATGCCGAGAATTTTGTACAGCGCCCCCGGAACATGGGGCGTGCCGAAGGACAGCGAGACCTTGCGGGGCGCGCTTTCATCCGAAGGCACTGTTCCCTGAGTGACAATCAGGAAACGGGTCGCGTTGACGCCGCTGGTATTGATCCCTTCCTCCAGGATTTCGAGTCCGTATATCTCACCGGCTCTGCGGCTCGCGATCGCGGCGCATTCGGGATCCGCGGCTTTCGCCGTATCCCGGGCAGCCAGCGCGTTGTTCACGCAGGGTACGAGCTCCCAGTCCGGGTGTCCGTCAAGGTATTCCGCACACTGAAACAGACTCTGTTCGTGAGAGACCACCTTTCTGATCCTGCCGATTCCCCCTCCGGGAACGCCCAGCAGGCAGTGGCAGACGCCGACCTCCGTTTCGCCTGAAATCGTGCATCCGTATTCCAGCAGCAGCTCCGAAATGTCGCGGACGGCGCCCGTCGTGCTGTTTTCAACGGGAATCACGCCGCAGTCAGCGGTTCCTGCGAGAACGCTTTTAAACACATCCTCAAACTGCCGGCACGCGACCCGCTGGCTGTCGGGCCCGAAGCTGTTAATCGCAGCGTCCTCGGTAAACGAGCCCGAGGTGCCCGCGTATGCGACAACAGGTTCTTCAGGAAGCTCCTGGAGCCGCTCCCTGACCTTCATATATTCGAGCCAGCTTTCAAGCTGCCCCGCATTCATCAGTTTATTCATAATTCCCGTTATTCTCGAGATTCTCACGAACCCTGCTTCACGGCCGGAGTATCCGTATCATAAAAAAGCGGGCCCTTGAGGCCCGCTCTGATCAGCTGCTGATTACAATAGTCGGATCACCCGAAGCGTTGAGCTTGAAGGTGAGACTGCCCGCATTCTTGATATCCAGATCCTTGAACTTGTACTTCGTTCCCTTTGAATCGACAACTTCGAGTTCGATGTTCGTCAGCTCGCTGCCTGAGGAAGCGGGAATCTTGAGCATCGACCGGCCGTCCTTCTTAAGCTGCGTCTCGGCAGTAAGCAGGTTATCGGTCACATTCCCGTTTACCGTCGCGGTTACCGACGTTACGACGACGTCCATGCTGTTGATAAACGTGATGTGCTTGGTTCCGTCCTGATCGAGCGAGGAGTCCGAACAGCCCGCACAGGTCAGAAGCACGACAAGGGTGATGAATACTGCAGTCAGTTTTTTCATAGCTCCGCCTTTATTTTTCAGACTTTATTTAAACTAAATCCGATCCGATGTCCGTTGACATCGGCTTCCGTTCCGTTTTCGTCTGTGAACGTCAGGCTGTCAGCGAGTGTCTCTTTGCTGATGACATCACGATAGGCGTTCACGGCAGCTTCTACTTCAGGTTCTTCCGTATTCAATTTTACATCGATATGATCCGCTACGTCAAAACCGGAGCTCTTTCTGAGCTGCTGAATCTTCGAAACGATCTCTCTCGCGAGCCCTTCTGCGATGAGGTCGTCGTTGAGCTGCGTTTCGAGAATGACAAACTCGTTGTCCGCAGTCTGAACGTTGAAGCCTTCACGCGCGCTGATGCGGATATCGGTCATATCCTTCGTAACAGCGACCGTTTCGCCGTCCAGGTCCATTTCGACCGTTTCTCCTGCTTCAAGCTTCGGAACCAGCACCGATGCGTCCGCCTGGGCCAGCGCCTTCGCGAACAGCTTGACCTTCTTGCCGAGGACAGGTCCCGCGGCCTTGAAGTCCGGCTTGATCGTAAAGTTCATGAAATCTGTCAGATCGTCGCGGAAGAAGACCTCGCGTACGTTGAGTTCTTCCTTGATAAGCGGCACCAGCGATTCGATTTCCGCGCGGTTCTTGCCGTCGATGATAACGCCCAGCAGCGGCTGGCGCACCTTGATCTTCGCGTCCTCGCGGGCGGATCTGCCCAGAGAGACGATCCTGCGCGTCAGGTCCATCGGTTCTTCCACCGCGTCGTCGATCAGACTCAGGTCTGCCGTCGGGTAATCCGCGAGATGTACCGATTCGTTTCCGGTCAGGTTTGTGTAAATCTCTTCAGAGATGTACGGCGCGAAGGGAGCGGTCAGTCTCGACAGTCCTTCGAGGACCTCGTAGGTTGTGTTGTAGACGGCCTTCTTGTCGTCCGACATGTCGCTTCCCCAGAACCGGCGTCTGTTGCGTCTGATATACCAGTTGGACAGATCCTCGCTGACGAAGTTCTGAATGCTGCGTACAGCCCGCGTCAGATCGTACTGATCCATTTCCGCCCGGACATCCCGGACGAGACGGTTGTATTTGGACAGGATCCAGCGGTCGATAACCGCGCGGTCCTTCGGTTCGATATAGAATTCTCTCGGATCGATATTGTCCGTATTCGCGTACAGCGAAAAGAAGGTGTAGGTGTTCTTAAAGGTCCCGAAGAACTTGCTCAGGACTTCCTTGATTCCCTCTTCGTCGAAACGGGTGGGTGTCCATGCCGGAGATACGAACAGCAGATACCATCTGAGCGCGTCCGCGCCGTAGTCATCGAACAGACGGAACGGGTCTACGGTGTTTCCCTTGCTCTTGGACATCTTCTGGCCGTTTTTGTCGAGAACGAGGTCGTTGACGAGAACGTTCTTGTACGGCGCCTTCCCTGTCAGGAAGCTGGAGATGGCGAGAAGCGAGTAAAACCATCCGCGTGTCTGGTCAATCCCTTCGCAGATAAAGTCCGCGGGGAACTGACTTTCCCACTTGTCCTTGTTTTCAAAGGGGTAATGATACTGGGCGAAGGGCATCGATCCCGAATCGAACCAGCAGTCGATAACGTCCGTGACTCTCGTCATACGGCCGCCGCATTTCGGGCAGGTCAGGTGAACATCGTCGACATAGGGACGGTGCAGCTCGATATTTTCGTCGATATCTTCAATCGCACGTTCGGCAAGCTCTCTCCGGGAACCGACGGAAGTGACTTCTCCGCAATCGTCGTTTTCGCAGCGCCAGATCGGCAGCGGCGTGCCCCAGTAGCGGCTTCTCGAGATCGCCCAGTCGTTCAGATTTTCGAGCCAGTTGCCGAAACGCTTTTCTCCGACAAAATCCGGATACCAGTTAACGCCGTCATTGTTTTTGACGAGCACATCCTTTATTCTGGTCATCTCGATATACCAGGACGGCTTCGCATAATAGAGCAGCGGCGTCTTGCAGCGCCAGCAGTGGGGGTAGTTGTGAACGACCTTTTCCTTCTTGAACAGCTTTCCGTTTTCCTTGAGCCATTTGATGATCTCAAGATCCAGTCCGTCTTCGAGAACGAAATGTCCCTTCCACGGCGTCGCCGTGTAAATTCCTTCTTCGTCCACAGGCTGGAGTACCGGCAGATTGTATTTTCTGCCTACCTGATAGTCGTCTTCCCCGAAGGCCGGAGCGATATGAACGATACCGGTCCCGTCGTCGGTCGTAACGTAGTCGGCAGTCGTGACATAGAAAGCCTTCTTCTTGACAGGCACGAAATCCATCAGGCGTTCGTATTCGATGCCTTCAAGCTCGCTTCCCTTGAAGCGGTCGATGACTTCGTAGTCGTCTCCGAGCAGCTTCGGCGCGAGGTTTTCCGCGCAGATATAGACGTCTCCGCGGCTCTTAGCGCGGACATAGTCCGCCTTCGGATTAACCGCAAGGGCGACGTTCGCCGCAAGGGTCCATGGAGTTGTCGTCCAGACGAGGAAGTACTCGTCCTGATCCGAGCGTTTGAACGCGCAGACTACCGTATTCGTCTTGTCTTCCTGATAGCCCTGGGCGACTTCATGAGAGGCCAGACCGGTCCCGCACCGCGGGCAGTAGGGCATGATCTTATGCCCTTCGTAGATAAAGCCTTCTTCGAAGAAGCGGTTCAGGATCCACCAGACCGATTCGATATAATCGTTGTTAAGCGTGATGTAGGGATCGTCGAGATTGATGAAATAGCCCATACGCTTCGTCATCTCTCTCCACATTTTTTCATATGAAAAGACGGATTCCTTGCAGGCCTCGTTGAATTTTCCGATGCCGTAGGCTTCGATCTCCGGCTTGCTTTCGATGCCGAGCTTCTTTTCAACTTCGATTTCGACCGGCAGTCCGTGGGTGTCCCAGCCGGCCTTGCGGATCACGTGCTTTCCGTTCATTACCTGATATTTATTGACGGAATCCTTCAGCGTGCGTGCAAGCACGTGATGGATTCCGGGTTTACCGTTCGCGGTAGGCGGGCCTTCGTAAAATACGAAGTCCTCGTTTCCTTCTCTATTCTTAGTCGAACGTTCGAGGATATTCATATCCTCCCATTTTTCAGAGATCGCAGACTCGGTCTCTTTGACGCTCTGATCCGGCAGCGGCTTGAAAATTGTCATGGTTCCTCCACTTTTTCCAGCGGTTTTTCCGTATAAAAAAATCCCATATGCGTCATTAACGCATATGGGACGATTAATCGCGGTACCACCCATATTGACAGAATATCTGTCCACTTCATTAAATAAAGATAACGGATTTACCGGGACTGTCTGGGTCTACGACGTTGAACAGTCCGGCTCCGAGGTGATCTCCTTATACTGCGAATCTGCTCTGTCTCAGCTTTTCAGAGCTTCTCTGTCGATTCGTCGCCGCGTAAGGCGTCCTCTTCACAGCCTTTGCCGCCTGTATACAATCTACAGACGTATTAACTATATTAGTATAGAGTAATTTTGAAAAATAATCAAGTTGAAGAGAAGGCTCGGACTGCGTTAAGATTAGGGTAATATGAAAATCCTAACTAAACCAATCTTTCTACTACTCTATGCCGCCCTTATCGCAACAACGATCGGAATCTCTGTGTGGAGGTCTAATCAGCATAACCAGGTTGTCTCTGTAGACACCGAGCAGACCCAGGATGCTGTTACGTCCGATAATACGAATTCGTCGGATTCTTCAACCACCGCAGCGGCCGATTCCTCCGAAATTGTCGTTCCGGAAGAAATGACTGCAATTATCGCCGAAAATCAGGAGAAGCTCGACTCATCGGGTGTAATCG
>ERZ1032812.102-NODE-102-length-9521-cov-4.993556_pt1 | contig 9521 bp, 6 predicted proteins | sample MGYA00517094_ERZ1032812 | MGnify/ENA primary metagenome ERZ1032812 (study PRJEB33719, sample SAMN04262549) | wastewater metagenome | biome: sewage system; feature: street-access sewage; material: sewage | place: Peru: Lima | collected 2013-01-15 ... | reverse complement strand
CAGGTATCTGGGCGTTGACATCGCCGAAGGTTCGGAGATGCTCCCGGGATTCGGCGGCGCAGATGGGGTAGCTCATGCGGCGGCCGTTGTTGTGCCGCTTTCCGATGCCCTCACCGAGGCTCTGAAGAATCAGGGTGAAGATGGGGCCCTCCTCGATCTGGAACTGGCGGTCTCCTCCACGCTTCAACAGATGGAGAAGACCGGCATTCACGTGAGCGAGGCCCGTCTGGAAGAACTCCGCGAGGATTTCCACTCGAGAGTTGAAGTGGCCGCACAAACTGCCTATCGCGCCATCGGCCACGAAGTCAATCTCTCCAGCCCGAAACAGCTTCAAGCTGTGCTCTTCGATGAACTGGGACTGCCAAAAACCAAGAAAACGAAGTCTGGTTACACCACGAATGCCGAGGCCTTGTCCGATCTTGCCGTACGCATCGCCGGACGCGAGGATGATCAGGCTCTCGCCGGGCAAACCTTCCTCGGCTCACTGATGGAGCATCGCGATGCGATCAAACTTCGCCAGTCGGTTGAGGGGCTTCAACGTTCTATCCAACCAGATGGCAGAATTCATACAACGTATCAGCAGGCAGTTGCTGCCACAGGTAGGCTCTCATCCACGGATCCCAATCTGCAGAACATTCATGCGCGAACCGAGGAGGGACTTCAGATTCGCGAGGCTTTCGTTCCCGGTGATGGATACGTTGGGCTCATGACGGCGGACTACTCGCAGATCGAAATGCGGCTCATGGCCTCGCTTTCGGGAGATCAGGAGCTCATTAACGCCTTCAATCACGGTGCGGACTTACATACCTACGTGGCCTCCCGAGTGTTCGATGTTTCCGAGGATGAGGTGACGGGAGCCCAGCGCTCACGAATCAAGGCCATGAGTTACGGACTCGTCTACGGGCTTTCGGCGTTCGGGTTATCGCGCCAGCTTCGTATTGATGTAGCCGAGGCGCAACGTCTGATGGACGATTACTTCTCGCGTTTCGGGAAGGTTCGCGATTACCTCAATAGCTTGGTGGAGCGGGCCCGGAAGCAGGGGTACACGGAGACCATGCTGGGGCGTAGGCGTTATCTTCCGGAGCTAACGTCAACAAATCGTCAGCTCCGCGAGGCCGCGGAGCGCATGGCTCTCAACGCCCCGATTCAAGGGTCTGCTGCGGATATCATCAAGCTTGCAATGGTTGACGTGGCGAGGGATCTGCGTGAGGCAGGTATGGAATCACGGGTACTCCTGCAGGTCCATGATGAACTCGTGGTAGAGATTGCCGAAGATGAACGTGAACAGGTGGAACTTCTGCTCCGCCGTGATATGGGACAGGCCGCAACGTTGGCTGTACCCCTCTCTGTAGGAATTGGTTACGGGGTGAACTGGCGTGACGCCGCCCACTGACGCTATGACTGCATAAGATAGAGAGTTGAATCACTCAATTCTGAACGATTGATGCGCCGATACTGAGGCGCCACATCGAGGAGCAATGGGCTGAAGATCACCAATTTTTGGCGTGATCTCGCGCCAATGTGTTTGCGGCTGACCCGCACCTAACGTAGAGTTGACTATTGGTGTGGGAATCCATCTCACATTGTTTTTGTCCAACTACTAATTAAGTCCGTAACGGAGTCACCAACTTCATGACCGATAACACGTCCACTACCTCGACGATCCCGCAGGTCGCAATTAACGACATCGGCGGCGAAGATGAAATCATCGCAGCTGTTGACCAGACCATCAAGTACTTCAATGACGGGGATATCGTCGAAGGAACTGTAGTCAAGGTCGACCACGACGAAGTCCTTCTGGATATTGGCTACAAGACTGAGGGCGTCATCCCCTCCAAGGAACTCTCCATCAAGCATGATGTAGATCCTGATGACGTCGTCAACGTAGGCGATCAGATTGAGGCCCTCGTCCTTCAGAAGGAAGATAAAGAAGGCCGCCTTCTGCTCTCCAAGAAGCGCGCGCAGTACGAGCGCGCTTGGTCCCAGATCGAAGATGTCAAGGAAGCCGATGGCGTTGTTAGCGGTACCGTCATCGAAGTTGTCAAGGGTGGCCTCATTCTGGACATTGGTCTGCGTGGCTTCCTCCCCGCATCCCTCGTCGAAATGCGCCGCGTCCGCGATCTCCAGCCGTACATCGGCCGTGAGCTCGACGCCAAGATCATCGAGCTGGACAAGAACCGCAACAACGTTGTTCTTTCCCGTCGTTCTTGGCTGGAGGAAACTCAGTCGCAGGCACGCGGCGAGTTCCTCACCAACCTCAAGAAGGGGCAGGTTCGCGAGGGCGTTATCTCCTCGATCGTCAACTTTGGCGCATTCGTGGATCTTGGTGGCGTAGACGGCCTCGTCCACGTGTCCGAGCTTTCTTGGAAGCACATCGATCACCCGTCTGAGGTTGTCGAAGTTGGCCAGAAGGTCACGGTTGAAGTTCTTGACGTTGATATGGATCGTGAGCGCGTCTCGCTGTCCCTTAAGGCAACTCAGGAAGATCCGTGGCAGACATTCGCCCGTACCCACGCCATTGGCCAGATCGTTCCCGGCAAGGTCACCAAGCTGGTTCCATTCGGCGCCTTCGTGCGTGTTGAGGACGGCATTGAGGGCCTCGTCCACATCTCCGAGCTCGCGCAGCGTCACGTTGATCTGCCCGAGCAGGTTGTCAAGGTTGGTGACGATGCCTTCGTCAAGGTCATCGATATCGATCTGGACCGCCGCCGGATTTCCCTCTCGCTCAAGCAGGCGAATGAGGGCGTGGATCCCCACTCCGAAGATTTCGATCCGTCGCTCTACGGCATGGCTGCAGAATATGACGATCAGGGCAACTACAAGTACCCCGATGGCTTCGATCCGGAATCCAACGAGTGGCTCCCGGGCTATGAGGCTCAGCGCGAGGCGTGGGAGAATGAATACGCAGCCGCTCAGGCGCGTTGGGAAGCCCACAAGGCTCAGGTCGCCAAGGCGATGGAGCAGGATGCGGCCGCTGGCCAGTCCTCCTCGTCCGCTCAGGCCGAGCCCGCACCGGCATCCTACTCGTCCAACGATTCGGAAGCCGCTGGCACTCTCGCCTCCGACGAGGCGCTTGCCGCACTGCGTGAGAAGCTCACCAACAACTAAGGTTGTTGCATAAGAAAAAGGGACTCGGTTCGCCGAGTCCCTTTTTCGTTGCTAGATCACGTAGTTATCGCCGGGTGAGGAACGTGAGGCGAGGTCAGCAATGGTCTTCTTCTCGAAGAATTCCGTGATGAGCGCGTCGAGATCGTGCCACATCTGAAGGGTGGCTCCACGATCCTGATTGTCGCTCGGCCCGTCCAGCCCGGCCACGGGTGCCAAGTCTCCCTCGGTGAGATGGAGAATAGTGGAGACCGTGTAATCACTTGGATCCTGAGTGAGCCGATAGCCGCCGCCCTTTCCCCGCTGCCCGGCAAGAACCCCCTCCCTCTCCAAAGTCTTAAGGATGGATTCGAGGTACTTTTCGGAAACGTCCTGCCGCTGCGCAATCTCCTTAAGTGGAATGTACCCGGATGTCTGGTTCTCGGCAAGATCGATCATGACGCGAAGGGCATAGCGTCCCTTGGTTGATACCAACATGTGTTCTCCTATGACTGGGTGAGCGCTCGGGCAATATCGGTCGTGAGATCGTCAACGTTCTCAAGCCCAACGGATAGGCGGAGAAGGGTTTCGGTGATTCCGAGCCGCTCGCGTACCTCAACAGGAACGTCGGGGTGAGTTTGAAACTTGGGATACGTCATGAGCGATTCGGTGCCGCCCAAGCTCTCCGCGAAGGTGATGAGCTGGATGCGCTCAAGCACTCGTTGGGCCGTTTCCTCGGTATCCGTGTGAAACGAGATCATCGCACCGGCGCCGCGAGCTTGCGAGGTGTTGGTCTCATGGCCGGGATGGTCCTCCAGTCCAACGTAGAACACCTGGCTGATGTGGTCCTGGCCTGCTAGCCAACGCGCGATCTTCTGTGCGTTGGCTTCTTGGCGTTCCATGCGAACACCGAGGGTCTTGATGCCGCGCAGCACGAGCCACGAATCGAACGGCGCTAGGGCAGCGCCCGTCGTTTTCTGGACGAAGCGAACGCGTTCGGCAAGTTCCTCGGTAGCTGAGCAGACGAAACCCGAAATCGTATCGTTGTGGCCTGCGATGAACTTGCTGCCGCTGTGGATCACGAGGTCCGCCCCGAGTTCGATCGGGTTCTGGAGGTAGGGAGAGAGGAACGTGTTGTCCACGATGAGGAGCAGCCCGTGCTGATCCGCGATCGTGCGGCAGGCCCGCAGATCCGTCACGTTCATCATCGGATTGGACGGCGTCTCGATGTAGAGCGCGGCCGTCTCGGGCCTGACCGCCGCTTCGATGGCCTCGGTTGAAGTCGTATCCACAAAGTCAATAGATAGCCCGTTCTTCGTGCTGATCTTATCGAACAGCCGAATGACCCCACCGTAGAGATCTTCGGAGCACAGAATATGTTGGCCGGGGGAAAAGAGTTCCATGCATGCCGAAACGGCGGCCATACCGGAGGAGAAGGCGCAGGTATCGGCAGCTCCCTCCAACGCACTCATGGTCTGCTCGAGCTTTTCGCGGGTTGGATTGGTTTCGCGCGTGTAATCAAATCCGCTAGACCGGCCGAAGCCCAGATGGCCAAACGTTGCCGTCTGATAGATCGGGAAACTCACGGCACGCGTGGATTCAAACGTGGAGCGTTCCAGATTGCCATGGATACATCGAGTATCGCAATGTTCGTACACGGATCCCACTTTCTCTCGGCGAACAGACTTACCTACCATGTTGGTATGAAACTAATGGGCGAAGCACCGTGTGTTCACGATGTGGCACGTCTTTTGCTCACCACTTCGATTATGTAGATTACCAGTTATCAGCATAATTACCCAGTAGGATAGTAGGAATAATGTCGAGAGGCGAATGGTCATGACTCATCTCAGCGAGGCCCTGCGGGCCGAGGGAGACTACCTGACATCCTTACGGCGCGAGTTTCACCAGCATCCCGAAGTCGGGCTCCACGAGTTCTGGACGGCGGACCGGATCGAGAGGGAGCTCGCCAGCTTCGGCGTTGCTCACGAGCGTGTAGGGGATACCGGCGTGTTGGGGATTATTGAGGGCGACGACGACGGAGAGGGCTCGGTTGCTCTGCGGGCGGATATTGACGGCCTACCGGTGACCGAGCTCAATGACGTTCCTTACCGCTCACTAAATCAGGGCGTGATGCACGCGTGCGGCCATGATTCTCACATCACGAGCCTGCTGGGTGCGGCGAAGGTTCTTGCACAGGCTCGCTCCACGTACGCAGGCACCATCAAGCTGATCTTCCAACCTGACGAGGAACACGGATACGGTGCCCTCGATTTCATCGAGGCGGGAGTGCTGGACGGCGTGCAGCGCACATTCGGGATGCACGCGGCCTCCGATCTGCCAACTGGAACTCTCGGTGTGTGCGAGGGCCTCAACTTTGCCTCGGTGGATATTTTCACGATCGTTGTGCATGGTACGGGAGCGCATGTATCGCGTCCTCAGCAGGGTGCGGACGCGTTGTACATGGCTAGCTCGATCGTGGTGGGCATTCAAGCCCTTGTTGCACGTTTGACGAATCCCGTGGAACCCGTGGTGATTGGAGTTGGATCGTTCCACGCCGGAACCACGTACAACGCGCTGGCGGAAACGGCCGAACTCGAGGGAACCACTCGCACTGTTGACGAGGCCACGAGAATGAGAGTGCGCCAGCAGATCGATCGGCTCGTTGCCTCCACCGCCGCGACGTTCGGGGCCACCGCCGAGGTCCAGTGGCGCCATGTCACCCCGGCAGTCATCAACCCTCCGGATGTTACTGCGGAGGTGGCAGCGGTTGCTCGCGGGATAGGCGATGACGTCGTCGTCGTTACCGAACGTCCCTACTCCCTCGGAGGCGACAACTTCGCCGAATTCCAAGCGCGCGTTCCGGGCGTGTATGCCTATCTGGGAACGGGCAACCCTGCCGTGCCGAACACGCAACACTCTCACCACAGCGGATACTTCGATCTGGACGAGGCTGCACTCCCACTGGGTGCGAGCCTGTACGCAGAATATGCCTATTGGTGGTTAACGCAGGGCCTCCAGTAGGCTACGTGCATGTTGCTCATCTCGCTCACCGGAGGAATCGGTACAGGTAAATCCACGGCGGCAAACCTGCTGCGCCAGCGAGGAGCACACGTTCTGGTGCTGGATGACGTTGCTCGAACCGTTTTAGATCCGGGTACGCCTGCCACATGGGAGGTGGGCCAGCTTTGGCCCACTGTTGTGCGCGATGGAATCGTTGACCGGGCTGGCCTCGCTCAGATCGTATTCAACGATCCGGAGGCACTTGCCCAGCTCAACGCCATCACGCATCCGAGGACGTGGCAGGCTGCCGAAAGGATCCTCGAGCGGTGGAACGCGGAGGATAGCCACGGTGTGGCCATCATCGAGATTGCGATACTTGCGGGTAGCGTTCGGCGTTTCGCCTCTCACCTCAACGTAGTGGTTGGAGCAGATACAGATGTCCGAATGGAGAGGCTCGCTGGAAGGGGACTCGCGCCAGAAGATGCGCGGGCCCGGATGAACAACCAGCACCCACAGGCAGAACTGGCCGGCCTAGCGGACGTGTGGTTGGACAACTCGGGTAGCCCGAGCGAACTGGCGTCCCAGATCTGCGAGCTGTGGGAGAACCGCTTGGTGCCATACGCTCAGAATCTGGCGGCGGGAGAACGCCGCTGTGGGACGGCTCGTGAACCCGCACCGGCAGACGTTCAGCGTTGTCTCGAGCGATTGTCATACCACGGCATTAGCGCCAAACGATCGGAGCGAGCAGGTGAGCTGGTGGCGCTGTGGCCGGACTCGGGCGGGCTGGCCCCCTCCTGCACAGCAGCCCTCGCCGCGGCGGGTTTTGTGCCGGGGGAGGGCTGCTACGAGTTGGCTGATCCTGAGTACTATCTCAGTCTTCAGTAGGTCCCGGAGGAACTGTGCCCGCCACCACGTGGCTCGTGGGCGCGGAACCGCGCTCAATGCCGGCGATGCGGTAAGCGTCCTCCTCGTCTAGGGTATCGTGCTCCATCAGGGCGTCAAAAAGTGCCATGTGCTGATCGGAGTGCTCGCGCAGGAGGCGCTTGGCTTCCTCGTAGCATTCGGCCATGAGTTCGCGCACCTCAGAATCGACGGCGGACAGCAGAGTATCGGATACCCCTTGGGAGCGCGGGTCTCCCTCGATTGGATACACCTGCACAGGGCCAATCTTCTCCGACATCCCCCAGCGTCCGAACATCTGCCGGGCGATATTCGTAGCGGTTTGAAGATCGGATTCGGCGCCGGTTGTCACAACGCCCAGAACCACTTCTTCGGCGGCCATGCCGCCCAGAGCGCCGATGATGCGCCCACGTAGGTAGGCCTTGTCGTATCCGTATTTATCCGCCTCCGGAGTGGAGAGGGTAACGCCGAGCGCGCGCCCTCGCGGAATGATAGAGATCTTGCGTACAGGATCGGCGCCGGGTTGGATCATGCCAAGGAGAGCATGCCCAGCTTCGTGCCACGCGGTGCGCTTAAGCTCCTCAGGGTCCATCATGACGGAGCGCTCCACGCCCAGTTGGATCGTCTCCAACGCGTCCGTGAAATCGTTGGGCAGAATGGTGTGGTTTCCGCGGCGGGCGGCCAGCAGCGAGGCCTCGTTCACGAGGTTGGCCAGATCGGCGCCGGTCAGTCCCGGAGTAGTTTTCGCGATGCTAGCTAGCGAAACGCTGGGATCGATGGGACGCCCGCGCGTGTGCACTTTGAGAATCTCCTCGCGGCCCTTTTGGTCTGGAGGCGAAACAGTGATGGTCCGGTCGAATCTTCCCGCCCTAGTCAGAGCGGTGTCGAGGACCTCGGCGAGGTTGGTGGCCGCCACAACGATGATGCCCTCGGAGGCGGAGAAGCCATCCATCTCGGTGAGGATCTGATTGAGGGTCTGCTCTCGATCCTCATTGGAACCGATGCTCTGGGCGGAGGCTCGTGAGCGCCCAATGGCATCGATCTCATCGATGAACACGATCGCGGGGGCCACTTTTCGCGCCGCGTCGAACAGGCTACGGATATCGGAGGCACCTTTGCCGGCAAGAATGCCGCCAATTTCCGCCGCTGAGACGGAGAAAAACGGAACTCCCGCCTCCCCGGCGGTCGCTCGTGCCAGCAGCGTCTTTCCGGTGCCGGGCCCTCCTTCGAGCAAGATGCCCCGCGGGATCTTGGCGCCCAGGCGAGTGTAGCGATCGGGATTCTTCAGCATGTCCACGACTTCGCGGAGCTGGTCCTCGACCTCGTCGATGCCGGCCACATCATCGAAATTGACGCGATTCTTTTCGGGATCGATTGGCTCGTGGTTCTTGCCGCCAAACAGGGAACTGGCGCCTCCGCCCTTCATCTGTCTGTTGAAGATCCAGTACCACAGGCCCACAAGAATGGCGATCGGAAGCAGGGAGAAGATGAGCGTGAGGATTGGGTTGGTCCGGGTGACGGGGGAAACCGCTGTTATCTTCACGTCATTGGCCGCGAGGGTTGCCGCCATGTCATCGTCTGCCCAGGTTGGGCGTTCCGTCACGAACTGGGAGGACTTAACGCCGTCGTAAGTGATGGCCTTGCGCAACTCACCTTCGAGCGTATCGCCCTTGGATGCCAACGTCTTGACGTTGTTGTCTTGAACCTGAGAGTAATACTCGTTGTAGGGCAAATCGACGATAGGGTTGATGGCCTGCTGAATCCACGAAAAGAGGAAGTAGCTCCCAATCCATGCCACCAAAAAGATCGTGATCATGCGCCTCCACGAAGGCCGCCGCCGTTCCTTTTGTTGGGTGCTGCCTTCGACGCCTTCGGAGCGCCAGCTGGGGTTCTTATCTGACATGGTGCTATCTTGAACGCCCGGCGCCTAGCGAAGCACTTTATTGCGCGACAGGCGAAAAGCTCGGCGAGGATATGACCGACGCTTCGCGGTAGCGTTGAGGCTATGCGTCCTGTTACTGAGCTGACCCGTTCTGTTGCTCCATTTGAAGTGATCTCCGATTACACGCCGGCTGGGGATCAGCCGCAGGCGATCACCGAGCTCACGGAGCGCATCAACGCGGGGGAGAAGGATGTGGTGCTTCTAGGCGCCACGGGCACCGGTAAATCGGCAACAACGGCGTGGCTCATCGAACAGATTCAACGCCCCACCCTCATCATCGAGCCCAATAAGACTCTGGCCGCCCAAATGGCTGCCGAATTTAGGGAACTCTTGCCCAACAACGCCGTTGAGTACTTCGTGTCCTACTACGATTACTACCAGCCGGAGGCGTACGTCCCCCAAACCGATACCTTCATTGAGAAGGATTCCTCTATTAACGATGAGGTGGAGCGGCTGCGGCACTCGGCAACCAACAACCTTCTCACTCGCCGGGACACCGTAGTGGTTGCCTCCGTCTCCTGCATTTATGGGCTTGGTACGCCGCAGGAGTATGTGGACCGGATGGTTCAGCTCCACGTGGGCCAGACGTTGG
>ERZ1032812.99-NODE-99-length-9653-cov-5.967181_pt1 | contig 9653 bp, 5 predicted proteins | sample MGYA00517094_ERZ1032812 | MGnify/ENA primary metagenome ERZ1032812 (study PRJEB33719, sample SAMN04262549) | wastewater metagenome | biome: sewage system; feature: street-access sewage; material: sewage | place: Peru: Lima | collected 2013-01-15 ... | reverse complement strand
GTTTCCGTCGAGGAGGACCGGGTCGAGACTATCGTCGACGGACGGATTCTGAAGGATCTGTTTCCGAAGCTTCAGGAGGCCCAGCCCTATGAGGATATGGCCTACGACCTGTTTCCGATGGAACAGGCGGAGATCTGTCTGAAGAGCGGCCTGGGCAAGATCGGGATGCTGGAGCACGAGATGACGCCGGACGAATTTATCGAGCATACGAAAAAGGTGCTTAATCTCAAACATCTGCGCTCTGCGGGTACGCCTCCGGAGAAGATCCACAAGGTCGCGCTGTGTACGGGTTCAGGCGCCGAATTTATCGGACTGGCCAAGATCAGAAACGCGGATGTCTTCGTGACGGGAGATCTGAAGTATCACGACGCGCAGCGCGCGAAGGAAAACGGGATGTGGGTGCTTGACGCGGGTCATTTCGGAACCGAGAAGCAGGTGGTCAATCTGCTTGAGGAGCTTATCCGGGACGGACTTCCCGAAGGATCGGTGGAAACGGCGGTTTCGGATCGGAACGAAGATTTTTTCAGAAATTATTAAATACATCATAAATACTGATAAAAACCATAGGCGGCGCGGTTTCCTGATGCAGGAACAGCGCCGCTTTTATTGTTCAAAGTATGACGACGCTTTCATTTTAGTCTGTTTTTGTATACAATAATTTGAAACGGATAAACCGTGATTTCAGGCACAGCCGGAATGAGAGAGTAAAATATGAAACAGTTAATGACCGGGAACGAAGCGGCAGCCCGCGGCGCGTACGAAGCCGGGGTCAAGTTCGCTTCCGCATATCCCGGAACCCCGAGTACCGAAATACTCGAAAATATCGTCAAATATCCGGAAATCACTTCGGAATGGGCGCCCAACGAAAAGACAGCGCTTGAATCGTCTGCGGGCGCTTCCATCGCAGGCATCCGTACGATGACGTCGATGAAGCACGTCGGACTCAACGTCGCGGCGGACCCGATGTTCACGTTCGCGTATCTGGGCGTAAACGGCGGTTCGGTCATTATCACGGCCGACGAACCGGGCATGTTCTCGTCTCAGAACGAACAGGACAACCGCAACTACGCGCGTCACGCGCGTCTGCTGATGCTCGAACCCTCCGACAGCATGGAAACGAAGGAAATGCTCAAGGATGCCTTCGATCTGAGTGAAGAATACGACGTTCCGGTATTATTCCGCATGACGACCCGTGTCTGTCACTCGAAGTCGATCGTCGACTGCTATGACAGAAAAGACGTGCCGGACAAGCCGTACGTCAAGGATATTACGAAATACTGTCCGCTGCCTGCTCATGCGAAGGTCATGCAGCAGAAGCTCAATGCGAATATCGAACGGGCGAAGGACTATTCGAACAGCTGCCGCTGGAACACGATCGAAGACAACGGTGCGAAGTTCGGGATTATTGCTTCGGGGATCTCGAGAAAATATGCGAAGGAAGTTTTCGGAGATAAGGCCAATTATCTGAATATCGGCTTTTCGTTCCCGATGCCGGACGAAATGATCCGCAAATTCGCGGACATGAACGACACGCTGTACGTCATTGAAGAAAATGACCCGATCATGGAAACGGAAATCCGTGCGATGGGCATCGACGTTATCGGCAAGGAAAAGCTCCCGCTGATGGGCGAAATGCTGCCGGGCGTGATCCGTCAGGCGCTTCTCGGGGAAACCCACGAAAAGGAAGAACCGGACGCAGACAAGCTGGTCGGCCGTCCGCCGGCATTCTGCGCGGGCTGCCCTCACAGAGGCCTGTTTTACGAGCTTGGAAAACGCAAGAACGCGATGATCTTCTCGGATATCGGATGCTACTCTCTGGGTCTCACGCCGCCGTATAACGCGACCGACGCGATGATCTGCATGGGCGCGGGCATCTCCGGGGCTCACGGCGTCTCCAAGGCGTTTAACATCAAGAACGAAGACAAGGACGTATTCGCGGTCATGGGAGACTCCACATTCTTCCATTCCGGCATGACGTCTCTGCTGGACGTCGTCTACAACGGCAGCGATGTCTGTACGATTATCCTCGACAACCGGATCACCGGGATGACGGGTCATCAGGAAAATCCGGGCAGCGGCTTCACGCTCTCGGGCGGCGCGGCTCCCATCGCGGATATCGGCGAAATTGTCAGAGCGCTGGGAATCAAGAATGTTAAGACAGTAAATCCGAACGATCTCGAAGCGACGAAGGAAGCGCTGGAATGGGGCGCATCGCTGGACGAACCGTCGGTAGTCATCACCCGCTGGCCCTGCGCGCTCAAGCGCTTCTCCCAGGCGGATAAGGAAGAATTCCCGGCTGCCTTCAGAAAGCACTGCGTCGTCGATACGGACAAATGTGTCGGCTGCAAGAAATGTCTGAAATCCGGCTGTCCGGCTCTGGCGTTCAATTCGACGGTAGCCGGAAAATCCGGAATCCTCGCGGATATGTGTCTGGGCTGCGAGGTCTGCCTGCAGATCTGCCCGATGAATGCGATCTCCGTCGCGGAACAGGAGTAAACTATGGAAACTAAGAATATTCTTCTGTCCGGTGTAGGCGGACAGGGTACGATCACTGCGGCGAAGCTTCTGACAACGGGGCTTATGGAAGCCGGCTACGATGTCAAGATGAGCGAAATCCACGGAATGAGCCAGCGCGGCGGCACGGTTCTCTCGCAGGTCCGTTACGGGGACGACGTTCAGTCGCCGGTTATCGAACGGGGCACCGCGGACATTATCGTCGCCTTCGAAGAAATGGAAGCGATGCGCTATCTCGACTACCTGAAGAAGGGCGGGATCGTCATCGTCAACGATACGAAGATCTGGCCGCTGCCGGTGGTAATCGGAAAGACGCCGTATCCTGCCGGGATCCTCGAAGCGCTGAAGGACAAGGTCAGAGTGAACGTGATCAACGCGACCGATATGGCCGAAGAGCTGGGAAATCCGAAGGTTATGAACGTGATTCTGCTGGGCGCCGTCGTTAAGTCGATGAAGCTTGACGATATTGACTGGCCCGGGATTATCGCTGCCAACGTTAAGCCTAAGTTTGTCGACATCAACATCGAAGCCTTCGAACGGGGAGGCGCGCTCGTCTGAATGAGTGAGAGCGAGAATTATAAATTTTTTCAGCATAAAGCATGCGAATATTTTCCGTGTCATGCTACTGACAGCTCCGAGAACTTTAACTGTCTGTTCTGCTACTGTCCGCTTTACGCGTTAGGGGAAGACTGCGGAGGAAATTTCAGGTATACTGAAACGGGTATTAAAGATTGTACGGGCTGTACCGTTCCGCATCAGCGGGAAAATTACGGTATGGTCACTTCAAAAGTCAAAGAGCTAATCGGCAGAGTCCGCGAATCACATGACGGAGCTGCCGGGAACGGAGAAGAGCAATGAATCCCTGGTACGGCGTACTGCTGATTATCGTATCTTATCTGATCGGAAATCTTGATTTCGCCTATATCCTGGTCAAGAAGAAAAAGAACGTGGATATCCGCAATTACGGAAGCGGAAACGCGGGCATGACCAATGTCCTCAGGACGCAGGGCGGCGCGATGGCGTTCTGGGTCTTTGTCGGAGACGCGGCTAAGGGCGCGTTCTGCGTCTGGGCTGCGAGAGCCCTCGGCTTTTCGGAATGGTGGGTTGCGGGAGCCGGCATGGCGGTTATCGCGGGTCATAACTGGCCGGTATTCCTCCATTTCAGAGGCGGCAAGGGCGTTTCCACGACCATCGGCGCGTTTCTGATGTACGACTGGTTCTGCGGAATATTCGGAATGCTTATCGGTCTCGTATTCATGCTGTCGACGAAGATTATGTCGGTAGGTTCGATGACGGGTATCGTTGCGGTTCCGTTTGTCGTCCTGATCGTTCATCATCTGAGCAGACCGCCGGAGCTGGTGTTTGCGATCTTTATGGCGGTTTCTGTCCTGTGGCAGCACAGGGCGAACATTGTCAGACTGAAGAACGGCAACGAAAACAAGCTGAATTTCGGCAAGAAGAAAGACAAGTAACAAAGAATTCGATATTTATTACACTTACTGCGGAAGCTCAGGCTTCCGCAGTTTTTCATTATCGGGCAGAAATTGAAAACAGCCGGCAGAACTGAAAATGCGGAGGGCAGTCTGAAAACAGGCGGCGGGGAGTGTAAAACGAATCAGAATCTGCGATTATCTGCCGTTCAGGCGGGGCAGTGGAAGCGGCTGAAAAAATCAAGACTTGAAATAATATTAAAATTCTTTTAACTTATGAAATGGACCCTTAGCGCAGAACGGCGCTGACGGGGTATAAAAATTTGGCGTATGGAGATTAGTACATGCGTAGAACACTAAATGTAGTAGAATGTAATAGCAGCCGCACGAGATATTGTGCGGCTTTCTGAATCAATTATAAAACGCTAGCAACGGATAAGGAGATAAAAGTGAACGAGATCGAAGCGAAAAAGACGATCGGCGATATTTTCAGACGCGACTTTACGAAGGAGCTGGAGGGTCATCCGGAGAAGACTGTCTACGACCTGTTCGATTGGAAATACGTCGATGTCGATATGAAGAACTTTAAAACGGGTGAAACGATCTTCGATCTCAAGCACCTTGAATTTCCGGAGGAATATTCTCAGAATGCCTGCAATATTATTGCAAGCAAATATTTCAGACGCAGAGGGATTCCCAACGGTCTGGGGTACGAACATTCGATGCGCGAGGTCGCGGATCGTCTGGTGGGCTTCTGGGCGGATGCGCTGGTCGAAGAGGGCATTATCGAAACGGACGAGCAGCGTCAGATCTTCTATGACGAAGTCGTATTCGCGCTGCTGAGCCAGATGTGGGCGCCGAATTCGCCTCAGTGGTTCAACACGGGGATCAAGCGCAAGTACGGGATCGCGGGCAGCAAGGACGATCTGTATTATTATGATGAGAAGAGCGGGAAGGTCGTCGAATCGGAGGACCGTTATACGCGCACTCAGGCGTCGGCCTGCTTTATCCTGTCCATCACGGACCAGCTGCTGGGGAAGAGTTCGATCTCGGACCATTATGTCAGCGAAACGAAGCTGTTTAAGGGCGGGTCCGGCGTCGGTACGAACTTCTCGCCGCTGCGCGCGGAAGGGGAGCATCTGCTCTCCGGCGGACAGTCCTCGGGGCTTATGAGCTTCCTGCAGGGTCTTGACAGGAATGCGGGAGCGATCAAGTCCGGCGGAACGACGAGACGGGCTGCAAAGATGGTTATCGTCAATGTCGATCATCCGGAAATCGAAAGCTTTATCGACTGGAAGGCTCATGAAGAAAAGAAGGCGAAGGCGCTGGGCAAGATGGGCTACGACACGTCTCTCGACGGGGAAGCCTATCAGACTGTCGCAGGACAAAACGCGAACAACTCGGTGCGGGTGAACAAGAGCTTCATGGACAGCGTGAGAGCGCTGCCGAAGGATCCTGATCAGAAGATGAAGCTCATCGGCCGTGTCGACGAAAGCGCGGACCGGATTGTCAACGTGAAGGATATCTGGGACGAAATCAACCAGGCTGCGTGGGAATGCGCGGATCCGGGACTGCAGTTCGACGATCTGTTCAACGCCTGGCATACGTGTCCTGCGGGAACGGACGGAGACATCACGAATCCTGCGAACCGGATAAATGCGACGAATCCGTGTTCGGAATACGCGTTCCTCGACAACACGGCCTGCAATCTCGCGTCGATCAACATTTACCGTTTCTTCGATCCTGAAACCGGAAAGATCGATATCGAACGCTACTCGCATATCGCGGGGCTGATCCAGCTGGTGCTGGAATCGTCGATCTACTGGGGACAGTTCCCGACAGAGGATGTCGCGGAACGTTCGTTCCAGTTCCGTACAACGGGGCTGGGGCTTGCGAACGTCTCTTCGCTGATCATGGCGCTGGGGCTTCCGTACGATTCGGACGAAGCCAGAAACCTGATTTCGGCGCTTACCGGAATCATGACGGGTCATTCGTACTACGTCTCCGCGCTGATGGCCCAGAAGGCGGGGCCGTTCCCGATGTACGATATCAACTCGAAGTACATGAAGCGGGTGATCCGCAATCACGCGAGAGTCGCGGGAGAGCTGGATACGCCCTTCGAGGATCTCGGCTACAAGCCTTTTAGAATAGACCATGCGCTGCTGGAGAAGATGGGCTTTAAAAACGTCAGCATGCGGGTCAGAGATGCGTGGAGAGACGCGATCGACAGCGGCGAGGAATACGGGTACCGCAACGCCCAGGTCAGCGTTATCGCGCCCACAGGGACCATTTCCTTTGCAATGGACTGCGGAGCGACATCGGCGGAACCCTTCTACTCGAACGTCGTGTATAAAAAGCTCGTGGGCGGCGGATCGATGGAAATCGTCAATCCGGTGGTCGAAACGGCGCTGAAGACTCTCGGTTATACGCTGGAAGAGTCCGCGGAAATCATGGACTATATGCTCGAGAAGGATGAGAGCGGAATGCTCAGAAACTTCTCGCTTCACGGCGCGCCGCATCTGAAGCCGGAACACTATCCGGTGTTCGAAACTGCCAATGAAATAAGCCCTGAAGGCCATGTCCGCATGGTAGCGGCGATTACGCCGATGATCTCGGGCTCCGTTTCGAAGACCGTCAATCTGCCGGCCACCGCCACTGTGGACGACGTCAAGCGCGTCAATCTGCTGGCGTATCTGACAGGCTGCAAGGCGATCGCGCTGTACAGAGACGGCTGCAAGGCGATCCAGCCGCTGTCTACGGGACAGGACCTGAAAAACAACAGAAACACGAAGCTTGAAGACCTGAGCTACGACGAGCTTCTCAAATACGCGAAGGATCATCAGAACGTCGTTCCGGTCAGACACCGTCCGGAAGGGATGCGGATGAGCCGTACCCACTCCGCGAAGATAGACGGGATCGAGCTGTACATCACGATCGGCTTCTACGAAGACGGGAAGATGGCGGAAATATTCGTCTCCACCGACAAGGACGGCACGGTGGTCAAGGGACTGCTGGCGTCGCTGTCGAAGGCGATCTCCCATATGCTCCAGTACAACATCCCGCCGGAAAACATCTCGACGATGCTTCGGGGACAGAAATACGAACCGTCGGGATTCGTTACGCGTCACCCGTACATCAAGTTCGCGAGCTCCATCTCCGATCTGATCTCGAAGGTGATCGACATCGAATGCGGCGACTACACGATGTGCCAGGTCAAGCCCGGCGCGGAAACGGTGACCCAGCCGATGCAGATGGTGTTAAGCCTCGGAGACTCGGTACCGGCGGCGCCGCCGGAAGAAACGCTGACCCCGGCAGAAGACGCCAGGCAGAACGGGGAACGCCTGTACGGGGAAGTCTGCAGCACCTGCGGCGGAGACAATATGATCCGCAACGGGACGTGCAAGGTCTGCATGGACTGCGGGACCACCACAGGATGCTCCTGATTCGAGCTCTTGGACAATATTTTCAAAATATGCTAAAATAAAGACTCAAAAACGCGAAGACGTTCCGGATTTATTCCGGGTTACGGCTTCGCGTTTTTTTTCCTCCAGGCCAGCGGCGTCATCCCTGTTTTTTTCTTGAAACACCCGATATAGTAGCTCGAGCTTCCGAATCCGCAGTTCATCGCGATGGTACTGACACTGTCGTCGGATTCCGCCAGCGCGCGGATGCTCTGCTCGAGCCGGCAGCTTGTCAGGTAGTCGAAGATCGTCATGCCCACGTGCTGTTTAAAAAAGCGGCAGCATTCGCTTCTGCTCAGATGCGCTGCGGCTGAGAAATCCTCCAGCGTCAGTTTTTCCGGATAACCGGTATGGATCAGCGTGAGCATCGCTTTGATCCGGTCTTCATTCGCGTCCTTGCGGAACACTGCAGGTTCGGATTGTTCTCCGTAATGATGATCCAGCAGCTGCCGCCAGAGCTGAAGAAGACTGATCTGCAGATCCAGCGCCCGTCTGGGCAGATCCGAGTGGTACAACGTGTCGATTTCCGTGAGAAGATCCAGCATACCACGATTTTCAGGGTCACTGTGAGGCAGCAGCTCGCAGGTGAAATCCGGATCGCGCAAATATGGCCGCACGCAGCTCTGTTCCAGCAGGCTCCCGGAAAAGCCGCCGAGGATAGCCGGATTTACATCCAGGCACAGATAGAGACATTCCGTTTCGGAAGCCGATTTTATCGTATGGAGAACGCCGGTGTTGATAAAGGCGCCGTCGCCGGTGTTCAAAAGGAATTCCGTTGTGTTTAGCCTGACCTTTACGGATCCTTTTAATACGCGCATAAACTGCAGCTCCTCATGCCAGTGCCAGTTGACAAATCCCAGAATATTTTTTTTCGGGTCTGTTTCGTATATCGCCATCGGAAGTGAAATATCTCCATGCCGCGTATTCTCTTTTTTATCCGCATCGATCGGGATATTGTAGACCTGCATCTCTTCTTCTCAATATACTTATATTAAAGCTCAATATAATATTATCAAAATCACGATTAAACAATATTGCGATATTATCTGCGATTATCTTACTATACCTATCCTCTCTTTCGCAATATATTAAACGTATCAAATAAATCTCAGGAGAGTTGAGCAGATGGAAAACAGCGAATACGGGAGAAGCCTTCTTGATTTTGCGTCAGAGGCGGTAAAAACACAGAGCTATTCGGATCAGGAAGGAAATTTTGCGGAGCTGATCGCCGATAAAATGAAAGAACTGAATTTTGACGATGTGACAATCGACAGAGCCGGGAATGTGATCGGCCGGGTCGGAAACGGTCCGACAGTTATTCAGTTCGATTCCCATATGGATACGGTCGAAGTCAACGACGCCGATCTGTGGAAGGTGCCTCCATTCGAAGGCAGGATTGCAGACGGTTCGTTATGGGGACGGGGATCGGTCGATATGAAGTCCGCGCTGTGCGCCTCCGTCTATGCGGCGGCAGCCGCGAAGGAACAGGGACTTCTCGAAGGGAAGACCGTATACGTGACGGGGACCGTCTGCGAAGAATACTGCGACGGTGTTAATCTGAAAGAACTGTACAAGGATTCAGGCATACGCCCGGATTACTGCATCATCTGCGAGCCCAGCGGGAACATTATTACGCTGGGACATAAGGGAAAAGCGCAGATCCTGATCACGACTCACGGCGTTTCCGCGCACGGCTCCGCCCCTGAAAAAGGCGTGAACGCCGTCTATGAAATGGCGGATATTATCAAACGCGTCGAAGCGCTTAACAAAAAGCTGTCGGAAAAGGAAGGTGCCCACGGAACCATCGTACTGTCGAAAATATCTTCAGTCAGCGCATCGCTCAATGCTGTGCCCAGTTCCTGCAGCATTTACCTGGACAGACGTCTTGCCCTCGGAGAAACCCTCGAACAGGTCAAAGAAGAAATGGATGAGCTCATCGAAGGAATCGACGCGTCCTGGGAGGTAGGGAACCTCGAGCATACGAGCTGGAACGGGGCGAGACTTTTCTATGAACCGATGCATGATCCCTGGAAAATCGCGGAAGATCATCCGCTTACCCTCGCGATGAACGAAGCCTATGAACAGGCCGCCGGTCACGCGCCGGAAAGCTATGATTTCTGGGATTTCGGCACGAATGCGATAACCCCGGTGGCCATGGGAATTCCGACCATCGGCTTTGGACCCGGCGCCTACAAACTTGCCCATATGCGCGACGAACACTGCAGCACGGATGAAATAATCCAGGCAT
>ERZ1032812.97-NODE-97-length-9889-cov-8.037218_pt1 | contig 9889 bp, 7 predicted proteins | sample MGYA00517094_ERZ1032812 | MGnify/ENA primary metagenome ERZ1032812 (study PRJEB33719, sample SAMN04262549) | wastewater metagenome | biome: sewage system; feature: street-access sewage; material: sewage | place: Peru: Lima | collected 2013-01-15 ... | reverse complement strand
GTCCCCGGTGTCACCGGTGATGACCGCTGGCGTGTCTGCATCATCCGCAACCATGGCCACAGCGGGTGCGTCCTCGGATGTTGCGTCGGACTGAGGGATTGTGGTGGCGGCGAATGCGCCGGCGGCTCCGGTTCCGACAAGGGCGAGGGTGGCTAATGCTGCCAGGGCGCCCATACGTCCTCTTGCGTAGGTTTCCTCCACCCTAGTGCTGTGCTTAGGTCCAGCTCTTCGCGCCATTTGATTCTCCAACCGCTCTATCGCTCTAACTTGCTCAGTACACGTACATAAGGGGCGTATAGCTACGTCCGCTTCAAGTTCTCAGGTCTGCATTGTGATGAACGCATAACACTGTCCACACAAAGCACCATTGATACAGAATCTAGATCCTTGGTCAGGGGGTTTGGCCAATGGGCAAAGTTACTCACCCGGACAATCACCCGGGTGTTCGGGACACGCCGAATGGGTTGTGAGGCGTCTTGAGAGCGTGCTATGCGCGAGGTGGTAGGCGCGCTTACGACTGGTTGAAAAGACCCCTGACGCCAGCCACACCAAGGGCATCCTGGCGTTTGGAGACGCCGAGCTTCTTGTAGATGGACTTGACGTGGGTGCGGACGGTGTTCTCCGAAATGAAGAGGCGTTCGCCGATCTCAGCAAGCGTGTCCTTGGTCTTGAGTTGCTCCAGGATCTGCTGTTCCCTAGCCGAAAGTGGGGTAATGACCGTTAGCTGCAGGGGTCCGGAGCGGACTTCTCGGAGGAGGGCGTTCAAGCCACTCTCCCCCGCTAACTCTTCGGCCTCGGCCAGGGCGGCAGCATCGTCCATAGAGAGGAGAGCCAAAGAGACACGACTACCGTTTTCGTAGAGGGTGGCCACCAGTTTGCCGAGGACGCCAGCAAGATCATCAGCAGCGTCAAAGCGAAGCAGGATGGCAGCTTCAAGTGCCAGGGCCTCCGCACGGACACGCACCGTGACATCTTTGCGTTTGTGGACGCGGGCTAGGACTCGCAGTGCTGGGCCAAGCTTGCCGGCATGGAACAGTCCGCGCCCGTAAGAAAGCAGTTGGATGGCGGTGGCTGTGCGCATGTCGAGGTTGTCGCGGAACTCATCCAAGTTGAGGTTTTCCCCGAGGGCGGCGGCCATGAGTTGCTCGGTGTAGTCCAGCATCGCCCTCGTCCGAACCGTCAGGCTCTCTGCGGAGTGGCGGGTACGCGAAGCCTGCAGGCGAGCGATCCCCTCCCGCGGCGTGCCGGAGAGAAGGTCAATGAAACCTTGGACGGTCGCGACAGTGCTCCAATACTCTTCCGCGAATGTTGTGCCACTGACGGAGAAGAGCAGGTCGGAAGCTCGCTCGAGGTCGAACATTTCAACTGCACGAACGGCCTCGTACAAAGTGATCATGAAGGAGGCGGTCCCTGCGAAGATGCTTCCGTCCTCGGCGAAACTGGGACCGAAAGCTACGTTGCTGGCGGCGCGGTCTGCTGTCACCAGATCCCCACACAGTGCGGCGATGGCGGCAAGGTGAGCGTTAGCGAGGGTGCGCATCGGCTTGCTTGACCCATTTTCGGCGACTGCGATGAGGGGTTGGAAAGCTTCCTCGAAGGCGCCGGCAGCCATCATTGAGGCGGCGTTACTGATGGAGGCAAAGTCAGCGCGACTCGAGATGGGTTTTCCAGAGTTGGTGTAAACGACTTCCAAGAGTTCAGCGGACTTAAGTGCAACCTCAAGGGCACGGGCAGGGCGGCCACTCTTCCTCAGGGCGGTGCCTTCTGTGGTGTAAAGAAGGGCATCGCGGAACGGGTCCGAACGGTCACGCAAGGAACGGGCCGCGGCAGCGCTTCGGCTCAAGATGTCAATGGAGCGGGCACGGCTGTTGCTGGTTCCGCCCAGGGAAATAGCCGCTAGGCAACCCAACTCCGGATAGCGGTCAGCAACCGTGTCGGGCACCCACTGGATGATGGGGAGGAGCGCTTCGGGAGTCAAGGCCAGAATGAAGTCAGAGTTACCCATGAGGACGTCATCGGCCAATGCGTAGTCACGACCTTTGAGGGCGGTGAGGAGGGCAGCTGCCGGTTCGCCCTCGTCCACCAAAACCTGCACTGCGGTGCGGACTGCCGCCGCAATCGTGCGATCTGACAGGCGGTGGCGGCGGACGTCCCTCAACTCATCGAGGACCAACGGTGAAAAGGTGAACGTTGAAGGGGAAAAGGCGGCCCAAGCACCGAGACCAAGTTGCTCCGCTCTGGCAAGCAGTGTCGAAACGTCGGAACGTCCAGTCAGGGTGCGAGCCAGCTTCTGAGAGAAGGAGTCGACGACGCTGACTTGCAGGATGAAGTCAGCAAAATCGTCGTCCTGAAGCGCCGCCTCAAGATCGACCACTCCCGATGATGTGTGCATGTGAGCGACAAGGTTAGTCAACGCAGCCGGCAGATCAGACACCCCCGCCTGGGTGAGGTGTTGGACGGCAGACTTCGTCATGGCGACATTGCCATGAGAGTTTGCGTAAACGGTGTCTACGAGGGCGTCGCTGATGGCGGGGACATGGTGACGCAGATAGTCCCCGACCTCACCGCGGGTGAATGCCAGCTGCTCTGCATCGATGATGCTTAGGTCACTGACCATCATCATGCGGGGGGTCTCAAGCGGCGAGCGGGTCTGCGAAGAGGCGACGACGGATACGTTACGGAAGGTGCGCAAGAGGAGCAGGATGAACTCTGTGTCCTCACGTGTTAGGAAGAAGGAGTCGTCAATAAAGAGGTAGATGCGCTCTTTGGTTGCGGCGACGGCGCGGAAGAAGCGCTCACGGGAGGCTGTGGCGGTAGCGTCGTCGGTTGGAGCGCCCAGCTCCGCCGCGCCGACTTCCCAGACGACGCCCGAGCTCAGCTGGTTAATAGCCTCACCGTGTATGAAAACGACTTTGTTAGCAGCGTCGCACGCTGCCATAAGGGCAGCCTCAGCGAGCAGGTCAGTCTTCCCAGCGCCCACGGGCGCACGAACAACAGTAAGGGATGATCCGTCAAGGACCGTGTGGACCAGGTCGGGCCTCTTCCAATGGAACTTCGACAACTTCGGAGCCGTGCGACTCAGATTCGACATGCTGCACCACATTCCTGATTCAATGCTCCCAACACCTGAGCGGCAATTGCCAAGGGGATGATTGCAGGTGGGGTACCCACGATACCCACCCCAGCACGGGTCAGCAAGCCACCCGTTCACCCACCCGTCCAGAGATTATGGTTGAGCACGTTTGAGGTTCGACCATCGGTGGGGGTCGGACACCCGTGGGTTAGACCGAATGCCAGATTCAGGTGGTGGGGAGACCCACGGGGACCAGGCAATACGGGATCTCCCCAGCCGGAAGATCCAAGGCTTCGCTCACCTCATCGTCCTCGAAACCGCCGATTGGGACCGCACCCAAACCTAGCGCGGTGGCCATGAGGAGGAGATTTTGGGACGAATGCCCGGCCTCGTTCAAGGTGAACTGTCCAGCGCGCTCCCCGTACTTATCTTCCAAACGTATTGGGGAACCCGCGATGACAATGGTGGCGGGGGCTTCGCCAATAGCGGACTGGTCGAGGGCGGCGCCCTGGAGGAGGGTACGCGGATCGCCCTCGGACATCTTTCCCAACTGATTGGTTGCGGGATCCCAGGTGTAGATGCCGGGCGAAACGCCCTCGACGTCCCCGATCGCAACAAAGATGGCGAGGGCGTAGAGGCCGCCAGCCGACGGGACCGTGCGGCCACCATCGGTGCGGTAGCCGTAGGTGGCCCACAGAAGCGTGGCAAGGTCCGTCTGGGAAAGGGGCTCAGCGGCGAAGGTACGGACGGAATGGCGCGAATTGATTGTGTCGTTCAGCGCGGCTGCCGGCGCTTCGGCCGGCACCGGAAGTTCGAGTGGGGAACCGATTGTGGTGGCCGGCTCGGGAGGTTCGGGGTTGACCGCCGAGCCCGCACAGGAGGTGGCGGTGATGGCGAGGGCCGCGGCGGCTACGGCGCCAACCACCGTCTTCGTGATCGCGTTCTTCACGGTGCCTCCTTCGGCGTGCTTGGTATGAGGGTACCCCGCAGGAGTCGGCACAGTCTCCTTTGGTCGCCTTGGTCCCCCGCAGGAGTCTGCACAGTCTCCTCTGGCCGCCTTAGTCCCCCAGCGGTGCCTTGGTCCCCCGCAGGTGACAAGAACGACCCAACGGCGTGTGGAATCCTCCCTCTAGGGGACCAAGGCACCGCTGAGGGACCGACCACGCCAAGGGAGCGGCGAGGCAGTGACCGATGACCATAGAGCGCAGGCGCAGCCAGGGCTGGGCGACTACCGGCGAGGCGCTTGGGGGCGCATCGGCACAATCACCCCGTCAACACACACGTAGTCAGATAGCCACGACCATCAAGGCTAGATTTCCTTCGCGAGCCCATAAATGAGGCCAAACAGAGCGAGGACGATAGTAAGTTCCAAGAGACTCACCCCGTTCTAACGGCGTTACATGCTGCGCACGTGCTCCCGCTTGCGCGGGTAAGAGGGTCTGCCCGTGTCTGAAGCCCGGAGGTCTAAACGTCCACCAACTGCTCCGGGTAGGCGCATGCTGCGTGACACGCCCTCGCCACTCAGCGTAGAGAAGCGGTCGCGAGGGCGCTCAGGACCCAACCCTCTTGACTGCTCAACGCAATCACCTGGTCCGTACTTGTCACGAAGGCGTCTGGGGCCGCGTAAACCACGTCGCTTGCGACCACTTGAGCTTGGCCCCATCTAGGCGCCTCGGTCCCGCGGAGGTGGTTTCTGGTTGCAGTTTGATTCGTTCTCACGCCCTGGAGGGACCGAGGAACCGTGGGGGGACCGACAACGCGGGTGACCGCGGGGCCGGGAGAGGAACGAACACGCGGTCGCGCAGGTGGCGGTGGGCCAGCGGGCGACGGCGACGGGACGACGAGGGGACGGCGACGGCGACTAGACGACGAAGGCGGCGGCGGGCACTCCGGACGCCTCGGTCCCCTGGGAGTGCGTTGGTCCCCCGCAGGTAACAAAGGCATCCACAAACCGCGTGGGATCACCCCTCAGAGGGACCGAGATGCCGCTGAGGGACCAACCACGTGAGGGAGCGGCGGGCAGCAGGGCCGCGGGCACGCACAGCGTGGGCACGCAAAAGGGCGGGACCCCTTTTGGGGATCCCGCCCTTGCTGAGCCCTAAGGCCCTAAGCAGTTGCATTGCGGCAGCTAGCCGCGTTGCGTGCTAACTACTCAACGATCTCGGTGACCTTACCTGAACCAACGGTACGGCCGCCCTCGCGGATAGCGAAGCCGAGGCCAACTTCCATGGCGATGGGCTGAATCAGCTCAACGTCAATCTCGGTGGTGTCGCCAGGCATGACCATGTCGCGGCCCTCAGGCAGCTGGATGATACCGGTGACGTCCGTGGTACGGAAGTAGAACTGGGGACGGTAGTTGGAGAAGAACGGCTTCTCACGGCCACCCTCAGACTTGTTGAGGATGTAAACCTGACCCTTGAACTTGGTGTGAGGCTTGATCGAACCGGGGATCGCGATAACCTGACCGCGCTCAACATCGGTACGCTTGATGCCACGAAGCAACAGACCACAGTTCTCGCCTGCCCAAGCTTCATCCATCTGCTTGTGGAACATTTCGATACCGGTAACGGTCGTCTTCTGCTCCGGGCGCAGACCCAGGATGGCAACTTCGGAGTTGATCGGCAGCTTGCCACGCTCAACACGACCGGTGACAACAGTGCCACGGCCGGTAATGGTGAACACGTCCTCGATCGGCATCAGGAACGGCTTGTCCATGTCACGCTCCGGGGTCGGAACGTAGGTGTCAACCGCATCCATGAGCTCTGCAACCTTCGCGCCCCACTCCGGATCGCCCTCAAGCGCCTTCAGTGCGGAAACCTGGATAACAGGAGCGTTATCGCCATCGAAGCCCTGGCTGGTCAGGAGGTCACGGACCTCTTCCTCAACCAGCTCAAGCATTTCTTCGTCATCAACCATGTCGGACTTGTTCAGTGCGACGAGGATGGTGGGAACGCCAACCTGGCGTGCCAGAAGAACGTGCTCGCGAGTCTGGGCCATCGGGCCGTCAGTCGCTGCAACCACCAGGATCGCGCCGTCCATCTGGGCAGCACCGGTGATCATGTTCTTGACGTAGTCAGCGTGACCAGGGGCGTCAACGTGTGCGTAGTGACGATCCTCGGTCTGGTACTCAACGTGGGAAACGTTGATGGTAATACCGCGTTCGCGCTCTTCAGGTGCATTGTCGACCTTGTCGAACGGGGTGAAGCTGTTCAGGTCCGGGTACTTGTCTGCCAGAACCTTGGTGATCGCTGCGGTCAGCGTCGTCTTGCCGTGGTCAACGTGACCGATGGTGCCGACATTGACGTGCGGCTTGGTACGCTCAAACTTGGCCTTCGCCACTTTATGTCCTCCTGGACTCGGGGTAGTTGATAGAAGCCTATGGCCCGAAGTAACTCTACAACGGGGGCCCGCAACTACGGGGTTTCCTATTTGATTTTGTGAGGGGAAACGCGGTTCTGGGACGGGACGCCCCAGAACTACGTCTATACCCCGGGGTTACTCGCCCCGAGACTTACCGATAACTTCCTCGGCCACATTACGTGGAACCTCGGCGTAGCTATCAAACTGCATGCTGTAAACAGCGCGACCCTGGGTCTTCGAACGCAGGTCACCAACGTAACCGAACATTTCCGACAGTGGCACGAGGGCGCGTACGACGCGAACGCCTGCGGCCTCGTCCATCGACTGGATCTGTCCACGACGACTGTTGAGGTCGCCAATCACGTCACCCATGTACTCTTCGGGAGTACGAACCTCAACGTCCATAACCGGCTCAAGCAGGACGGGGCTTGCCTTCTTAGCGGCCTCGCGCATTGCCATGGTACCGGCGATCTTGAACGCCATTTCCGAAGAGTCAACGTCGTGGTAAGCACCGTCGAGCAGGGTCGCCTTGATACCAACCAGCGGGTATCCAGCGAGGACGCCGGACTCCATGGCGGCCTGCATGCCCTTGTCGACCGAGGGGATGTACTCGCGCGGAACGCGGCCACCAGTGACCTTGTCCTCGAACTCGTACTCTGCCTCTGCGTTGGCTTCCATCGGCTCGATCGCGACGATGACGCGAGCGAACTGGCCGGAACCACCCGTCTGCTTCTTGTGGGTGTACTCCAGCTTTTCGACAGCCTTGCGAATGGTTTCGCGGTAGGCAACCATCGGCTTGCCGACGTTTGCCTCAACCTTGAACTCGCGACGCATGCGGTCAACGATGATGTCCAGGTGAAGTTCGCCCATACCACCGATGATGGTCTGGCCGGTCTCCGGATCCAGTTCAACGGAGAAGGTGGGATCCTCTTCCGCGAGCTTCTGGATCGCGATGCTCATCTTCTCCTGGTCGGCCTTCGACTTCGGCTCCACAGCCACGTGAATAACGGGCTTGGGGAACGTCATGGTTTCGAGGACGATCGGCTTGTCGATTGCACACAGCGTGTCACCGGTTGTGGTGTCCTTCAGACCCACAACAGCGTAAATGTGACCGGCGTGAGCGGCATCAACAGCGTTCTCCTTGTTGGAGTGCATCTGGAAGATCTTTCCAATGCGCTCCTTCTTACCCTTGGTCGCGTTGAGGACCTGCGAACCGGTCTCAACCTTGCCCGAGTAAACACGGATGAACGTCAACTTGCCGAAGAACGGGTGAGCCGCGATCTTGAACGCCAGGGCTGAGAACGGTTCGTCCTCGTCCGGCTGGCGGACCTCGGTGTTGCCGTCCTCTTCGTAGCCGGGCTTGAAGCCCTCCATTGCGCCAACGTCCAGAGGGGAAGGCAGGAAGTCAACGACGGCGTCGAGGACGGGCTGCACACCCATGTTGCGAAGGGCGGTACCACAGTAAACCGGGAATGCTTCACCCGAGATGGTCAGGGCGCGGACGCCCTCCTTGATCTGCTCGTTCGTCAGTTCAAGGTTCTCAAGGTAGGCATCCATGAGCTCCTCGGAGCCCTCAGCTGCGGCTTCCATGAGCTTCTCACGGTACTCTTCGGCCTTGTCCTGCAGGTCGGCGGGGATATCGCCCTCGACCACAAGCGCACCAAGGGTTGCGTTGCCGTCCTCGTCCTTCGCGGGGAAGGTGAGGCCGCGCATGGTGATGAGGTCGACGACGCCGCTGAAATCACTTTCAGCGCCAATCGGCAACTCCATGACGATCGGCTTCGCGCCGAGGCGATCAATGATCGTCTTCACCGAGTAGTAGAAATCCGCACCGAGCTTGTCCATCTTGTTGATGAAGCAAATACGTGGAACGTTGTACTTGTCAGCCTGACGCCACACGGTTTCGGACTGCGGTTCAACGCCTTCCTTACCATCGAAAACGGCGACAGCACCGTCGAGGACGCGCAACGAGCGCTCGACCTCGACCGTGAAGTCAACGTGACCGGGGGTGTCGATGACGTTGATCTGGTAACCCTTCCAGAACGTTGTCACAGCGGCAGAAGTGATCGTGATGCCACGTTCCTTCTCCTGCTCCATCCAGTCGGTGGTGGCGGCGCCGTCATGCGACTCGCCAATCTTGTAGTTGATACCCGTGTAGAACAAAACGCGTTCCGTCACGGTGGTCTTGCCGGCGTCGATGTGAGCCATGATGCCGATGTTGCGGACCTTGTTGAGGTCGGTCAACACTTCAAGTGCCACGAGTAATCCTTACTTGTGTTAGTCGAACCCTGCGACTACCAGCGGTAGTGCGCGAAGGCGCGGTTAGATTCGGCCATCTTGTGCATGTCTTCGCGACGCTTCACAGCAGCGCCAAGACCGTTCGAAGCGTCCATGATTTCGTTTGCGAGACGCTCAGTCATTGTCTTCTCGCGACGCTTGCGTGAGAAGTCAACCAGCCAGCGCAGGGCCAGCGTGGTTGCGCGGGAGGGGCGGACCTCAACCGGGACCTGGTAGGTTGCGCCACCAACACGGCGGGAACGAACCTCAAGGGCCGGGCGGATGTTGTCGAGGGCGCGCTTCAGCACGACGACTGGATCCTGATCGGTCTTCTCAGCAACGGTTTCGAGGGCGCCGTAAACGATCGCCTCAGCGATGGACTTCTTGCCATCCAGAAGGATGCGGTTGACCAGCTGGGAAACCAGCTTTGAGCCGTAAACCGGATCGTCAACCAGGGGACGCTTGGGGACTGGACCCTTACGTGGCATTACTTCTTCTCCTTCTTCGCGCCGTAGCGGGAACGAGCCTGCTTGCGGTCGCGGACACCCTGGGTGTCAAGCGCGCCGCGGACGATGCGGTAACGAACGCCAGGGAGGTCCTTGACGCGGCCGCCACGGACCAGGACCATCGAGTGCTCCTGGAGGTTGTGGCCTTCGCCGGGGATGTAAGCGGAAACTTCCATGCCGCTGGAGAGGCGCACACGGGCGACCTTACGCAGCGCCGAGTTCGGCTTCTTAGGGGTTGTGGTGTAAACGCGGGTGCATACGCCGCGACGCTGAGGGGAACCCTTCAGCGCGGGGGTGCTGGCCTTCCGCGGCTTGGGCTTGCGGCCCTTGCGGACCAACTGTTGAATGGTTGGCACTACTGCTCCGTCTCTTCTGTTGCAGGCCGTGCGTTTTCAGGTGCGCGACCCATTTCGGTTTTTGGTCGACTTGGCCGATCCCCTGCGCACACACCACCGCCAGGGGCCGGTGTGCCATGACTGAAACCTGGATCTGGGATCCTGGCCAGGAGGATGACACCCGGAGCTCCGACGGAACTGGAGCCCGCTGCTGCACGCTTCCCCACCCCCAAAAGACGGTGGATCTGGCCCCGAGGCCGGTGCAGGCTGGGAACCCGACAAATCGAGTACCGGGAAACAGCGTAGTTGCGCGGGTAAGTCTGGGTCAATGTGGGGGT
>ERZ1032812.94-NODE-94-length-10006-cov-7.238368_pt1 | contig 10006 bp, 7 predicted proteins | sample MGYA00517094_ERZ1032812 | MGnify/ENA primary metagenome ERZ1032812 (study PRJEB33719, sample SAMN04262549) | wastewater metagenome | biome: sewage system; feature: street-access sewage; material: sewage | place: Peru: Lima | collected 2013-01-15 ... | reverse complement strand
CCTGTACAGAGGGCCGGATCGACCGTTATTCCTGCCGGAGTATGGACAACCGCGTTTTCCGGACAGCTTTTAACGCAGCTCAGACATCCGCAGCACCTGGTTTTATCCCACAGACTCTGCACGCGGGGATCCTGGCTTTCCGGATTGGCACACCAGGCGCAGCTAAGCGGGCATCCCTTCAGAAAAACGACGGTTCGGATTCCGGGACCGTCGTCAAGACTGAATTTCTGTATGTTAAAAATAACGCCGCCTTTCGTTTCTGTCATTGGCGCTCCTGTACTTTCTTTTTATGATATTGATGTTGCTAACGAAATATAGCATATCATCAATAATTTGTTTAGTAAACATATTAGCTTTCATAAGAAAGATATTTAGAATTTTGAACAGGATATTGACAAGAATTCGAAATCGAATTATGATGAATTTACGAACGAAACTAAAAGAAGTTGCGAACATAAGGAGATATAGATGGATCATGGAACATTCGGCGAACTGACACCGCGGATGAAGCAATTTCGTGACGAGCTCATCGAAGCGAAGCCGCAGGTCTGCGTCGAACGGGCAGTTATTACGACAGAAACATATCAGGAAAACCAGGATCAGCCGCTTGCGATCAAACGGGCGCTGATGCTTCAGAGTATTTTAGACGGAATGAGCATCTTCATCGAGCCCGAAACGCTTATCGCCGGGAACCAGGCCTCCTCGAACCGGAGCGCGCCGATCTTTCCGGAATACGCGATGAAATGGGTCATCGACGAGCTCGACGAGTTCGAACATCGCGACGGCGACGTTTTCTATATAACAGAAGAAAACAAGGAAAAGCTTCGTGAGATCGCGCCCTTCTGGGAACACAATACCCTTCTCGACAGAGGGCTTGCCGCGTTCCCGCCTCATTCGAGACTCTATTACGATCTCGGAATCATCAAATCTGAAGGGAACATCACATCGGGAGACGCGCACTGCGCGGTCGACTACGGACAGATGCTTCGTGTCGGTCTGAAGGATTACGAACGCCGGGCAAAGGAAAAACTGGACGCTCTTGATCTGACCGACTATCAGAATATTAAAAAGAGCTATTTCTATCGGGGGATTCTTATTGTCGTTGAGGCGGTCAGAAGCTTTGCAGGACGATATGCGGCTCTGGCCGAAGAAACCGCGGCCGGAGAGGCAGATCCTGTACGAAAAGCGGAGCTGCTGGAAATGAGCCGGATCCTTACGAAGGTTCCCTACGAACCGGCGCAGACACTCAGAGAAGCCGTTCAGAGCCTGTGGCTCATTCATCTGGTGCTCCAGCTCGAATCCAACGGCCACAGTCTTTCCTACGGACGGATGGATCAGTATCTCAATCCGTATTACGAAGAGGATCTGAAAAACGGACTAATCGATGGGGATCAGGCCTGCGAGCTGATGACCAATCTGTGGCTGAAGACCTACACGATCAATAAGATCCGTTCGTGGAGTCATACGCAGTTTTCAGCGGGATCTCCGCTGTACCAGAACGTCACGATAGGCGGGCAGACGAAGGACGGACAGGATGCGGTAAACCCGATGTCCAGCCTGATCTTAAAGAGCGTCGCCCAGTGTCATCTGACTCAGCCTAATCTGACCGTAAGATATCATCACGGACTGTCTGACGCGTTTATGCGTGAATGCATGGATGTCGTCGCCTGCGGCTTCGGCATGCCGGCCTTCAACGATGACGAGGTGATTATCCCGAGCTTCATCAAAAAAGGCGTAAAGCCGGAGGATGCGTACAACTACAGCGCTATCGGCTGTGTCGAAACGGCGGTCCCTGGCAAATGGGGATACCGCTGCACAGGCATGAGCTTTCTGAATTTCCCGAAGGCGCTGCTCATCGCGATGAACGACGGCGTCGACCCGAGCTCCGGCGTCAAGCTGTGTGACGGGATCGGCCACTTCAGAGATTTTACGAGCTTCGATCAGGTTCTCGAATGCTGGGACAAGGTAATCCGGGAAATGTGTCGTCAGTGCACGATTATCGACGCGACCTGCGATATGGTCCTCGAGGAGGATACGGCGGATATCCTGTGCTCCGCGCTCACCGACGACTGCATTGAACGCGGCCTGAACATGAAGGAAGGCGGAGCGGTCTACGACTTTATCAGCGACCTTCAGGTGGGTATCGCGAATCTCGCGGACAGCCTGGCGGCGATGAAGCAGGTCGTGTTCGAAGAACGGCAGGTGACGCCCGCGCAGCTGTGGGACGCGCTGATGAACGACTTCGCAGGCGAAGACGGAGAAAAGCTCAGAAGACTTCTCCAGAACGCGCCGAAATACGGAAACGACGACGATTATGTCGATCGTCTCGTCGTCGACGCCTACGACGTCTATATCGACGAAATGAAGAAGTATCACAATACGAGATGGGGAAGAGGACCCATCGGCGGTATATATTATGCGGGGACGTCTTCGATCTCCGCGAACGTGCCTCAGGGAGCGGGAACGCTGGCTACGCCGGACGGCAGAAAAGCAGGAGAACCGCTGGCGGAAGGATGTTCGCCGAGCCATGCGGCCGATAAAAACGGACCGACAGCCGTATTTAAGAGCGTCTCGAAGCTTCCGACAGAAGAAATCACAGGCGGGGTCCTGCTAAACCAGAAGGTCACGCCGCAGATCCTGAACAGAGACGGAAACAAAGAGAAGCTGATTATGCTGCTGCGGACATTTTTCAATCGTCTCCACGGCTATCACGTCCAGTTTAACGTCGTGAGCCGCGAGACGCTTATCGACGCACAGAAGCATCCTGAAAAGCACCGTGATCTGATTGTCCGGGTTGCAGGATACAGCGCTTTCTTTAACGTCCTGTCGAAAAAGACACAGGACGATATTATCGAACGCACGGAACAGACCATCTGATTATATAGTGCTCCGCGGCTGAAAAAGGCCGCAGCGACACTGCGGATGAAAGAAGCCGCACCTGACAGCACGGAACATACATAAGCATCAAATGACTTCGCGGATGAAAAAGGCCGTACTTTAAGCACAGGATTACGTTCCTGTGCTTTTTCAGGTTCATTTTCGTCGAAGGCTTATAAAAGCTGAAGGTTAATGTTGAAAAACTTACCGGGTCAGAGATGTAATATTATACATTGATAACGCAGTCATAATGCGAAGATCATCAGTTTCGTGATAAAATTCAAGGAAAATTCAATTTGTGATTTCAGATTTTAGAATGGAATAACCTTGAGACAAATACGATTTAAAACAGCTTTTTTAATCGGGCTGCTTATACTTCTCTGCCCGACTCTCGCTTTTGCAAAATATAATACGACGGATGCGAATACCGGCAGCACGAGCACCGGGAATTCTTCGAGCAGTTACAGTTTTGATATCGACAGCTGGCTCGACAGCATTACCTCCGGAAACAGCAGTTATGGAAGCAGCAGCTCCGGAAGCAGCAGTTCCGGATCGTCGTCGAAGCCGTCATATCCGGAAACAGTCACCATAAACGGTATTCCATCGGAGATGCAGATCGGCGATTCTGTGAAAGCCTCCGTCGAAACCTCGGAAGCGAAGAATACGAACGTGACCTGGAGCTCGGATAACGAGGCCGTAGTCAAAGCCGACAAGAACAAGATCACGGCAGTCAGCGCGGGAACGGCGACTGTCACAGCCGCAAGTAAGGGCGGCGCGTCATCCAGCGTGACTGTCACCGTACTGCCGGTGCAGTCCACATCGGTGACGATTCAGGCGCTGTCGTCAGAGCCGGAAGCGGGATCCCAGTATCAGCTGTCGGCCTCTGTTAAACCGGACAATACGGCGGACAAGTCCATCACCTGGACCTCCTCGGATCCGATGATCGCCCAGGTAGATCAGACAGGACTCGTTTCGTTTAAGAAAGCCGGAACCGTGACGATTATCGCCCGCAACGGAGCGACCACAGGTAGTCTGGATATTACGGTCAAGAAGGTCGAACTTCAGAATCTGACCGTAACGACCGAAGACGGGAAGCAGGAATTTACGCTCAACAAGGGCGATACAGAGCAGCTTACCGTAAAGCTGAATCCGGAAAACGCGACGGTCGACAGCATCAGCTGGTCTTCCAGCGATGAGAAGATCGCCACCGTAGATCAGAACGGACTGGTAACAGCCGTCTCTTCCGGCAAAGTCACGATCACCGCGGCGGCAGAAGGAAAGTCTGCCTGTGTCATCGGCCATGTTACGAATCATCTCGGAGCGATTATCGGCATTACCGCTGTAATCGGGGGCGGGGGACTTGCCTGCTTCCTGATACACAGAAAGAAACACACCGTCGGGGGAACTCCCGAGGCGGTAACTGCGGAAAAGCAGAATACAGAGGATTCCGATATCTTCACACCGGAACCGCTGAACTAAAAATATTTGAGACACTAAAAAACCAGTACGGCGATTCCGTACTGGCTTTTTTTGCCTTAGAGAAAGGGGATCATCTCCTTGACAGAGTCGAAGATCAGATCGGGGGTAACGTCTGTCTCCGGCAGATCGAGCAGCTGTGCTTCGCCACTCAAAACGAAGATGCCGTAAAGACCGTTATTTACGCCTGATTTCACATCTGTATAGAGCCGGTCGCCGACGACGGCCGTGTCTTCCGGCCTGCCGCCCGTTACGTCCAGCATATAATCGATAATTTCACGTTCCGGCTTCCCGACGATTTTATCGGGCCATCTTCCTGTCGAGGCCTCGATATACGCGTGCAGGGAGCCGATGTCCGGAATGAAACCGGTCTTTGTCGGGCAGTTTAAATCAGGATGTGTCCCGATATAGGGTATTCCTGTCCGGACGAAGTCACAGAGCCTGCACAGCTTCGCATAATCGAAGGAAGTGTCGAAGGCCGTGACTGTGACCTCCGGATCCTCGTCGACGAGCTCGATGCCGCTCTCCTCGAATTCATCCATCAGAACACGGTTACCGAACAGATATACCCTTTTTCCCGGATAATGATGCTTCAGATACGCGATTGTCGCGTGACCGGATGTGATCAGCTCTGTTTCCGGATCGATATCCAGACCCATCCGATGCAGCTTGTCGACATAGACCTTCGCATTTTTTGATGAATTGTTCGTCATAAAGCAGTAGCTGCGTCCGCTGCGGGTGAGCGCGGCGAGAAAATCCAGGGCTCCGTCAATCCAGGTTTCATCCAGATACATCGTACCGTCGAGATCGAGAGCAAAATGTCTGATCCTTCCGATTATTCCGCCGGGATCAAGGTTAACGTCGTATTTTTCACGGAGATCAGTCATGATACTTCTCTGTCAGTTCATCTTTTTCATCTTCCGGAGCGCTGCTCGCAGCCATCCGAATAACGATTCCCCGTTCCTCAAATCCTTTTTTAATCTCGGGATCGATTCCGTCATCGGTGACGAGTATGTCGCCCTTTTCAAGCTGACCGACCTGAACGAAATCAGTCTGTCCGATCTTGGATGAGTCGGCGATAATCGTGATCCGCGGGGACAGATCGCGGATCTGTCCGTAAATTCCCTGCTCGATGAGGCTCCGGTCGTACAGACGTCCCTCCGCGTCGATCGCGGTCACGCCGAGAAAGCTGTTGTCGAAACGGAAATGAGCAAGACTCTGATCCGCCATCGTCCCGGACGTGGACAGGGTATTGCTTCTGAGCTCTCCGCCGATAATGATAATCGAGATATTGCTACGGGTCGAAAGCTCCAGCGCGATATCAAGACTCTGAGTTACGACAATCAGACGGCACGTATTGTCGACCATCCGGGCGAAATGGCAGATCGTCGATCCCGATCCGATCAGGACCTTCTGTCCGTCTCGAAGCTGCATCGCCGCCTTTTCACCGAGCCGTTCCTTCAGGGCGGAACGTTCGTTCATTCTCAGATAGACGGGGCTTTCCCGAAGCGCGTCCTGATTGTTGATCATCGCGCCGCCGCGGGTCCGGATTATTTTGCCTTCCGCTTCAAGCTCGTCAAGGTCCCGCCGGATCGTCATCTGGGTCACGCCGAATGTTTCACCCAGCTTGCTGATCTCGATGGTGCCGCGTCTGTTTACAATTTTTTCGATCTGTTCGAGGCGCTGTTTCTTTGACATGATGGTTTACCTGCTTCTAGTTGATTCCTGATAAGCCTTATAATACTGTATGTTTCAGATTCGTACAGAAGTCGTTTACTTGCCCCCTCGGCTCATTGACTTGTGTTTTAAATGTGCTATTATAAAAACAAATATAACACTTTACGAACAAAAAAACAATCGTGAGGCGGTATCGTAATTCGGTATTTATACGGAAGTCAGAGATCCAAAGGGGGAACAATGGGATTTACAGACAAAACGATTAACGAGCTTATCAATACGGAATTCGAATGCAGCTGCGGCAGGACACATATTGCGAATATCGAAAATATCGCGATCGGTCCGGGCGCGATAGAAAAGCTTCCGGAGTTTCTTGAAACACAGAAGCTCGCAGACGGCCGCGTTTTCGATAAGAATAAAGATCTGATCTTTATCGTCAGCGACGTCAACACCGAAAAAGCGGCCGGCGCGGACGTGACGAAAAGACTGGAAGCAGGGGGATTTAAAATAGCGAAGTACGTGCTTCCGCATCCTCAGATGCATTCGGAAGAACAGTTCGTCGATGAAATTAACGATCACCTTCCGGAGGAAGCACAGCTGCTGATCGCGGTCGGTTCCGGCTCGGTGAACGACATGACGCGATTCGTTTCATTTAAGAAGGGAGTTCCGTATTATATCGTCGGAACCGCCCCGAGCATGGACGGCTATGCGTCGAACGTGAGCCCGATCGTCCATAACAACCTGAAGATCACTTATCCGGCCCACTGTGCGGCGGCGATTATCGGGGATACCGGATATCTCGCCACGGCTCCGATGCACATGATCGCGGCGGGACTCGGAGATGTACTCGGAAAATACCTCGCGATCAGCGACTGGAAGCTGTCTCAGATTATTAACGGGGAATACTGCTGTCCGGAAGTCTGCGAGCTGGTGCTGTATTCCGTCGAAAAATGTGTCGCTACTGTAGACGGGCTGAAAGCCCGGGATTCTCAGGCGCTGACCTATCTGATGGAATCCCTCGTGCTTATCGGGATCGCAATGAGCTTTATCGGCAATTCGAGACCTGCAAGCTCCTCCGAACATCATATCTCTCATTTCCTCGAAATGAAGGCTATTCAGAGCGGGGAATACGGAGAGCTGCACGGAACGGATGTGGGCATGGCGACCTGCATGATCGGACAGATGTACGACGAATTCCTGGAAAACGGGATCGATTACGATAAAGCCCGCGAACACGCGAAGGCATTCGATCACGATACATGGGTCTCGGAAATCAAACGCTGTTTCGGGCCGGGCGCTACGGAAGTAATCAAGCTGTACGAAACGGCCCGTCAGAACGATTCGGACGAGGTGCTCAGACGCATCACCGCGATCGAAGCGAACGAGGATGCGGTGCTCGACCAGATCAGATCGGTCAGGCAGGATCTTGCGAAATGTCCGGTCCTCCTCGAAGAGCTGGGAGGACTGACCGATCCGTCGTCATATCCGTTCTCGGCAGGTGAAATGACGGATATCATCACCTACGCGAAGGATCTGAGAAACCGGTACGGAACACTTCAGGTTTTCTACGATCTGGGCGTCCTCGAACCGCTCGCGGCGGATACCGCAGACCGCTATATGAAGAAGTAAGGAAAGCAGATTAAACATTTAAATAGTAATCGGCCTGTAAATGTACAGAATGCATTGAAATATATGTAGAAGTAAAGGGGGAAACATTTATGGCAAAGTACACGATCGGGATCGACTTCGGGACGCTGTCCGGCCGGGCGATTCTCGTAAACGTACAGACGGGGATGGAAATGGGGTCAAGCGTCTACGAATATCCTCATGCGGTTATGGAAGAAAAGCTGCCTGACGGCACGAAGCTTCCGGTGGACTACGCACTGCAGTATCCGCAGGATTATATCGACGTGCTGACCAACACGATTCCGGAGGTTCTCGAGGAAACCGGCGTCAGTTCTGACGACGTCATCGGCGTCGGGATCGACTTCACGGCATGCACGGTGCTGCCTGTCGACAGGGAAGGCGTACCGATGTGCTTCTCGGAAAAGTACCGTTCAGATCCCTACGCTTATGTCCAGCTGTGGAAGCATCACGGCGCCGCAGACTGTGCGGACCGGATCACAGAGGTGGCGAAGGAACGGGGTGAAAGCTTCCTGGCCCGCTACGGCGGAAAAGCCTCGTCAGAATCGCTGTTTCCGAGACTCCTGAAGATCCTCGAACAGGATCCGGAGCTGTATGCGGACATGGACGAGTACGTCGAAGCCGGAGACTGGATCGTCCGTCTGCTGACAGGAGAAGATACGAAAAACACCTGCGGAGCCGGTTATAAGGCGCTGTGGCATAAGGCGGACGGGTATCCGACGACGGAATTCTTCAAGGCGCTCAATCCTGCATTTGAAAATGTCGTCGAGGAAAAGATTCCGAAAAACATCGTTTCGGTCGGAACGAAGGCCGGAGAAATCAATGAGCTGGGAAGACAGCTCACGGGACTGAATATCGGCACCGCAGTCGGCGCGGCCAATATCGACGCCCATGCGGGCGTTCCGGGAGCGCTGAAGGAAACTGCGGAAAACCAGATGCTCCTCATTATGGGCACCTCATCCTGTCACATGCTTATCAGCAAGGAAGAAAAGGCCGTTCCGGGCGTGTTCGGCGTCGTCGAAGACGGAATCCTGCCGGGCTTCGTCGGATATGAAGCCGGACAGAACTGCGTCGGCGACCATTTCGCCTGGTTTGTCGACAACTGCTTCCCGGCGGATTACGCGAAAGAAGCTAAAGATCTGGGCATGAACCCGCATCAGTATCTGACGATGAAGGCGGACAAACTGGCTCCCGGAGAATCCGGACTGCTGGCTCTCGACTGGTGGAACGGCAACCGCTCGATCCTCATCGACAACGATCTCGAAGGAATGATGCTGGGGATGACGCTTGCGACGAAGCCTGAAGACATGTACCGGGCTCTGATCGAAGCGACTGCCTTCGGAACCCGGATGATCATCGAAAATTTCGAAGATAACGGCATCAAGGTAGACGAGATCTTCGCGACAGGCGGCATTACCCAGAAGAATCCGATGCTCATGCAGATTTATGCGGATATTACCGGAAGACCGATCTGGATCGCGGGTTCGAAATACGGCTCCGCACTCGGTTCAGCCGTTATGGGCGCGCTAGCCGCGGGTTCTGAAAACGGCGGCTACGACAGCGTGTTCGACGCAACGAAGGTCATGGCGAATCTGACGGATATCTGTTACAAGCCGGAACCGGAAGCTCAGAAGGTTTACGACAGAATCTTTGAAGACTGGAAGATTCTTCACGATTATTTCGGGCGCGGCGAGAACAACGTGATGAAACGACTTAAAAAGCTGCGAATCGAAGCGATCGAGAACAAATAGGAATGAACAGGTGTCGTACGGCTTTCGTACGGCGCCTTTTTTCTTGACAAAAATCCGGTGCCGGATATGATACAGATGAAAATAAATTTCGCGGGAGTCAATATGGAAAATAATCAGTCTGTTCTCGATTCGATCTACGCCCTGTACGATACCTTTTACGAACAGGAAAAGAAGATTGCGAATTATATCATCAACAACTACAAGGCCGTCATCAATATGACCATCAGCGAGCTGGCCGCCCAGAGCGGGACCAGCGTCGCGACTGTGACCAGGTTCTGCAAGAAATGCGGCGTCGAGGGCTTCCATCATCTGAAGATCGGCCTTGCCAGGGATATCGTGACGACACAGGACGAGGTCCCGGTATCGGGGGATATCAGCCAGGAGGATATCGAAGGTTCACTGAAAAACATACTCGGCAATAAGATCGAGGAGCTGCGCCAGACCATCTCGTCCATCGATCCGAAAACCCTCGAAGACGTGCTGGCGGCGATCCGTTCGGCGGGAATCGTCCAGTTCGTCGCTGTCGGCAATACGATTCCGGCGGCTCAGGACGTCGACTACAAGGTTATCTAGATCCGGAA
>ERZ1032812.87-NODE-87-length-10450-cov-6.632035_pt1 | contig 10450 bp, 8 predicted proteins | sample MGYA00517094_ERZ1032812 | MGnify/ENA primary metagenome ERZ1032812 (study PRJEB33719, sample SAMN04262549) | wastewater metagenome | biome: sewage system; feature: street-access sewage; material: sewage | place: Peru: Lima | collected 2013-01-15 ... | reverse complement strand
ACTCCAGCACCCGGTCCGCTCCCTTCCAGGATTTCGGATTGTACAGCGCGGACATCTGGGTAATCAGCCTGACGCCTTCGTCCATCTTCTGGCCGGCATCGTCCATACCCCAGCTGGCGTCCGCCATTTTCTCAAAGGCCTCTCTGCTGTACAGCGGCCGGGCCAGCTTCGCAGCCGTTTCCTCTGTGATCCCGCCCTCCGCGAATTCCGCACCGGCCTGTCTGACAATCTCCAGGTATTCGCCGGTTCTCTCACTAAGCTCCGGTACCCGGAACAGCTCTCCCTGTCCGCAGAAGATATCGGTATGTTTCCCTGTTCCGCATGCCAGATCGAACTGGTCTCTGACGGCGTCGTAATTTCCGGCCGCCGTATGGAAGCCGCAGGTTGAGATCAGCACCGTTTTCTGGCCGCGCATGTCGTAACGCGACGGGTGAGCGCCGCTCTCTCTGCCCTCCGAACCCTCCGTCATAAACGGGAGCACCAGCGGAAGCTGACGGTCCATCATGTTCTTGAGCTGACCCGGCAGCGAGAAGTAGTACAGCGGGAAGCTCCAGATCACCACATCCGCCTCGCGGATCTTAACCAGCAGCTCCGCCATGTCGTCCCGAATGCAGCAGATCCCCGGCGTTTTATTCCAGCACGCGAAGCAGCCCCGGCAGGGCGAAATATCGAGCTTGTAGATCCCGACCGTTTCGATCTCCGCCTCCGTCTTCGATTGAAGCCCCTCGACGAAGGCCCTCGTGAGCTTAATCGTATTGCCCGCTTCGCCCTTCGGACTCCCGTTTATAATCAGTATTTTCACCCCGGTTTCTCCGTTAATCTTTTCTCAAAAAAGTGTTGACACTCCGCAGTCATGCCTTTATAATAAAACAAGTGAGCACGAGTGCTCATCATTGTGACCCATTAGCTCAGTTGGTAGAGCATCTGACTTTTAATCAGGGTGTCGGGCGTTCAAGTCGCCCATGGGTCACCATTTTTATTTTGGGAGAATGCCCGAGTGGCTAAAGGGGGCGGACTGTAAATCCGTTGGCTCAGCCTACGATGGTTCGAATCCATCTTCTCCCACCATTTTAAATTTAACACTGCCGTGAGGCGGTTTTTTTATTTTTTGGATTATCCGTCCCGCAGCAGCGCCGTTATTTTCTGTTTATTTGATTTTATCACTTATCAGGGAACTCATTACAGCAGCATACACAGCGTCCCCGCCGTCAATATCACGAGCCCGATAGCAGACCGCGCCAACAGCTTTTCCTTCAGGAGAATCCACGAGAAGAAGATCGTCACCAGGATGCTCAGCTTGTCGATAGGCAGCACGACACTCGCGGGACCCGTCTGCAGCGCCGCGTAGAAACACAGCCACGACAGCCCCGTCGTAAGCCCCGACAGGATCAGGTAAATCCAGCTGTGCCGGTCGATATCCCCGATCTGGGACTCCGTCTTTTGGATAAAGACCACAAGCCACGCCATGAACAGCACGACGATGGTCCGGATCGCCGTTCCCAGCGTCGAATCCACCCCTTCGATCCCGACCTTCCCGAGAATGGACGTCAGCGAAGCGAACACCGCCGACAGTAGCGCGTATACGAGCCAGGCCCTCGAGACCTCCTCTGTCGACTCCTTCTTTTCGATCATAAGCCAGGTTCCCAGCGCAATCCCGACTATCCCGATGCCCTTATACAGCGTTACCGGTTCCCCGAGAAACAGGAACGCCAGCAGGACTGTAAGCACGGTGCTCGATTTGTCCACCGGCGCAACCTTATTAACGTCACCCAGCTGCAGCGCCTTGAAATAACACAGCCACGACGCCCCCGTCGCGAGCCCCGACAGCACGAGGAACACCAGCGACCTCGCGTCGATGTCCGCGAGCCCTGTCTGGCTTCCCTTGATAAACACCATGAGCCACGAGAACACCAGCACGACGATGGTCCGGATCGCCGTCGCGAGGTTTGAATTGACATTCCGGATCCCGATCTTCGCAAGCACGGCCGTAATGCCGGCGAAAAACGCGGAACCCGAAGCAAGCAGTATCCAGTTCATTGTTTATTCTTTCTGAATCCGTTTGGTAAGCGAATTCTGTTGTTTTAAATTTAATTATAGCAGACCTGCATCATGGGTTGATAAACTGGCAGTAAATTCGCATCCAGTGCTTTAAATGTCGAAATTACAGGTATAATATAAAGAACTTGAGACGAGCAGAGGTGCTTTCATGAAACAGAAAAAGGAACATCCGGATATCGACAGGATTATCAGAGAAAAGCTTTCGACAGAAAACCTTGAGAACATCAACAAAAAGCTCACGGATATCGAAAGCAAGGAAAAGCAGCTGGAAGAAAAACTCGACGCAGCGGAAAGCGCAATCAAGAAGATCTCAGAAAAAGTATGACCCCAGAGCCGGCAGACGCCGGCTTTTTTTGTACAGGCATTTTCCGGTGAAATATTTTCGGCGCCGGTTTGGAAAATGTACGCATGAGCATCTATACTGCTTTAAGAATAAAGGTATAATTAAGTTAACTAAATCTATGAGGTACCTTCATGTCCAGCATTAAAACAGAACATCTCATGTATTTCAATTCTGAGAGCGGCCGATGAGCAGGAAACCCTACTTTCACAGCGAGACAGATGAATACTACGAGCACAAACCATCCGCCCGGGAAGCCGACAAGTACAGGAAGCTCAACCCGTTCAAACGAGAAACCTACGAACCGCTGGAACCCTTCGAAAAACGCGCGATACTCAGACGCGCGCTCGTCATTCTGGTTCTGACCGCTGCGGGACTGGTCTGGTGGTGCTGTACGTTAAACGCTTCCAAAGAACAGGTGAACGAAGAATTCAACGAGAATACGACCGTTTCTCAGAGCGCCCAGGACCAGATTGACGTATACGGGCAGAACGCCGCCCGGGTACGCACCGGAACCTATATCGAGAATATCACCGCAATCGATATGAAAAATTCCAGCTTTACCGTCGATATGCTCCTCTGGTTCCGATGGGACGGACACAACGATCTCGATATGACGGATCATTTCCGTCTGTACAGAGGAACGATCCAGTCAATCACGCCTGTCAAGGAAGTCCGGGACGGAAACACGAACTATCAGGTGTTCCGGATCAAGGCGCAGATCAACAAGAACTTTCAGTCGGTGCGCTTTCCGCTGGGCTCCCACGTCCTTAAGATCTACGTTGAGTCCACCTATACCATCGACAACGTCGTGCTCACCGCCGATACCGAAGAGAGCTCCGTCAACAAGCATATCAGTATAAACGGATTCGATCTTGTCAAATCCAACGTCGGTACCACAGCGTATAAATACGATAAAAACGATTCGGATCCCGAGCTCGAGGCAATCGGTGCGGACGGCGTTCTCGATTCCGAAATGGTCACGTCGCTGCTGATAAACCGCAACGGCTGGGGACTCTTCTTCCGCTGCTTCATCGCGATGTACGGAACCCTGATTTTCGTGATGATCACGCTGTATATCAACACCTACCACAGGCTCGATCCGCTGTCGATGCTTCCCAGCGCGCTGTTCGGCGCGGTCGGAAATATTATGGTCGGAGCGAACCTTCTCCCCGACGTACTGACCATGGGACTGCTCGAGTTCGTCAACTTTTACGGCATCGCGATGATCCTCGCTTCGATGGGGATCGTAATCACTGTGAACCGCATCCGGAAAGCCTACGAGGACCGCTACTACGCGGCCGTATACGGTGTCGTCATGTTTTATCTGATGGCCGCGCTCATCATCGGCGGGAACATTATCCTTCCGCTCTCCGCGTATCAGTTCTTCTGATACAAATAACGATATTTATAACAGCAATAAAAAAACCGGGTGAACTCACCCGGTTTTTTAACGCCGTTTACGGCATCAGAACTTTATTTTTTCAGTGATATAGCCCGCAACTTCGCCGATAGGCATGCGGACCTGTTCCATCGTGTCGCGGTCGCGAACCGTGACAGCGCCGTCTTCCAGCGTGTCGAAGTCCACCGTTACGCACAGCGGCGTGCCGATTTCGTCCTGACGGCGGTAACGCTTGCCGATGCTTCCGGCTTCGTCGTAGTCCACGTTGAAGTCGCAAGCCAGCTGCGCATAGACCTCCTGCGCCTTGTCGGACAGCTTCTTCGACAGCGGCAGGACCGCGGCCTTGTAGGCAGACAGCGCCGGATGGATCTTCATGACGTTTCTCGAATCTCCGCCTTCAAGCTCTTCCTTCGTAAGCGCGTCGGTCAGGAACGCGAGGAACACGCGGTCCGCGCCCAGCGACGGTTCGATAACGTACGGAATGTACTTTTCGTTGGTCATCGGATCCTGGTAACGCATATCCTTGCCCGAGACATTCTGGTGCTGCGTCAGGTCGTAGTCCGTTCTGTCCGCGATGCCCCACAGTTCGCCCCAGCCGAAGGGGAACAGGTATTCCACGTCCGTCGTCGCGCGGGAGTAGAAGCTCAGCTCTTCCGCTTCATGATCGCGGAAACGCACGTTTTTATCCGACATGCCCAGCGATTCCAGCCAGTTCAGGCAGAAATCCTTCCAGAACTGGAACCATTCCAGGTCCGTGCCCGGTTCACAGAAGAATTCAAGCTCCATTTGTTCGAATTCGCGCGTACGGAAGATAAAGTTCCCCGGCGTGATTTCGTTTCTGAAGGATTTGCCGATCTGTCCGATCCCGAACGGAACTTTCTTTCTCGCGGAACGCTGTACGTTCTTGAAGTTGACGAAAATCCCCTGAGCCGTTTCAGGACGCATGTAGATTTCTGTCGCAGCGTCTTCCGTGACACCCTGATGCGTCTTGAACATCAGATTGAACTGGCGGATATCCGTGAAGTCGTGCTTGCCGCAGTCAGGACACGGAATCTGCTTTTCTTCGATATAGGCAGTAAGCTGATCGTTGGTCCAGCCTTCGATCGCTTCCTCGCATCCGTTTTCGTGCATATATTCTTCGACAAGCTTGTCGGCGCGGAAGCGCGACTTGCAGGCCTTGCAGTCCATGAGCGGATCGTTGAAGCCCCCGACGTGACCGGAAGCGACCCAGGTCTTCGGGTTCATCAGAATCGCGGCGTCAAGCCCTACGTTGTACGGGGACTCCTGGACAAACTTCTTCCACCAGGCTTTTTTGACGTTGTTCTTCATTTCGACACCGATCGGGCCGTAATCCCACGAGTTCGCCAGTCCGTCGTAAATTTCCGAACCCGGGAAGATAATTCCCCTGGACTTGGACAGACTTACGATCTCGCTCATTGAAAAATCAGACATTCATATCTCCTTTAACTTCCGTATCTGGATGATACAGGCTATTTTTCCACCTATTTTACCACAATATTTACAACAATTTATAACCTTGACGGTCCCGTTCTCACTGTCTGTGCGTTAAAATGTACATGAATGCCCTGAGGGGCTCCGTTTTAAACTGACAGAGATTTAACAATTATTACAGAAAAAGGAAATATTATGACATTTCTTATGTTTGCCGGACTCTTCGGAGGACTCGGCATGTTCATCTACGGCATGCACATCATGAGCGAGAGCCTGAAGATTGTCGCCGGCAATAAGATGAAGTACTTCCTCGAAGCCCTGACCAGCACGAAATTCAAGGCGCTTCTCTGCGGGATCATCGTAACCATTATGGTTCAAAGCTCGAGCACGACCACCGTCATGGTCGTCGGCTTCGTCAACGCTTCGCTGATGAACCTGACCCAGGCGGCCGGCATAATCCTCGGCTCCAACATCGGGACCACCGTCATGGCGCAGATCATCGCCTTCGATATCACGTCCTATTCACCCATCTTTATCGGCGTCGGCACGCTGATGGCCCTGTTCGCGAAAAACAAGAAGCTTCGCGACTGGGGGAACATCGTCCTCGGCTTCGGTATCCTGTTCTTCGGCATCAACACGATGACCGACTCCGTCGAACCCCTGAAGGATTCGCCGGAATTTATCTATCTGCTCACCACCTACGGAAAGAACCAGTGGATCGGTCTGTTTATCTCAGCAGCGCTGACCGGCGTGCTCCAGTCCTCAGGCGCGATCATCGGGCTTATCCAGGCCCTCGCTCTCTCCGGCGTATTCGCCGGAACCAGCGGAACCGAAGCGATTCAGATCTGCATCCCGATTATCATCGGCTCCAATATCGGGACCTGCGTCACAGCGCTGCTGTCCTCGATCGGCACATCCGCCGCAGCCAAGGACGCCGCGATGATCCATCTGTTCGTCAATATCTTCGGCGCAGTCTGGGTTATGGCCCTGCTCAACATCATTAATGCGGTGATGCCTACAGACGCGATCTACCAGTGGATCGTCAATATTTCCGGAACCACAACGGCAGCCGACGGCTCCATCATACCGAATTACGCCAGGCAGATCGCGATGGCCCATACGATATTCAACGTGGCGAATACGATAGTCCTGTATCCGTGGCTCGGGAAATTTGTCGGATTGATAGAGAAATGGTTCCCGCCGAGCGAGGAAGAGAAGGGGCTCCAGCTTGACCCCCGTCTTCTGAACAACCCGGTTGTCGCTCTCGGTCAGGCCGGTAAAGAAACCGTACGCCTCGCGGAAATGGCGGATAAGAACTTCCATGAAGCCTGTCAGGCGCTGCTTCAGCTCAACGAAGAAGATATTAAAAACTGCTACGAGCGGGAAGACAAGATAGACGAATTCGAACACGGGATCCAGGAATTCATCACAAATATGAACAACCTGAAGATGTCCCAGCAGGAAAACGACAAGGCGGCCTTCTACCTCGAATGCACTCATGATCTCGAACGTATCAGCGACTATTCAGTTAATGTGATCGAGCTTGCCCAGGGCCTCATCGACAAGGAAGCCACCCTCTCCGACACGATGCAGCTCGAGCTCAAGGAACTCGAAGAGCATCTGGGTCTGATGCTCAGTCAGGTTATTAAGATTATCGAAGTGAATGATATTGAGTCCTGTAAAAAGGTAATAAGTGAAGAAGAAGAGATTGATTACATCACTGACAATCTCAAGAACAGCTGCATCAAACATCTGCATTCGAAGGCGGAACGCGTCTATCCGACGTTCGCGTTTGTCGATCTTCTGACCAACCTCGAACGTATCGGGGATCACGCCCACAATATTGCGGAACACGCGATTGACCTTCAGATGCAGAAGGGTGTCAATAAAATCGAAGAGGTGATCTACTGATGGCATATGACGTTATTATTATCGGAGCCGGACCGGCGGGCCTCACAGCCGGACTGTACGCGGCGCGCGGCGGCATGAAAACAGCCGTCTTCGAAAAAGGCGCGACCGGCGGACAGATGAGCTCCAGCTGGGAAATCGAAAATTATCCGGGCGTGCCCGCGGATTCCAGCGGCCCCGACATCGCGAACCGCATGCGCGAGCAGGCCGCGTCCTTCGGCGTCGAATTCGTTCAGGATACAGTCTATAATTTTGCGAAAGACGGCGATACCATCACCGTCGAAACAGACGAACATACCTATACCTGCGGCGCGCTGATTCTTGCCCTCGGGGCGGACCCGAGACTCCTCGGAGCCCCGGGAGAAAAGGAACTGCGCGGACTGGGCGTCTCCTACTGCGCCACCTGCGACGCAAACTTCTTCAGAGACATGGATGTCGCAGTCGTCGGCGGCGGAGACACCGCCCTCGAAGAAGCCGCGTACCTGACCAAATTTGCGAAGAAGGTCACGCTGATCCACAGACGCGACGAATTCCGCGGCGCGAAGATCCTTCAGGAACGCATCAAGAAGAACCCGAAAATCGAGATCCTGTACGACTCGACCGTTGACAGCATCCAGTCGGGACCCGACGGACTCGTGGATAAGATCGAGGTCAGAAACCTGATCTCAGGAAAGGTCGAAGACCTCCCGGTACAGGGAATCTTTATCTTTGTCGGCCATATCCCGAACACCCGCTTCCTCGAAGGCAAGGTCAGACTCACAGGTTCGGGCTATATCCCGACCAGCGACCGGATGGAAACGAACGTGCCCGGCGTCTACGCCGCGGGGGACGTCCGCGAAAAGGAACTGCGCCAGATCGTCACGGCGACAGCCGACGGCGCCATCGCCGCGGTGAACGCAGTCAAGTACGTCGAAGAATTCGAATAAGATTTTAACGGATCGAAGGGATTCAGATCAGCTCGATCCGGACTAATTTAAGGCAGCTACCGGATTTTAAACGCAGACCGTCTCAGAAACAGAGCGGGACGGCCGCCAGAAAGGCAGTCCGTATGATTATTACAGCAAACAAGGCACAGACAGCCTACGCGCAGAGCTGCGCGGAAGCGATGGTGAGCGCGGCCAGGACCGCGCCTAAGACGAAGGGCGTCGACAGGATCCGCACGATGATCCTCACCGGCGACGATATCGGCAGGCTCGCGGACAAAATGGAAGAAATATCCGACAGGTTCGACCTGCCCTTCTTCCGCAGGGATGCCGGCTGCATCAACGCAAGCATGGCCGTCGTGCTCATCGGCGTCGTCGACGGGCCTGCGGGTCTTGAAGCTGCATGCGGACGCTGCGGCGCTCCCGACTGTACGGAAGCACGGGAAGGGAAGCGCAAGTGCGTTTTTGCGGGAGTCGATCTCGGAATCGCGGTGGGCTCCGCCGTATCGATGGCTGCCGACATGCGCGTCGACACGCGGGTGATGTTCTCCGCGGGACGCGCTGCTGCAGAGATGGGATTTACGAAGGAACGTCTGACGAATATCCTCGCGATCCCGATCTCGATCTCAGGAAAGAGTCCCTTTTTCGACCGGGGCTGAGTCCGGCCGGACTTGCGCGCAGCTGAAAAAGCGGATATTATCGAGTGAAATACCTGTAAGGAGATTATATGACTTATCGAATCGCAGTCGCCGGCAAAGGCGGCGTAGGAAAAACAACTCTGACGGGATTCCTCATCGAATATCTCGTCAGCCGAGATAAAGGCCCGATCCTCGCGGTCGACGCGGACGCGAATTCCAACCTGAACGAAGTGCTGGGCGAACAGATCGAAGCGACCATCGGCCAGGTCAAGGAAGCCGTCAATCACGCGGAGCTGGACGGAGAACCGCTGCCTCCGAACATGACGAAGGCGGAATATCTCGAAATGCAGCTTAACCAGAGCCTCGTCGAAGGCGAAGGCTATGACCTGCTCGTCATGGGACGCAGCCAGGGCGAAGGCTGCTACTGCTTCGTCAACGGCCTGCTCAAGACCCAGATCGCCAAGCTCGCGAAGAACTACGAATATCTGATTATCGACAATGAAGCCGGCATGGAAAACATGAGCCGCGGCACCCTGGGCAAGGTGGATCTGCTGCTGCTGATCTCCGACTGCTCGAAGCGCGGCATCCGTACCGTCGCGAGACTTCGGGACCTCGCCGAAGAACTGGATCTGAAAATCCCGGAAATCGGCCTCATCGTGAACCGCGCCCCGAATGGCTCCATCACCGAAGCCATCGGCGACGAAATCGAAAACCAGAACCTGAAGCTCGTCGGAATCGTTCCCCAGGACGACGCGGTCTTCGAATACGATTCCTACGGACAGCCGCTGGTTACGCTGCCGGACGATTCGAAGGCGAAGAACAAGGCTTACGAAATTTTCAGAGAGCTCGGCCTCTAGCAGGAACCCGTATATACAGCGACATTAAAAAGCCCCGGCATGCCGGGGCTTTTCTGCGTCCCGGGCAACAGCCGCCGCCGGCTGCGAAAAAAGTTTTATTACAATTCGCAGGAACCGGCCGAAAACGATTGAACAACACAAAGGAATCCGATAAGCTAAGACTAAACCGGTATATACAAACACCGATTAACGAGGTCAGCGATCGGCGCTGCCCGAACGAAATAAAGACAGGAAAATATATGCCAGCTACGACCGTAACGATCAAACAGAAAAAACCAGTCACGCTGTCGGTCCTCTCGGGCACGACCCTGCTCGACGCAGTCAGGACGGCGGGGATCTCCCTGGACTCTCCGTGCAGCGGAAACGGAACCTGCGGAAAATGCCGTATCAGGATCCTCGAAGGGGAGACGCAGACAGGAAAGCTAGACGCCCTGAAGCCGGAGGACGCCGCGAAGGGACTCACCCTCGCGTGTCAGAATATCGTGACAGGCCCCGTCACCATCGAAATTCCGGAAAAGACCCGCGTGACCGGCAAGATGCGCATCACCGACATCTCCGAAAAGGAAAAGAAGACGCTTAGCCTCGTCAGGAAGGAACGCATCCGCGAGGGCATGACGCCCAGGGAGATCTACCATACCCAGGATCTGGATCTGCCCCATCCGGACCTCGGCGACAACCTCTCCGACGACGAACGCTTCCGCCGCGGCTTCAGAAAGGCCACGGGACTGGAAGCGGACATTTCGATCACGACGCTGCGCTTCCTCCCCGACATCCTGCGGACCAGCGACTTCAACGTCCGGGCCATCTACCGGGTCAACGGAATCGGGCGGGCGAAGTTCATGTTGGTCGCGGGCGGCGACGGACCGCTGCCG
>ERZ1032812.82-NODE-82-length-11126-cov-5.233041_pt1 | contig 11126 bp, 7 predicted proteins | sample MGYA00517094_ERZ1032812 | MGnify/ENA primary metagenome ERZ1032812 (study PRJEB33719, sample SAMN04262549) | wastewater metagenome | biome: sewage system; feature: street-access sewage; material: sewage | place: Peru: Lima | collected 2013-01-15 ... | reverse complement strand
TAGCTTGTCATAGGCCCAACGCCGGACCATATCCAGATCCACGGTAGTGTCTGGTTCCAACACGAGCGCGGCCACAACCGATTCGCCTCGGGAATCATCGGGCATTCCCACGACGGCCACGTCGCGTACGCCCGGCATGGCGCGCAACACGTCTTCGACCTGAGTTGGGTAAACGTTGAAGCCGCCCTGAATGATCATTTCCTTGGCCCGATCGGCCATGACGATGAATCCGTCTTCCCACGTTGCCAGATCGCCGGTACGCAACCAGCCGTCGTGGAAGGCTTGAGCAGTTTCCTCGGGCTCGCCGAAGTAGCCCTTAAACACTTGGGGGCCGCGAACGAGGATCTCCCCAATTCCTTCCGCGTCCTTGGAAAGATCCTCTGGATCGGCAATCCGTACCTCGGTGGAGGGGAAGGGAACCCCGAGGGTGGAGGGACGCCGTTCGTTGGACACAGGTGATCCCGCGATGATTGGGCTTGCCTCTGACATTCCATAGCCCTCGATAATCAGCCCGCCAGTTGTTGCTTCCCACTCGGACGCCAATTGAGGCGAAAGCGCCATAGCGCCCGAGAAGCTCCACCGGATGGAGGACAGATCGGCGGATGGATCGGCTTCGGCTGCTTTGAGAACGCGCGCGTACATGGGCGCAACGCCGGGGAACAAAGTCATCGGGCGCCGCTTCTGAGCCGCAAGAAAGGCCGGTACGTCAAAGTTCGGGAGGATAACTAGCGTCGCGGCCTGAGAAAGCCCAACTCCCAAAATGGTTTGAAGTCCAAACGCATGGAAGAAGGGAAGGACTCCGGCGAAGGTCTCGTGGCCGGCACGAATACCGTTAACCCACAGAGTTGTTTGAGAAACGTTCGCCACTACGTTGGCGTGTGTCAGCTGGACGGCTTTGGGTACGCCCGTTGTGCCACCAGTGTGGATGAGAACGGCAACCTCATCCAATCGTGGCGGCTCCAGCACGGTCTCTCGCGGAAGGAGCGGCGCCTTTTCGACGATGCGATCGAAGGAGAGGATCTGGGAGGGGACTGTTCCGCGCAGCCGGGCCTTCTGCTCTCGAGCGGCTTTGATTGGAAGCTTGAGCAGGATACGGGAAGTAAACGGCAGCGCCACCGAGAGGTCCACGGACAGGTAGGTGCGCCCGCGGAAATCGCCATCGGCAGTCAGTCGTTCAAGAGTTTGCTCCCACGCGATAACAACCGTCGCACCGTGGCGCTCGAGCTGTTCGTGTAGCTCTGCCGCCGGTGCCAGAGGATTGTGCTCGGCCACGGTGGCGCCCAAAGAAAGAACGGCGTAGAAGGCCACAACGTGCTGAGGACAGTTCGGCATGACGAGCGCAACAACGTCCCCGTTGCGAACGCCGGTGCGATAGAGCGCGGCCTGCGCCTTGCGGACGGCGTGGCGCAGTTCCCGGTAGGTGAAGGTTCGTCCAAGGAAATCGATCGCAATCCGTTCGGGAAACTCCTGTGCGGCGTCGAAGAGGAACTGATCGATCGTGCGAGTAACGGGCGGAATCTCCGCTGGGACACCCGGGGCGTAATGGGGACGCGAAGATTCGCTCTGGCTCATGGCTTCTTCCTACCTATCCTGTTGGACTTCCCCCATTCTAGGCGGCGCGCCCGGCTAGTACTCCCTCTTGAGGACCCGAACACGAATATTCTGCTCGGATTCGTCCAGATGATTAACTGTCTCGGGTGGCAGTTCCCCGGAGAGGTCCGTGACCATATAGCCGATCTCTCCCTCCGTGGCGAGAATCTGCCGGTTGATGTTGGCACCGGCGTTGGCAAACACTTGGTTCACCCGAGCCAAGGCACCTGGGGTGTTGCGATGGATCCAAGCGATGCGGTACAGAGAGTCAACTGAGGGGCTCGAGGCAATGTGTGGCATGTTCACGGAGAGCTCGGTGGCTCCCTTACGCCAATAGTCCATGAGTTTGCCGGTCACAAAGTAGCCGATCGATTCTTGAGCCTCTACCGTGGAGCCGCCAATATGGGGTGTGAGCAACACGTTGGGGAATCCGATAAGAGGCGAATCGAAGGGATCGCCGTTGGCGTCCGGTTCGTCCGGGTACACATCAATCCCGGCTCCGGAGATGGAGCCGTCAGCGAGCTTATCGGAGAGCGCGTTGATATCAACGATAGAGCCGCGGGAGAGGTTGATGAGAATGGCCCCGGGCTTCATCTTGTCCATCTGGTCGCGGCCGAAGAAATTCCGGTTGGTTGGGCGCCCGTCAACGTGGAGGGAAACGATGTCCGAACTGGCCAGTAGTTCGTCCAAACTGCGCAGGCGCCGAGCGTTGCCGATCGCCAAACGTTCGGCGATGTCATAGAAGAGGACGCGCATGCCCATAGCTTCGGCGAGAATGGAAAGCTGGGATCCGATCGATCCGTAGCCAACAATTCCCAGAGTCTTGCCGCGCACCTCGTGGGCGCCAGCGGCGGACTTCTCCCAGATTTTCTCGTGTAGAACGGTGTTCTTTTCTGGCAGATGGCGCGTGAGTGCGATCGCCTCACAGATGGCAAGTTCTACAACGGAGCGCGTGTTCGCATACGGGGCGTTAAACACGGCAACACCGTGATCGTTAGCCGCCTCGAGATCAATCTGATTGGTGCCAATGCAGTAGGCGCCAATCGCCACGAGTTCGGGACATGCTTCGATCACCTCGCGAGTTACCGAGGTCTTCGATCGGATTCCGAGCAGCTGAACGCCATCGAGCGCATCGATGAGGTCCTGACCCTGAAGTGCGTGATCGATTCTGATGATCTCGTGATTCGCCCGAGCGAAAAGATCGTCAGCTGAAGCGTGAGGATTTTCCAAGAGAAGTATGCGTGCCACGGATCAACTGTGCGTGACACGCAGGCCAAGAGCAAACGGGCCCGCATCGTGGGACCTTGGGCGGGGTGGCCTACGGGGCGCGGCAGGGCTCCGATTTAGCTGCGTTCAGCGGTCTCCATCCCATCGGGTAGCGGAGCGCTATGAATCACGTGCAGTTGCCGCGTGGGCCGGGTCATTGCTACGTATAGGCTTCCGGGACCTTCGGCGAGGACCTCGTGGGGTTCTACGAGGACGACGACGTCGAATTCCAAGCCTTTCGCCTGATAGGCATCAATGACGTGAATGCGCGCCGTCACATCGGTGCCGGACGTATCAATGGACCACTGCGTGAGAGAAGAAGCACACAGGAGTGAATCCTTCGTGGCCTGCCTGTGTTCCTCTGGGGTGATGACGGCGATGGTGCCCCCACCGGCGCCGTATTCGCTGTCAAGGTAGCGTGCCCATACGCCCACGGCCGCGATAGTTGATTCCAGTATCTGTTCCGCATTTGAGTATTGGGCAGTAAAGCTGCCTGCGATATCGCGAGCAGGGCGGACTGTCCGAACGGGGAAGCCTGCGCTTTCAAGTGTGTTTGCAGCGGCCTGAAGAACCGTACCGGGGGTTCGATAGGAAATCGTCAGTTCTTCTTCGTGGCTCTGCGGTGCCAGCCTGCCAAGAATTCCCTTCCATCCTTCTTGAGGGGAACCTTCGGGGCGTTGATCGAGATCTCCCACCACGGTGAACGAGCGCGTGGGGCACCGCCGAATGAGCATCTCCCACTGCATGGGCGAGAGCTCCTGCGCCTCGTCCACCACGACGTGCCCGTAGGTCCACGTGCGATCCGATGAGGCCCGTTCGGCGAGCGTCTCATGGGGCCCCGTGCTTGCCACGCGCGAGGCGAGCATCTGTGCATCAACGATTCCGGCACCAAGATTCATGGCCTTCATCGTCTCGGCAACGTAGTTGGAGAGCTCGGCATCTCGAGAGGCTGCGGCCTCTCGCTGATGCCGCTGCGAATCGGAGGAAAACGTGCCGAGATGTTCGGCGAACTCGTCAAGGATCGCGATATCAGCCTCCGTCAGGGCACTGCCCTGAGGACGATAGATTGCTTCGCGTTCGGCTGACGAGAGTTCGGGTGCCACGTGTGCGAGCCGTGCTGGGTCAGCAAGGATCCTCTCCAAGAGCTGGACTGGAGAGGTGGGGAGCCAGTGCAGATTGATTTCCCGGCGGGCATCCCGGCTAGCTGCTACATCGGCGATAATCCACTGGTTGTCATCGAGCTCGATTTCCTTCGCGGTGGCTACTTGGCGCGCGAGGACTTCTACAAGCGCCCTCGCGTAAATGTCCCTAGCCTCATTGTGTAGCCGTTCCGATCGCCGCGCCTTGCGCTGGGCGGCATCCACGTCCCGGCGGCGCAAGATCACCTTCTCGGAATCGATGCTGAAGCTCACTGATCGATCCAGTGGCCGTTCCAGAAGCGAGGTAACGGCTCTCTTGGCGATGTCGCGCCACAGGAGAGTGGACTTGACTCGCTTGGCCGCAGGGCTGTCTTGGCCCGTGGCCCTCATACCGGGCATGAGCCCTCCAATAGTTGTGGCAACAACATCGGACTCGCCGAGAGAAGGAAGAACTTGATCGATGTAACGGAGGAAGACGGGGGAGGGACCAATCACGAGAACTCCCGAACGCGAGAGCCGTTCCCTCTGCGCATAGAGCAAGTAGGCCGCTCGATGCAGTGCCACGGCGGTCTTCCCGGTGCCGGGTCCTCCCTGCACCACGAGAACTCCCGCAGCATCGGCCCGAATGATACGGTCCTGTTCGGCTTGGATCGTGGCCACGATATCTGTCATCTTGCCGTCTCGAGCTTGACTCATGGCGTTCATGAGAGCACCTTCGCCTGTGAGCTCTAGATCGGTTCCGGAAGAGGCTTGCGAGTCAAGAAGCTCATCTTCAATTCCGGTCACCTCGCGTAGCCGGGTCTGGATATGGCGGCGGCGCACGACATTTCCCGGATGGGCGGCGGTTGCCTGATAAAAGGGCTCGGCCTGAGGTGCACGCCAATCGAGAAGAATGATGTCTTGATTGTCATCACGTAACCCGATGCGTCCGATGTGCTCAAGAGAGCCGTCCTGAAAATCGAGACGGCCAAGCACGAGGCGGTTCTCCACATTGCGAATTCGAAGCAGGTTGTCTTCGTAGTGGGTGGCAAAGGAATCGCGTTCACTGCGTGCGCCGGCGCTCTCGAGTCCACTTTGTGCCCGGACCTCTGCCAAACGGCCTTCATAGCTGGCCCGCTGGCGATCAAGTGCCTGATATGACGAGTCAACGTAGTGTTGCTCGTGAGCTATCGCGCGCTCGCGGGGTTTCAACGAATCCGACAATTCGGTTCCTCTCGACGTTTCAGGTTCTGGCTATCTCGTAGCATGATGGCCAAAAGCCGGTTGTCTATTGTTCTCCTTTTTGAACGAGCATTCAATTGCACCACTCACATTCTTGGGATTTCGCCCACGGCGCGATGAGGAATGAATGGAGGTGAGATCCGGTTGAGCAGTTAAAAGATCTATTGAATGGGTGGGGTTCGCCAATCAGAGTACGGCGTAGCCTCATTCGAACTCATTGAGCGTGGCATGAGACAATGAGGAGTGAAAGGAGTTCGGCATGGGTAACTACATCTCGTTTCCTGACGATGCACCAGATCACGACGTGAGCAAGTTGGTGCTCAACCTCATTGATCCGGCCACCGATGCAGGATCAATAGCTCGTCTTATTGCCAGTTCACTCGGTACGTTGGATAGCGAGACTGCCGCCAACATCGATTCCGATCCGCTCATCGATTATCGAGCGCAGCGCCCGTGGGTCAACTATCGCAATGGGCAGTTGGCTGGCATGTGGCGCGAGGGGATCGCCCTTTCATTGGTCAAAGACGTGGAAGGAACTGAATTCCTTCGCCTTCATGGCGCCGAACCTGACTTCCACTGGGATTCGCTCGTTGCCGATATGCTCGATGTTGTCGAACGTGTTGGAGTCCAGTCAATCTATTCCGTCACCGCGATTGGCGCTCCCACTCCACATACACGCCCGGCGGACATGATGGTGCGGTCCACGGAACCGGATGCCCATGCCGATGGTATTGAAGCGAACTTCTGGTTCCAGTCTTCTTTTGCAGACTATCTGGAGTATCACGCCTCACGGCTGGATATCCCCATGACCAACGTGGCGGTGCGGGTACCGGTGTACTTGGCCGGTCATCACTATTCGGCCGGTGCCGTGGGTGCGCTGTCCATCATCAGCCAGACCTCCGGGTTGCGTTTCCCCATTGGGGACCTGCAACACGATGTTGCGCGCCAAAACGAGTATCTTGACCAACTTGTTGAAGATAATCAAGAGCTTGGCCAAGTGATCAAGGCACTCGAGACGGAGTATGACGCTCAGGGTGAGACTCCGGGGTACGTCAATGCACCGGACACGGATTTCACGGTGCCCTCCGTGGACGAAATCGGGCGGGCTGCGGAGCAGTTCTTGGCTCAGGTGGATTCGGCCAACGAGCGGCCTCGGGTGGAGAACCAGTTTGATCCTCAGGGGTTGGCTCGTCGAATTGACGAGATTCGCCGTGCACGCTCGTGGCGCGGGGAACAGCCCGAATCGGGTATCAATGGCTGGAGTGGATCAGGGGCCAGCAACGGGCATCCCTCTGGTAACAATTCCGCAGCGCAGGAACCTCCGGAGAGTTCCGAGGCTCAGGGGGCGGAGAACACCGGCTCTGCTGGCGATGGAGACCAAGCTGGTGAAGGGACATCTGGTGCCAGCTCGCCCAGTTCATCCGAGGAACAGAACTCAGATGAGACCTCGCCAGAGCAGCGGCGAAAGCAGCGCTGGGGTAGGCATTCGTGGGGCTTCGGCAAGGGTTCGTAGCCGATTCGTGAACGGGGCGGTGAGCGGGTCTTAGCTTGCGGTCACGTCAGATGACCAGAGGATACCGGGCGGCAGTTCGTCGTCGGTAAAAATCCGCGAACTTGCCGCGCGTCGAAGCAAACTCGCCGTATCAATCACTCGCGCCGGAAGCGAGAGTTTTCGCACTCTTCTGGCTATCTCCTCCGCGGCAAACTCTTGATCGGATGCGGCAATCACGATGTTGCCGAACCGCCGTCCCTTGAGGATGGAGGGATCCACGATCGCGATGAGATGCGGGAAATGTTCGGCCACCGTCGCAATCTCTTCGCCAAGGCGGGTGACGCCCGTGGAGGCAATGGAGTTCATGATGTAGAGGCCCCCGGGGGAGAGAACGTCGTGAGCACGTCGCGCGCATTCCGATGTTCGCAGCTGGAGAGGGACGTCGCGAACCCTGAAAGCATCGCGGATCACCACGTCCCAGTGGGCGTTCGTGGTGTCAAGGGCGTGGCGTGCTTCGTCAGCCCGAATCCGTAGCCGGGGAGATGGTGGCAGATCGAACCACTGGCGCGCATAGGCGGCGAGCTTGCGATCCAGTTCGATCGCCAACTGCTTTGAGCCCGGATGCCCGGCGTCCAGTGCACGTGCCAGAGCGCATCCTGCGGCGCCAAGGTGAAGGGCTCGCAGGGGGACGGTATCGCCCAGTGTGGCGCCGATAATGAGATCGATGTGCTGCATGTACTCAAACTCGAGGTAGCGAGGATCCGCCAGGTCAAGGGCCGAGGACTCTGCTCCATCGAGGTACAGGGTAATGAGGCTCGGCTGGTAGGGGCTCCGGCCGATCTCTGCGATAGAAAAGTCCGTGGAGACGGGTTCTGTTGGCAGACGATCGAAAGGGTCAGCTCCTCGCGCTCTTTCGGGCCGCATCTGCCGAGAATTCTTCGAGCGAGTCACAGTGCCACTCTATCAACTCATGGGGCGTAGGCTGAGGCCGGGAGGAATCATGTCACGTGCACCACGGTCTAGTTCGGCGCGGCGCAACTGGGGGAACGATGATTCGGCCACCCCGATTCTCCACGTCGATATGGATGCCTTCTTTGTATCCGTGGAACTTCTTGACCGTCCCGAACTCGCGGGCAAACCGGTGGCCGTCGGGGGTGCCGAACGCGGCGTGGTGGCCGCAGCCTCATATGAGGCTCGCTCCTACGGCGTGAACTCCGCGATGCCCGTGGGGCAGGCGAAAAGACTGTGTCCCCAGCTGCTCATGCTTCCTCCCAACGGTGCGCGCTACCGCGAGGTATCCCACCGCATCATGGGGATACTGGACGAGTACACGCCGCTACGCGAACAGGTCTCGGTTGACGAAGCATTCCTCGATGTATCGGGTGCCCAACGGATCTTTGGCAGCCCCGTGCAGATCGCGCAGTCCATGCGCGCGAGGATCCGGGAGAATGTGGGAGTACCTGCCTCGGTAGGGATTGCGGCCTCAAAGCATGTAGCCAAGATTGCCTCCGCACACGCAAAACCGGACGGATTATTGCTCATACCCGAGGAAGCGACCCTCCCATTCCTTCATTCCCTGCCCGTGGGGGCGCTCTGGGGCGTTGGTGAACGAACTCGCGAGCGGTTGGATAAACAGGGAGTGGAAAGCGTTGGCGATCTCGCAGATCTTGGCGAATCCACTCTGGTTCGCATGCTGGGTGAGGCGCACGGCCGGCAGCTGTACGCACTGGCGATGGGAATTGATCCTCGGCCGGTCACCCCGAGCCACGAAGAAAAATCGATCGGCAAGGAGATCACGCTGTTCGAGCGTGTGAACGATCGTGGGCGCATCGAAGCGATCCTTTTGGATCAGGCGCACGCAACGGCTCGGCGCCTGAGAGAACGGGGACTCTTGGCCCGCACCGTTGCGATCAAGGTTCGCTTTGGAGATTTCACGACGATCACTCGGTCCGCCACACTCGGCAGCCCAAGCAACGTGGCACAGGACATTTATCGTGCGGCGAAGAGATTACTTGGCGCAGTGCACATACCGGCCGACGGTTTGCGGTTGGTTGGGCTGCGCGCCGAGAACATGGTGCGGGCGGGGGACGGAATCCAGATGGCGTGGGATGCTGACCCGCGGCGCCTCTTGGCGGAGGGCGTGATGGACCGAGTTGATGAGAAGTTCGGGCGCGGAGCGGTTTCTCCGGCGAGTTTGCTCGAGAGGAAACCGCTCACAGATGAAGCCGATGAACCCCGAGAAACCGGGGCACGAGGCAGGCCGTCCGCGCCGTTAGCGTAAAGAATGGCGTCCAGCTTTCTTGGTTCGCTCTTCTCGCGATAGGATGGTGACACACCAACGATGAGGAGACAAGATGCCTCTTTCCGAGTACGAGCGGAAGATGCTCGAGGAGCTTGAGGCCCAATTGGCTGACGAGGATCCGAAGTTTGCGGATACCTTGAAACCTGAGCCACCTGCGGCCTCCCCTTCCATGCGCCTGTCGATTCGTCACCTTGTTCTTGGATTACTCGTTGCCGTGGTAGGCATAGCCGTTCTGGTTGCCGGCATCTCTTTCGAAATCGTTATTGTGGGGGTGCTTGGCGTGATCGTGATGTTTGGAGGATTCTGGTACATCACTGAGGGATTCCACGCCGGACCCGTTGAGGCCAACCAGCAGCAGCGCAAGTCCCGTCCAAGCGGCGGTGGAGGTTTCATGTCCCGTCAAGCAGATCAATGGCAGAGGCGGCGCGGCGATCAGCACTGATCCTCCATCTGTCATCTGTAGTGAGGGAGCCATCTTCGGGTGGCTCCCTTTTTGTTGTGTTCAACCGGTCTTCCAAAGCCTAGCCCCTCCACTTCCCTCCACCTGAGGCTTCGAGAGCGTTCTGCGCCAATGCAGCACGCTAGTTCTGATGAGAAACCTGCGGTTTTTCGCTACTTCGTTGGCGCCAGCTCGCGCAGAAGGTGGTGAAGCCACCGCGATACAACAGGTGTGGTGCCACGCGTTCCGTGTATCTCGCAGCGCCGCTTTTTGTTGATATTCCTATAGTTGACACGAGAACACTAGCCAAGATGGTCTTGTCTGTGGTGCAATGTGGAGTAAAGTGGAGGAAATGGAAACGTAGGGGAGGTGGATCGTGTTTCTTGGAACGTATGAGCCGCGGCTTGATGACAAGGGGCGCCTCATCCTTCCCGCGAAATACCGTGAGCAGCTTCAGGGCGGATTGGTGATGACGCGCGGGCAGGAACACTGCCTGTACGTGTTCCCCATGGCGGAGTTTGAAACGATGCAGGAACAGCTGCGTCAAGCTCCGCTCGCCTCCAAGGAAGCGCGATCCTACCTGCGAGTGTTTCTATCCGGTGCGCTCGATGAAGTGCCCGATAAGCAAGGAAGGATCACAATTCCAGCCAATCTGCGTACCTACGCTGGATTGGACCGCGACCTCTCGGTGATTGGCACCGGGAATCGCATTGAGATCTGGGACCAAACTGCTTGGAACCAGTACCTAATGGATCAAGAATCGGCGTTTGCCGATCGTGAGGATGAAGTTATCCCCGGGCTGTTCTAGCCCTGAGCGGTGGTCTCTCCTGCCAATCTGAGTCAATTCCCTAGGCTCAGAGGGGCAGGAGCGGCCCACTTGTCAGGGAGCGGGCACCCCGGGGTGGGGAAGGAGAGAGGGATGGTAGATTCCACCCGCCCGCGCGCAGCGGGCGATGCTCTGCACGTCCCCGTTCTCCTCGACGAGTGTTTTCAGCTTCTCGAACCAGCGTTCTCGGTGCCCAATCCGATCATGATTGACGCGACGCTGGGAATGGGCGGCCACTCGGCCGCCTTTTTGGAGCGCTGTGATCGCTTGACGATCATCGGTATCGATCGCGATCCCTCGGCAATCGAGCTGGCGAGCGAGAGACTAGCGCGCTTCGGTTCGCGGTTTCGCGCCGTGCAAGGAACCTACGATCACATTGATGCCGTAGCCCAAGAGTTTGGACACGGCGGCGCGGATCGCGGCACGGTTGATGCCGTCCTCATGGATCTCGGAGTTTCGTCGCTCCAGCTCGATGAGGAGGAACGCGGATTCTCGTATTCGCACGATGCACCCCTCGATATGCGCATGGACAAGGAGTCGGGGCAAACGGCTGCTGAGATCGTGGCGTTGGCCGATGTCAAAGAGCTGACCCGAATCCTCTCCCACTACGGCGAAGAGAGGTTCGCTTCACGTATTGCGCGACGAATCGTTAGCGAACGTGAGCGTCAGCCGATTACCCGAACAACGCAACTGGCTGATCTGGTCAAGGATTCGATACCGGCCGCCTCCCGACGCACCGGTGGTAACCCCTCAAAACGTACGTTTCAGGCCCTGCGGATCGCCGTCAACGATGAGTTGGCAGTCCTTGAACGCGCCATACCGCGTGCGATCGCCTCGATACGAGTGGGTGG
>ERZ1032812.81-NODE-81-length-11147-cov-6.787505_pt1 | contig 11147 bp, 9 predicted proteins | sample MGYA00517094_ERZ1032812 | MGnify/ENA primary metagenome ERZ1032812 (study PRJEB33719, sample SAMN04262549) | wastewater metagenome | biome: sewage system; feature: street-access sewage; material: sewage | place: Peru: Lima | collected 2013-01-15 ... | reverse complement strand
TAATGATATAATGAATTGAATATTTTCCGGAAACGAGGACAATAACATGGCAAATCACTGGGGCGGCCGCTTCAGCAAAAACACCGATAAACTGACTGAAGACTTCAACGCTTCGATTTCTTTCGACCAGCGTCTGTACGAACAGGATATTAAAGGAAGCATCGCCCACGCGCATATGCTCGCGAAGCAGGGCATCCTGACTGAAGAGGAAGGCGAACTGATCGTCAAAACCCTCGGCGAGATCCTTCAGGACGTTAAGGACGGCAAGGTCGAATTTACCGAAGACAATGAAGATATTCATATGAATATCGAAAGCATCCTGACCGACAGGATCGGTGCGCCCGGGAAGAAGCTTCATACCGGACGCAGCAGAAACGATCAGGTGGCGACGGACCTGAAGCTCTGGACCCGCGAAGCCTGCGTCGAGCTTATCGAGGATATTTCCGAACTGGAACGTGTCCTGCTGGATCTGGCACAGGACAACCTGCATACGGTTATGCCCGGCTATACACATCTGCAGAGAGCGCAGCCTATTACCTACGCCCATTATCTGATGGCATATGTCGAAATGTTCACACGGGACATCACGCGCTTCAATCAGGTCATCGCGATGGCCGGCGCCTCCCCTCTCGGTTCCGGCGCGCTTGCCGGAACGACCTATCCCATAGACCGGTATATGACGGCAGAAGAGCTGGGCTTTGACAGCGTCTCGCTCAATACGATCGACGGCGTCTCCGACCGTGACTATGCGGTGGATTTTCTCGAAGCCTGCGCGGTTTCGATGATGCACCTGTCCCGTTTTTCGGAAGAGGTGATCCTCCACAATTCGTCTGAATTCGGCTTTATCTCGCTGGACGACGCGTTCACGACGGGATCGTCCATCATGCCCCAGAAGAAGAATCCGGATATCGCGGAGCTCGTCCGCGGAAAGACCGGACGCTGCTACGGCAACCTGATGGCGCTGCTCACGACAATGAAGGGAATCCCGCTGGCCTACAACAAGGACATGCAGGAAGACAAGGAGCCTGTGTTCGATTCCTTCGATACCCTGTCCGTCTGCCTGAAGACCTTCGCCGGCATGATGAAGACGGTCCGGGTCAACAAGGACCGGATGCGGGAAGCAGCCGGCGGCGGCTTCTCCAACGCGACGGACGCAGCCGACTGGCTCGTCGCCCGCGGCGTTCCGTTCCGCGACGCTCATGCGATTGTCGGACGTCTCGTCATGAAGGCGGAACAGGAAAACAAGAAGCTCGAAGACCTGACACTCGAAGAAATGCACGAAGTCAGTCCTGTCTTCGACGATTCGGTCTACGACGCCCTCGACATTAAAAACGGGATCGACAGACGCCGCACGCCGGGAGGACCCGCTCCGGCGATCGTAAGCCGCGCTGTCGCGATTCGGCGGGGTCAGCTGGATACCGCAAAAAAAGCAGGCTCTAAAGGCTGATGCCGGTTCTTTATTTCGCAGCAGGTGTTTCGGGTATAATAGGCATATCCGATATATCGGAGTAAGGAGAAATCATGAGTAATAATGATAAAGGTTCACTGAAGACAAAACTCATCGTCATCGGAATTGCCGTTGTCGTGCTGCTCATCGCCGGCATTTATCTCGGGATCCAGATCTCGTACAATGCCCGCTACTGGGCGATACAGATGCAGAACGGTATGATCACCTTTGTGTTCTGGCTGGTGATTATTCTGCTTATCGCGGCAGTCATCGGCTTCTTCGTCCTGAGAAAAAAATGGAAAAACCGTTAAGGCGGCCAATAACAGAAACTCCGGGAAACCGGAGTTTTCTTTTTGAACGGAGTTCATATGGAAAATACAGACAGACTGGAACAGCTGAGCCGCGCCGGAGACGCGGACGCCGCCTGCCGGCTCGGCCGGATTTACTACGAGGGCGCTCTGCTCCCCCAGGATTATGACAGAGCCCGCAGTCTTTTCGAGTGTGCGCTTGAATCCGACCCGGACCATACCGAGGCCCTGGATTATCTCGGCTACTGCCATTACTACGTGCGCAATATCCCTGTAGACGATGAACAGGCGCTGGCCTGCTTTCAGAAAAGCGCCGGGATCGGCGACCGGATCGGCCTGTACAAGCTTGGAGACATGTACCGGGACGGCCGGGCCGTCGAAGAAGACCGGATCCAGGCGATGCGTCTGTATACGCTGGCTCTCGACTGCTCGGAGGACGACGCACCGGAGCTTCCGGGGATCTGTCTTCGAATATCGGAGCTGCTCCTGGACCGGGCTCAGGACTATCTGGACTCGGACATGGCGGATGTCAGACAGCTGACCCTTGCGCTCGATGCGGCTCTCAACGCGTCGGAGATCCTCGGCCGTTCCGAAACGCTGTGCTGGCGTCTGCTTTCTTCAGGCGATCCCTACGCGCACCTGTCGCTGCCCGGACTGTTCCGGCAGCTGACACGCTCAAGACAGATTCTCGGAAAGCTGTGTCCTGCCGCAAATTCTGACGTTACCTATCCCGATCCATCTGACTCGTAATTTCACGGAAAGACAGGCGGTTTCGTCTGTTCTGAGCTCCGGGACTGCCCTAAACCGCGCTCGGCGACTACCCCTTAAAATATCCTTTATTCACACGACAAATACAGGTATAATATAAATATAAATAGAACTAAATTCGCATTTATTTATAATTTGTCATACAAAGGGCGAAATAATGGATATTTTTATTAAATTAATCAAAGGAATCGGAACAGGCCTCTTCGGTCTCTGCCGCTGGCTGCTCCACGTGATCTGGACGTTGTCCGTTCATCTGTGTACGGCGCTGTGGTTTCTGATCAAATGGAGCGTCTGCGGCCTGTTTTCCGGACTGTATCTGCTGTCCAGGCTTCTTAGCCTGCCGTTCAGGATGTGCTTCCCCGTCGACAATATCGATAAAATGGACGGTATCGATTTCGAGAATTTCGCAGCCAAATGGCTTAAGTACAATTCGTACCGCGACATCAAGGTCACGCCCGCTTCTTCCGATTACGGCGTCGACGTTCTCGCGAGGCGGGACGGCGTACTGTACGGCGTTCAGTGCAAACGCTATTCGGGAAATGTCGGGATCTCTGCAGTTCAGGAAATCTCCGCCGGCATCGCGTATTACGAATGCGATAAAGGGATGATCTTCACAAATTCAGAGCTGACTCGCTCCGCTTCGAATCTTGCGGAAGCCAACGGAATCGAAGTGATCGACGGCGAGCTTCTGAAATCGACGAAAGCCGCGGATCTGATTATCAGAAGCCGGGCAAGCCTCGTCTTCTCATCGGTCATGATGACGCTGCTGCTGGTCCTGTCGGCTGCCCTGACGATCTGGACACTGATCCATTTTCCGAAATTCGCGCCGCTTCCGGCTCTGCTGATCCTGCTGTGTACGGTAAGCCTTGTGAACGCAAGACGTGAAATTACCAAGCGGGACGAAAATCCGGAAAACTTTGACACAGAGCTGCAGACTGCGGAACATGAACCTTTTTAGATCATTTATTCAACAAAAAACTCTCCGGAAAATTCCGGAGAGTTTTTTACTGGCCGGCTTTTCTCCCGCCTGCTTTGCCGGTCAGCGGAGCAGCCGGTCAGCCCGATATTCTGATCATGCCGTATTATCTGCGTTCTGTCTCTTCCGACAGAATCTCTTCCCTGCTCTTTTTCTGACCGTAGCTGTCGCGGAAACTTGCGACCATCCGTTCCATTTCCTCTTCGCTCAGGATCACCGGCTGCCCGATGCTCCTGGCTTTGACATACACCTGCGCGCATTCTTCGATCTGCTCGGCGATATTAAACGCGTTCTTCAGATCTCCCGCTCCGGCGACGAGTCCGTGATTCGCGAGAATCACCGCCTGACGGTCCTTCATCGACTGATATGCATTCATTGCGAGCTCCGGTGTTCCGTACGAAGCATACTCGGCGCACCTGACGTCGGGACCGGCGAACGCAACGAGATAGCTCGAAGCCGGAAGTCCTTCCCTCAGCGTTCCAAGCACCGTGCAGTACGTCGAATGGGTATGGACCACCGCGTGTATATCATCTCTTCCCGCATAAAAGACGCGGTGCAGCTCGTGCTCGCTCGAAGGCTTCCGCTCCCCGTCGACGATATTTCCGTCAAGATCCATGATCACCACATCTTCAGGCTGCATCTCGAAATAATCTATCCCGCTGGGACTGACGGCGAAATACCCGCTGTCCGGACCGAACACGCTGATATTTCCTCCGGTCCCTTTCGTCAGTCCTCGTTCCACAAGCATCCGGCAGTACCGGACCACATCCTCCCGTTCCTTCTGAAGCAGCATCGTTTCTCCTTTATTAAAACTCGTATCCCGGTATAACGACCGGCCTATCCGGCATGGACTGCCCGGCCGGCGGGTCGTTCAGGCCAGCAGCTGTTCCGCCAGCTCTTCGGCTGTCATTCCCGCGATGCAGCGGCCCGGATCGAACTCGCGCAGCGCGTCGAGAATCGCATCCTCCTCCGTCGGAAGTCCCGTAAGCCTGCTCTCGAGCTCTTCGATATCGCAGGTTCCGAAAAAGTCCCCGAGGATTCTGATCTCGCTGATGTTTCCGCCCTTCGTTTCCATCAGAATCTGGACGCCTCCGAAGGGATACTTGCGATATTTATCCTGCCTGTATCCCGGATTTCTCCCCCAGGTCCACTCGCGCGTCCGGTATTTTTCGTCCCTGAGCCGTTCGATCTCCTCGATCTGCCCGGACGAAAACACGAGGGTTTCCGGCGCGTCGGTTTCCGTGATGCTCCTGCAAAGCAGCGACTTGAAGCCTTCCATATCGGGAACCTCAGATCCGTTTTCCCTGAGACAGTCCGCGATATTGACCACCCGGCTCTTCACCGAATCCACGCCTTTATTCTCGAGCTTGTCCTTACGGACATTCAGGGCTCCCTGAATGAAACCCATATTCGAATCGTAGAGCAGCGTCCCGTGGTGGAGGATCCGTCCGCCCGATACCGCCTGGGCGTTTCCCGAAAATTTGCGTCCGTCGATGGTCAGATCGTTTCTGCCAGAAAGCCGGGCGTGAAGGCCGAGCTTTTCAAGCGCGTCGATCACGGGCTTCGTGAACGAGCTGAAGTCGAGCTCTCCGGTACCCGTGTCGGTAATGAAGCTGTAATTCAGGTTTCCGAGATCGTGATAGACGGCGCCCCCGCCCGTGATCCTTCTGACAACGGCAACGCCGTTTTTCGTGACAAAGTCGCGATTGATCTCGGCATCCGCATTCTGGTTTCGTCCGACGACAATCGTATTGTCGTTCTGCCACAGCAGAAACACCTCGTCGTTCGTATCGTTCATCCGAAATACGTATTCCTCCAGCGCAAGATTGTATGTCGGATCTGTCGAATCACTGCAGTAAAAAAGCATGCCGCCTCCTTGAATTTAGTCTTATCGTTTTATCTAACCATTTTGCAAATTTTCCGTCAACCGTTTTCACCGGCGGACAGGACTTTTGTATTGAAAAGCTAAAAAAGGACCCTTTGCAGAGTCCTTATATGCTTTATCCGATTATATCCGTTTCTTCGAGCTTGCTTTCGAGATACGCGTTCATCTTGATAATGGGCTTTCTGAGCACAAGTCCCAGCAGCAGCGAGAACGGAATGAAGCACAGCAGCTTGAGAATATCCACCAGATAATGATTCTGGTAGATCCCGGCGACACATTCGCGCATCGCGTTGATCCCGTAGGTGAACGGGAACCACGGGTACAGGCTCTGGTAAAACTGCGGCAGCGTTTCGATCGGGAACGTTCCGCCTGCGCCCGCCACCTGAATGACCAGCAGGATCACTGCGACGGCCTTGCCGACGTTTCCGAAGGATACGACCAGCGTGTAAACCAGATTCGTAAAGACGATGCTCGCGACGACTCCCGCGAGGATAAACAGCACCGGATGCAGACACTGGATACGCAGCATGTACAGGTCTCCGAGAGTCACGATAAGCGCCTGCATGATCCCCGTAAACATGAACAGCAGATAGCGTCCGAAATATCCCTGATTCGGCGTCAGATCCCCGATTCCGTCATTGTCCTTGATATGGACCTTCAGGATCGCGCAGTTGATCAGCGCCCCGACCCACAGACACAGGATCGTATAGAAGGGCGTCATCGCCGACCCGTAGTTCTCGATGGGATACAGACTCGTCGTCGTGACATCAACCGGACTGCTCATGAACGCGGCCACCAGATTCGGATCTCTCGTCAGCAGATCGACAAGCTTCGACAGTCTCTGGTCGGAGGTTGCGGATTCGATCTCGGAAATAAATCCGTCGATCTTCGTGACCGCGTCCCCGATGAGCGTGTCTGTCGAATCCAGTGCGCTCACCGCATAGCCCATCGAATCGCTCATCGAACCCAGCGCCGAATCGAGGGCGGGCGCCGTGCTCCCCGCCGTAGTCAGCAGAGAGGACAGACTGCCGATGCTGCCGTACATATCTGTGATCAGCGTATCGAGGGCCGGCTTCGTCTGAGAATCGAACACCGTGACGACATCGGAGGCTGCGGCCAGCGCGTCGGTGAATTTCGCTTCAAGATCCTTCCTTACCGTTTCGGGTATCTGTCCCGTCGTCCGGATTGTCGACGCCGCAGTCCCGAGGGCGTCGGAGATTCCCTGCTCCTTCGAGATGAGCTCGTTGAGCTTGTCGATCATCGTCTGGATTCCTGTTAGCGGACTTGGCAGCTTGTCCTGAATCTGCTGAAGCGCATCCCGCGCCTGTGCCGCAAGCGACAGCGCGCTGTCCACCTTGGCTTTCGCCTCGAGTATCTTGTCGGAAGCGCTGCCGGAGTCCTTCTGAAGCAGCGCAAACGCCGTTTCCATCGCGGAATTCGCGTCGTTCAGACTCTGCAGCGCAAGCTGATTGATCGAATCGAGACTGACCGACAGCTGATCGACGACGGTTTTCGAGGAATCGATCATTCCCTGTACGTCGCTTCCGACCTGGGTCGCGTCGCTCATCGCGCTCTGAGCCGCCGGCAGCAGGGTTCTGCTGGCGCCCAGCGCCGAATCGACCGACAGCGTCGCATTTTTTACGGCGGCCGTCAGCGACTGATATTCCACCAGCTGATCCCGGGTCTGTTTCAGATCCGACAGGACGTTTCCGACAAACGAAGATTCCGCATCGCCGACGCTCTGATTCGTATCGATAAGCATCGTCGATACGACCTCCGTCACCGTGGAAATAAAGGTCTCGTTAACCTGCTGCTGAACCGTGTTGATCCCGCTGTTCGTGATCTTCGGAGCGATCGCGTTCTTCTTTTCGTTTACGTAATATTCGATTGTCGGACGCTGGATATCCATTTTGACGATGGACAGTATCTTAGACGAAAAATCCTCGGGGATGATCACGGCGGCGTAGTACTCACCGCTTTCCGTTCCGTCTATCGCCTTCTCCTTATCGACGAACACCCAGCCGATCTTGTCGTTATCCGCAAGCTTCGCGATGATCATTCCGCCTACATTGATACTGAGTCCTTCGACGGACGCTCCTTCGTCATCGTTGGCCACTGCGACCTTCAGACCGTTCGTATTTGAATACGGATCCCAGTTCGCGTAGATATTGAACCATGCGTAGAGCGCGGGGATAATCATAATCCCGATAAGCACGACTGCCGCGAAAGGCTTGGCAAATATCTTCCGGATATCTGTCGTGAATACCTGCCAGATATTTTTCATTTCAATATATTTCTCCTGATGCCGGAATCCCTCCGGTTGATTAAGTTATTATACACTATGTCGTTTATCTTTCAGCAGCCAAATAAAAATGAATATTAATTAAAGATTAATGCTTTCATAGAGAAACAATTTGAGAACGGTAAACCATACCATACTGTCTGAATCCGTTAAATCTGATACACTCAAAAAGGATAAATTAACATGGATTTCATGTATCTAAAGTATGATTTAAAATAAATCCGAAAATAATAATCAGATCATAACTGGAATATTAATTTAGAAAGAAGAAAGATGGAGAACAGGATTAACAAGATCGATCGTATCGCGGAAAATAAGCGAAAAATTAAGGCGGCCTTCTTCGACCTCGACGGAACGCTTGTCAGCTTTGATACACACCGAATCCCGGAAGAAGCGATGCGCGCTCTCTCGATTCTGAAGAAAAAGGGACTGGACCTGTTTATCTCGACCGGCAGACCGCCGATTCAGCTTCAGCGCAATATCGAACAGCTCGATCAGGTCGGATTCGACGGCATGGTCACAATGAACGGCCAGTACTGTACGACGGGAGACGAAGTGGTCCGTCAGGTTCAGATTCCCCGCGAATCCCTCGAAATGCTCATTCCGTGGCTTGAAGAAAACAATATTGCCTGCAACTTCGTGGAGCGTGACTATACGTATCTGAACCATGACAGCGAAGAGGTCCAGCGGGTCAAAGCTGAATTCGGTCCCGGCGCCCGCTTCGAACCGGTCGATTCCACCGACCGGATCTACGACAATCCTGTATATCAGCTCAATCCGTATATTCCGGAAGAGCTTGAAGAAGATTTTCTCGCCCACTGTCCGGGTGTTCGTTTCGTACGCTGGAATCCCGTTGTCGGAGACGTCATTCCGGATCAGGGCGGAAAGCACGTGGGCATCGCCTCGGTGCTCGAAAAATACGGAATAACCCCCGACGAATATATCGCCTTCGGCGACGGGCAGAACGATATTGAAATGCTTGAACATGCGGGAATCGGCGTCGCGATGGGAAACGCCTCCGATGAAGTCAAGGCGGCCGCAGATTACGTCACGACCGATCTCGAGGACAACGGCATCGTCAACGGCCTTTACGCGATGGGCCTGCTCACGCCTGAGGAAAAAGCGGAAGCGCTGGGCGTCCCCGCTGAAAAAACGCCGTCAGACGAATCGACGGAACTCCTTCCCCACGACCCTGAAGCCGGAAAGAAGATCAAAGCCGCGTTTTTTGATATTGACGGAACCCTCGTCAGCTTCAAGACCCACGATATTCCCGAAAGCACCCTGCGCGCGCTTAAAGAACTCAAAGAGAAGGGAATCAAGATATTCCTGGCGACCGGACGTCCGCCGGAGCATCTCGTCCATGTTCCTCATATCGATACGATGGGCTTCGACGGAACCATCGCGCTCAACGGCCAGTACGTGACTGTAGACGATAAACTCATTCGTGAAAGGTGGATCGCAAAGGAAGATCTGGAGCAGCTCCTTCCGTGGCTTGACGAGAGTCATACGGCGTGCTCGTTCTTCGAGCTCGAATATTCCTATCTGAATTTCATGACGCCCGCTGTCGAAGAGCTCAACAGGGTCCTCGGAGCGACCTCGCATCCGATGCCTGTAAACAGCACGGACCGGATTCAGACCGAACGCGTCTATCAGCTCAACGGCTATTTCGGGCCGGGCGGAGAAGTCGAATTCCTCGCTCATCTGCCCAACTGCAAGGCGGCCAGATGGAACGACATATTCGCGGACATCATGCCGGCCGACGGCGGAAAGCCTGAAGGAATTCAGAGCATCCTCGATCATTACGGCTACGACAAGACGGAATGCATCGCCTTCGGCGACGGCGGCAACGACGTTGACATGCTCGATTTCGCAGGCATCGGCGTCGCGATGGGCAACGGCGGAGACGAAGCGAAAGCGGCGGCAGATTTTATCGCGCCGACCGTCGACGAGGACGGAATCCTCAGAACGCTTAAGGCGTACAGCATCCTTTAATAAACGAACAACTAACGCGAAGCATCGCAGACAAAAAAACCGGCAGATCCTGACAATCCAGGCTCTGCCGGTTTTTATTGTATTGAAATTTCTAATCCTGCTGTCGGCTCGGCGGGCGTGTTTCAGGAAACCTCCGCTGCGCCTGTCCCTCTGCAGCCCCGGGATTACTCAGTCCGCGAGGCTTTTTCCAGCTCTTCGACAAACTGCCGTGTCATTTCGTCGCTGGCGGAGGCTCCGGGACAGAAACGCGCAACCGTTGTGTCGGGGCCTTCTTCCCAGCGGGAAAAGCTTACGTTCTGTTCAAGTCTGTCCAGCACATGGTTGGGAATCGTTACGAAGATCTGATTGGTCGTCGAATGATGCGCTTCGGGATATCCGAGACGCGCGCACGCCTCTTTGATAGTCTGCGCCTGCCTGAGCGCGTTCTCCCCGATTTTATAATACCTGTCCCCTGTCATCAGTTCTTCAAACTGAATTCCCAGCAGTCTGCCTTTCGCAAGCATCGCCCCGGCACGCTTGACGGCATAACGGATATTCTCGGCAAGCTCCGGTGTTCGCAGCACGAGCGCTTCTCCGAACAGCGCGCCGCATTTCGTTCCGCCTATGTAAAAGGCATCGAAAAACGAAGCGAACTCGGGCAGCGTCATATCGAAATCCTCTGCAGGCAGCGCATAGGCCAGGCGCGCGCCGTCTCCGTACAGATACAGGTCGTATTCCTTGCAGACGTCTAAGAGCGCCTGCAGCTCCGCCTTCGTGTAGATGCTTCCGGTATCCGTCTGCTACGAGATATAGACCATTCCGGGCATGACGATATGTTCGTGGTCGGAATTCGCCCAGTGGGCGCGGCAGTATTCGCGGACCTGCTCCGCGTTGATCTTGCCGTCTTCAGACGGAAGCGGCAGAACCTTATGTCCCGTCGCTTCGACCGCCCCGGTTTCATGCTCGGAGATATGACCCGTATCCGCGCATAGCGCGCCCTGCCAGGGCCTGAGGGCGACGGAAATAAGAAGTGCGTTCGTCTGGGTGCCTCCCGATAGAAACTGGACGCAGGCGTCAGGATCTCCGATTTTTTCGCGGATCAGCTCTGAAGCGTGCTCGCAGTGGCTGTCCGCGCCGTACCCCGGATGAAATTCTCCGTTTGTTTTAACCAGCGCATCGATTATTTCCGGTATCGCTCCGTCTGCGTAGTCGCATTCAATTCGTAATTTCTGCAATAATTTCTCCTTGTAATACCCGCTTTCGGGCTTTCTGTTTTTATCTGTATCGCTTTCAATCTCAATGAAGACCGTGTCAGGAAGCTATTTCCCGTTTTTTGGCCCTTATCGGGTATATCCGCTAATATTCCTTTTCAGACCTTCCGACGTCCTGAGACGTAAAAGCGCGGTTTTAATCATTTTTATATTGAACAGTCACGTTTTTTTCTGTATTTCGACCGTTCTTCATTTTTAACCGCTTCTGTCAACGATATG
>ERZ1032812.79-NODE-79-length-11216-cov-5.240211_pt1 | contig 11216 bp, 9 predicted proteins | sample MGYA00517094_ERZ1032812 | MGnify/ENA primary metagenome ERZ1032812 (study PRJEB33719, sample SAMN04262549) | wastewater metagenome | biome: sewage system; feature: street-access sewage; material: sewage | place: Peru: Lima | collected 2013-01-15 ... | reverse complement strand
GCGGCGGTACCGGGAATCCGCCAGCCATCGCATCGAATTCTTCTTCTGGACGGACAAAGCCAGATTCATCCGGATCTTCGTCCGTTGAGCTCTCCTTATCACCAAAGATCCATATGAGACCCAGAACGATCAGGAAGATCACGGCAATTCCGATGAAGAGGGAACGCTGGGAGATATCCGTGAAGGTTGTGATGCCGCGAATCAGCGTGACGCACACGAGCCATCCGAGAGCAACCGGGATGAGGATCTTCCACCCGAGCTTCATGAAGTGGTCATAACGCATACGCAACAGGGTTCCGCGCGTCCAGATCATGATGAACATGAAGCACCATGTCTTGATGAAGAACCACAGCATGGTAATCCAGCCCACGTTGGGATCTCCACCCCACAGGGAGTAGATCCACGTGACGATCGGGCCGGCGCGCCAGCCACCAAGGAACATCGTCGTGGCGATCATGGACACGTTGAGCATGTTGATGTACTCGGACAGGTAGTACCACGCGAACTTCATTGAGGAGTATTCGGTGGTGTGCCCGGCCACCAGCTCTCCTTCTGCCTCAGGCAAGTCGAAGGGCAGGCGGTTGGTTTCACCAAACATCGAGACAATATATACGCAGAAGGCCGGGAAGAGCGTGACGCAGTTCCACAGGCCCGACTGGGCCTCAACGATTCCGGACGTGGACATGGTGCCCGACATGAGGAACACGGTCACCAGTGAGAGGCCGAGCGCCAGCTCGTAGGAGATCATCTGAGTTGCAGAGCGAACCGAACCGAATAGGGGAAGCGTGGAGCGGGTGGACCAGCCACCGAACACCAGACCGTATTCCCCGAGGGCAGCAACCGCGATCAGGAACAGCGCGGCAACCGGCGAATCGGCCAGCTGGAGCGGAGTGTTAATCCCGAAGAGGGAGACCTGCGGTCCCATCGGAAGCACGGCCATCAGTATGAAGGCACAGGCGGCCGCGACCACTGGCGAAAGAAAGTAGATGACCTTATCTGCACCCTTGAGCCAAAAGTCCTCCTTGATGATGAGCTTGAGCGCATCGGAGAACGCCTGACCGAATCCAAACGGCCCAACCCGGTTGGGTCCCAGGCGGTTCTGCATCATGCCCAAGCCGCGGCGCTCCACCCACAGAGCCAGAATCACCGAAAGGATAAGGTACACGATGATGAAGACGGCCTTGATAACCCAGATCCACCATGTATCTTGTGTGAAATCGGCAACCTGTTCGGCTGCCACGATGGAAGGATTCACTTTGTTACCTCCAAAGCGACCTGCTCTCCGGCGCGAACGCCCAGAGTTGCGATCTGACATCCCACCGAATTCTGCGGCACCCACACGACGCCTTCAGGCATCGGGCGAATCACTGCGTCCAAGGTGAGCTCTCCAGACGGGCCGGAGAGAGTCAACTGTGAGCCGATCCCCGCGGCCGATGCCGTGGCAGCGTCCAACACTGCCACCGGCTTGCGCGCAGTTCCGGCAAGATGGGGTTCGAAGGCTTGCAGCGTTCCGGCTCCCAACATGAGATTCCAACTGGCCAACACTGCGTGCCCCGCGGAAGCTACAACAGGAGCTGCAGCACTCTCGTTCGGCTTCGCCACGCGCGCACCGTCCCACGAATGGAACTCGCTGATCTCGCCCACCGCATCGGCGAGCGTTGCAAGCCCAAGATCAACTCCCATGTCACGGGCCAGTTCATTGAGGACCGTACGATCAGGGCGCTGCACCGAGGTGAGAACCTGACCGAAGGGGCGAATACGCCCCTCCCAGTTTACGAAGGACCCACCCTTTTCTGAGGGTGGAGCAACGGGAAGAACCACGTCCGCGAGTTCGGAGATTGCCGTTCCACGAACTTCGAGCTGAACCACAAACCCAGCGGCCGAAATCGCGCGGGCTGCGTCCTGAGGCAGATCAGCAAGTTCAACGCCAGCCAACAGCAGCCCGTCTAGCGAGCCATCCGCAGCGGCCTCGAGAATCTGCCGCGTATTACGCCCCGGCTCGGTTGGGAGCGAATCAACGCCCCACACCGCCGCGGTATCAACGCGTGCATCCGATTCTGCCACGGGACGTCCTCCCGGGAGCAGCGTTGCCATCGCACCAACGTCGATGCTGCCGCGATCGCCAGCCCGGCGAGGGATCCACGCGATGCGTGCGCCCGTCCGCTCGGCCAACCGCAATGCCGCGGAAAGGGCACCGGGCGTATCGGCCGTGCGCTCTCCCACGAGAATTACTCCAGCCTCTGCCAGCGCGTCAAATGTGGGATCACCACTGGTCAGACCGTCGAGAAGGGCCGCTTCGGTTCCGGGCGCTGCCGGGATGAACCGGGCGCCCATCTTGGCGGTTCCGCCGGTTTCGTAGGCCGAGATGACCGAAACGCTAACCATTCCAGCAAGGAATCCCTTGCGAAGCCGCAGGAACACGGTCCCGCATTCTTCTTCGGCCTCGAAGCCAACCGTCAGGACGTGTCCGGCTGATTCGAGATCCTTGTAGGTCACCCCTAGCCCGGAGCCAGCAACTGTGGAGCCAAGGAAGGCATCCTCCTCGGCGCTCACCGGCCGGGTACGGAAATCGATATCGTTCGTTCCAAGTACCACGCGGGCAAACTTGGAATAAGCGTAGGCATCCTCCATGGCCAAGCGCCCACCGGTGAGAACTCCAACGCCCTGCGCTTCCTTCAGGCCGCGCGCCGCAACGTCTAGTGCATCTGGCCACGAGGTGGGAACAAGCTTTCCGGACGAATCACGAACGAACGGAGTCTTCAAACGGTCCGCGCCGTCCTGCCATGGGAAGGCGAAGCGATCCTTATCGGTGATCCACTCTTCATTAACGTCGGCATCCTCTCCCGCCAAACGGCGCAGGATGGTGCCACGGCGGTAATCGATGCGGATAGCTGATCCGGATGCATCGTGTTCGGCCACTGACGGAACCGAAACGAGATCGAAGGGACGCGAACGGAATCGGTAGGACGCGCTCGTGAGGGCACCCACCGGACAGATCTGGATGATGTTGCCCGAGAAGTAGGAACTGAACGGACGGCCCGAGGCATCTTCCTCGGAATCCGCTACGGGACCCGCGGAGAAACCTCCTTGGAAGCCCGACGTTCCGAATGGACCGGCGTAGTCCGCCGAAACGCTACCGGGCATCGATCCGTCGCTCTCAGCGAATCCGAGGACGCTCGAATCGAAGTTGCCAATCTGGGAACCGTTGAGCGAGTGCACCGCATAGCCCGGTGTACCACCGCCACGGCCCTGAAGTTGGATGAAGCGGTCTCCGGCGATCTGGCTCTGGAAGCGCGTGCAGCGTTGACAGAGGATGCAACGGTCGCGATCCAATAGAATCTGGGAGGAAACCTGAATGGGCTTCGGGTAGGTGCGCTTCACATCAATGAAACGCGAGGTAGCCCGGCCTTCCGTCATTGCCTGATTTTGCAGGGGACACTCGCCGCCCTTATCGCATACCGGGCAATCCATCGGGTGGTTGATCAGGAGGAACTCCATGATCCCGTGCTGAGCCGTTCGTGCAACGTCCGAGGTGTGCTGGGTGTACACCTCCATACCAGGACTCACGGCCTCTGCGCACGAAGCCGCCGGCTTCGGCATCTTGGCCAGATTGCCGTCGCGCCCGGGACGTGCCACCTCGACTAGGCACTGGCGGCAAGCACCAGCGGGCTTGAGAAGAGGATGATCGCAAAAACGCGGAATGCGAACGCCGGCCTGCTCTGCGGCCCGGATGATCATCGTTCCCCGAGGAACGGAGATTTCCTTGCCGTCAACTTTGAGGGTTACGAGTTCACTCATCGAACACCCACCTCACTGAACACAGTAGATTTCTCATAGGGGAAGAGTTCGCGCGCCGGCGTGGTGTAGCCCGCCTCGAACTCATCGCGAAACAGCTCGATACCAGACTTGATCGGTGTTGCTGCGGCATCACCCAGCGCACAGAACGAGCGGCCCTGAATGTTGCTGGCGATTTCGTAAAGCAAGTCAACGTCTCCGGGCTGCCCCTTGCCTTCTTCAAGGCGATGCATGATCTGGCGCATCCAGAACGTCCCTTCCCGGCATGGCGTGCACTTACCGCAGGATTCATGCTGGTAAAAGTCCGTCCAACGCGAGATCACGCGAACAACCGAAACGGTATCGTCAAAAATCATCAACGCGCGGGTTGCCAGCATGGAGCCGGCGCCCTTGACCGAGTTGTAGTCCAGAGGTACGTCAAGGTTGGCTGGCGTAAAGAGAGGCGCTGAGGAACCTCCCACCGCCCAGAACTTCAGTTCGTGGCCGGGACGGATGCCGCCCGCGTAGCCGATCAGCTCTCGGCCCGTGATACCGAGCGGCGCTTCATACTGGCCGGGGTTCACCACATGACCAGACAGAGAGAAGAACCCGTGCCCGTTGGCCGATTCGTTGCACATTTCCTGGATCCATTCCTTGCCGTTTCGGATAATGCCGGGTACGGAGGAAATTGTCTCAACGTTATTGATCACCGTGGGGCGGGCGTAGAGCCCTTCCGCCGCAGGGAAGGGAGGCTTCAGACGCGGCTGGCCGCGCCGTCCTTCGAGCGAATCGAGCAGGGCCGTTTCCTCTCCACAGATGTAGGCACCGGCTCCGGCGTGAACCGTGATGTCCAGATCGTAATCGCCATGGGGGCCAAGGCCCTTGCCAATCAGACCGGCTTCTTTGGCCTCACGTGCCGCCGCCATGAGGCGCCGATACACGTGCACAACTTCGCCACGCAAGTATACGAATCCGTGATGTCCTCCAACCGCCAGGAGGCAGATCGCCATTCCTTCGATCAGCGCGTGCGGATTAGCCATAAGAGCGGGCATATCCTTGCACGTTCCCGGCTCGGATTCGTCCGCGTTCACTACGAGGTAGCGCGGGCCACCGTCAGGAGCTGGAAGGAAGGACCATTTCAGGCCCGTGGGGAAGCCAGCGCCACCGCGCCCCGCTAGCCCCGCATCCTTCATCAGCTGCGTGAGTTCACCTTCGCCGTATGTCCACGCCTTCTTGAGCCCCTCATACCCATGGTTCTTCTTATAGGTATCAAGAGTCCACGAGCGTTCCTGATCCCAGATCTCCGAGATCACCGGTTTGAGAGTAGTCACTTCTCCTGCCCTCCGTCTCCGTGAGCGATGCGCACACCCGCGAGCGATGCGGGACCTGCAGCAGGCCCTTCATCCACGTGACCATCTTCGAAACCGGCAAGTACCCGCTCGGTTTCCTTAAACGTATGCACCTTGTTGGCTCCACGAGTAGGATGAATCTCCTTGTTCTCGCGGATATCATCAACGATCTGTCGTGCGCTAGCAGGAGTCTGATTATCGAAGAACTCCCAGTTAACCATGACAACCGGCGCGTAATCGCAGCCAGCGTTGCATTCGAGAGCCTCGAGCGTGATCTTGCCGTCCTCGGTAGTTTCATCAGAGCCGATGCCGAGGTATTCGGTTAGGTCCGCCCAGATCGAATCTCCGCCCATCACCGCACATAGAGCGTTGGTGCACACACCCACGTTGTATTCGCCGTTTGGATGGCGGCGGTACTGGCTGTAGAACGTTGCCACCGCGGAAACCTCAGCTCGGGTAAGCCCCAAGATGTCAGCGGTCAAAACGATGCCACGTGGAGAAACGAAGCCGTCCTCGGATTGGATGAGGTGCAAGATCGGCATGATTGCCGATCGGCCCTGCGGGTAGCGCGCCAGAATCTGCGCCGCGTCCCCCCGCAGCCGTTCTTCAACGGCCGGATCAAAATTCCGTTCCATTAGCGGTCAACACCTCCCATAACAGGATCGATCGAAGCCAGACACACGATGGCATCGGCCAGAAGCCCGCCCTCGGCCATCATCGATAGGCCCTGAAGATTGCGGAAACCCGGATCAGAGACGTGCGCGCGGTAAGGCCGCGTGCCGCCATCGGACACGAGGTGACATCCCCATGCGCCCTTGGCGTGCTCCACGAGTGTGTAAGACTGCCCGGCGGGAACCCGGAATCCTTCGGTCACCAGCTTGAAGTGGTGAATGAGGGACTCCATCGATTGAGTCATGATCTCTTCCACATGTTCGTGGGAGGTTCCCTGCCCATCCGAGGCGATGGAGAGCTGAGCCGGCCAAGCGATGCGCTTATCCGCAACCATCACCGGTTCGCCTTCGCTGGCGTCCAAACGATCAAGTACCTGATAGATGATACGAAGGGACTGGTGGCACTCCTGTACTCGGATCCATGTGCGGTTGTAGGCGTCCGAAACGTCCGTTGTTGGAACGTCGAACTCGTACTCCTCATAACCGCAGTATGGCTGAGTCTTGCGGAGGTCCCAGGGAAGGCCTGCTGCCTTTAAGCCGGGGCCCGTCTGTCCAAGAGCAATGAGAGCGGGAAGCGAAAGCACACCCACGTTCTTGAAACGCTTCTTGAAGATCGGATTCTCGCCAACGATGTCCCACATCTCAAGCATGGACTTGCGTACGTTCGGAAGAACCTCACGAGCGAAGTCGGTAGTTCCTGGGGTCAGATCCTCAGCAACACCTCCGGGGCGGATGTATTCGTTGTTCATGCGCAGGCCGGAGATACGTTCGATGATGCGGAGAATATCCTCGCGTCCACGGAACCCGGTTGTCATCATCGTAGTGGCACCCAACTCGTTGAGCGCGGAGCCAAAGGCAATGAGATGGGAGGCAACACGCGAAAGCTCCATCATGAGAACACGAATCTGCTGAGCGCGCCGGGGAATCTGGTCCTCGATGCCCAAGAGCTTTTCGATGCCCATGCAGTAACCCACCTCTTGGAAGAAGCAAGCCGTGTAATCCATGCGGGTCACGAAGCTAACACCCTGAGTCCAGGTGCGGTACTCCATGTTCTTTTCGATGCCAGTGTGAAGGAATCCGGTTGCGCCGCGAATCTCACGAACGTATTCGCCATCGAGCTCCATGAGAAGGCGGAAAACGCCATGAGTGGAGGGATGTACCGGGCCGATGTTCACCACGATACGTTCTTCGGCCAGCTGGGCGGCCTCTGCGGCGATATCGGACCAGTCTCCACCCACCGCATCAAACCCGGGAAGGCCATCAAGATCGGCTTCTGTTGCGCCGCTTGTGGCGTGGAATTGTTGTGAGGTCATTAGTTGTATTCCCTCCGTGTATCCGGTGGCGGAATGACCGCTCCCTTGTATTCCACTGGTATGCCTCCGAGCGGGTAATCCTTCCGCTGAGGGTGGCCAATCCAATCGTCTGGCATCGCTGAGCGAGTGAGGCCGGGATGATCATCAAAGATGATTCCCATGAGGTCCCACGCCTCGCGCTCTGGCCAATCGTCACCGGGATAAACGGACACGATGGAGGGCATGTGCGGATCTTCTTCAGAACATGTCACTTCCAACGCGATCAGGCGGTTGTGGGTAATGGAGAAAAACGGAAAGTATGCGTGGAGCTCCCGGCCCTTATCATTCGGGTAGTGCACGGCGGAAACGCCAAGATTCATCTCGAATCGCAGGTCCTGATCATCGCGCAGGTACTTCACTGTGGCGAGCAAGTGTTCACGCGCAATAAAGATGACCAGCTGACCGTTCTCCACAACCACCTTTTCTATGGCAGCATGAGGATCAATTCCATCAGCGGTGTACAGCTCGATGAGGATGTCCACCACTTCATCGAACCACCCGCCGTAGGGCCGGCTCGCCGGCCGTGCCATCACTTCGGTGTGCTGGAGTCCGCTGAATCCGGAGGTATCTCCCGATCCTTTGACCCCCCCCATGCCCTTAACTTCGCGGAGCACCGATGGTTGGGGGCTACCGGGCGTCAGCGCGCCCTCAATGTTTTCGCTCACGCGAGCAACCCCTTCAACTCGTGCGTTGGTGCAGCACCCATCGCGGCAGCCTCCGCCGCCCGGGCCGCAGCCAAACGCCGCTTCTTCGTGATCTTGTGTTCGCCCATAACCTGCTTGCGCAGCTCCAGAACGGCGTTGATGAGCATCTCCGGACGCGGCGGGCACCCAGGCAGATAAATATCTACTGGGACGATGTGATCGCATCCCTGAATAACCGCGTAGTTATTGAACATCCCTCCGGATGAAGCGCACACGCCCATGGAGATGACCCACTTGGGATCAGCCATCTGGTCATACATGTCGCGTACAACGGGCGCCATCTTCTGGCTCACTCGCCCGGAGACGATCAGCAGATCGGACTGGCGCGGCGAGGCTCGGAAAACCTCCATGCCAAATCGCGACGCATCAAAACGAGGCGTACCGAACGCCATCATCTCAATCGCGCAGCATGCCAATCCCATGGTCACAGGCCACTCGGACCGCGTGACAGCCCAGTTGGCAACCTGTTCGATCGTGGTCATCATGATGCCCGATCCATCTTCTTGCTGTGCCATGCGTTACCTCCTCAGTCCCACTCGAGCCCACCGCGGCGCCACTCGTATACGAAGGGCACGGTGATCAGAACAATAAACGTGAGCATGGCAACCATGCCGAACATCCCGAGGGCTTCAAAAGAAACGGCCCACGGGTAAAGGAATACGACCTCAATATCGAAGATGATGAAGGTCATGGCCGTCAGGTAGTACTTCACGGGGAAACGGCCTGTGGGACCTGCGGTTGGCGTTGCCTCCACACCGCATTCGTAGTTCTCCAGCTTGACCCGGTTGTAGCGGTTTGGGCTGAGAATCGCGCTCAACACCAGACCGGCAATGGCCAAGAAGAATGCGGCAACGATCATCACCAGCAAAGGAACGTATGCGTTCACCGGCTCTCCACCTGCTCTCTACCCTTACAACAAAACAATTGATTACTCTGACCGATCATGCTTTTGGCAACGCCTTCGCAAGCGAGGCAATAAGCCGATCCATCCAATCGCCGCCGGTCCTGTCATAGCAGTCCGACAGTAGCTTCATCACGAACCTCATGAGAGTAGGCCGTGGCAATCCGTACTTCACGCACAGATGCATGATTTCGGGGCGCTCGATCAGCGCGGCGAAGATCCGCCCCATCGAGTAGTACCCACCCAGTTCTTCGCGAAGTGCACGCGGGTACTCAGACATCGCCGCATCCATCGAGCTCACGGTGGGGCGGGCCAGCGCCTGTCCAAGGCAATCAGCAGCAAGGCGTCCGGATTGGAGCGCATAGGCTATGCCCTCACCATTGAAGGGGGACACCATTCCGCCAGCATCGCCGGCAAGGAGAAGGCCTTCCGCATAGTGAGGCTTTCGGTTGAACGCCATGGGCAGCGCCGCGCCGCGGAGCTTACCCACCTGATTCTCCTCGGTGAACTCCCATTCGGCCGGCACGTTGGCCATCCAGTTGGCAAACATGGCCCGGTAGTCTAATCCAGAGGGCTTGGCCGTTGAGGAAAGCGATCCCACCCCAACGTTGACCAACCCATCGCCAACGGCAAAGATCCATCCGTAGCCGGGCATGAGATCCGAGGCGCCCGGTTCGCCCTCCCACAGCTCCAGATGCGATTCCATCATGGAATCGGCTGCTCGTGGAGAACGGAAATAGGTCCGATAGGCAACACCCATCGGACGCTTGAGGTTCTTTTGCCGGCCCGCGGTTGTGGCGAGCCGGGCTGAAACTCCGCCGGCATCAATGACGAAGGGAGCCCTATACTCTCGTGGTTCGCGCCCAGCGCCAGCCTTGGCGGTCACGCCCACGATTCGTCCCGTCCGTTCGTGGCGCACGGCACCTGTTACGGTCACGTTTTCTTCGAGCCGGGCACCCGCAGCCTGCGCGTGCCGGATGAGGATTTCGTCCAGCTTTTCACGAGGCGCCGCCAGCCCATAATTGGGCATGCTCACCAGTTCGGGCCACGGCACTTCCACACAGTGCCCGCCACCGTACGTACGTAGCCCGGTGTTGCGCGCCCATCCCGAAGTATCTACACCCATGCGAATAAGTTCGGCTACAGCGCGAGGGGTGAGCCCGTCACCGCAGATTTTATCGCGCGGGAATGTGGACTTTTCGAGGACGACGACGTCGCGCCCCGCACTGGCCAAATAGTAGGCAGCAGCGGCACCCGCCGGCCCTCCGCCGACGACGACGACCTCAGCCTCGTTCGCCATTCTGCCTCCATCTACGTCTGCGTATACACGCTGACACACCGCTTCCATCCTACGCGGGGTGCTGAAGCGAAGAGAAACGGAAAGGCGCTTATTTACGTCAGTATTTCCTTGCGAAATACATTTGTCACGGTGCGCTTACTGGCGTGTTGCACGGTGTAAGGCAACAATTCCGCCGGCGAGGTTGCGGTAGCCTACGTGGCGCCATCCAGCGTCCTGAACCTTGGCTGCAAGAGCCTCTTGATTAGGCCAGGCGCGGATCGATTCAATGAGATAATCGTATGCCGCATTATCCGAAGAGAACACGTTGGAGAGAGCGGGAAGAGCCGTCCCCAGATAGAAGTTGTAGAGGCCGCGGAAGGGCGGCCACGTTGGTGTAGAAAACTCGGCTATCACGAGTTTGCCGCCGGGCTTGGTAACCCTGAACATGTCGCGGAGGGCCTTGTCTGGATCGTTGACGTTACGCAGGCCGTAGGAGACTGTGGTGACGTCAAACGTCTCGTCATCAAAGGGAAGATCCATCGCGTCGCCCTCAACAAAGGTGAGATCTGGGTAACGGCGCCTCCCTTCTGCGATCATGCCCTGTGAAAAATCACATGCCACAACATCAGCGCCCTTGGCCGCGTAGGCCGCCGAGGAAGTGCCCGTGCCCGCGGCTAGGTCCAAGACCTTGACGCCGGGGCGCGCATCAATGGCAACAGCAACAGCCTCGCGCCATACACGAACCTGTCCCATCGTCATGAGATCATTCATGAGGTCGTAGCGTGCCGCGACCTCATCAAACATTCCCGCGACTTCCGTTGGCATCTTCTTCAGCGTTGCTCGGCTACTCATGGGTGTATTCAACCATGCCGCGCCGGATATACCAGAATGGCTCACTCACACTCACCGTAAGAGAGTCGGACAGGTTATCCACGGTCCTCTAGGTAGCTTTGTCGCTGACTGGCCCACAAACGGCTCATCACCTAACGCAAACCGAACGGGATGTCCTAGGCTGGTTCATAGACACGAGAGGATCACTGTCATGAGTGCTTTACCGTTCATTCCCCGAAATACCCGTTGGACTGCCCGGACGTGGCTGACTGCTCTGGTGGCGCCTGTGATTGCCCTTTCCGTGACCTACCTACTGACGGTCGCATCGCTGGACCTGGTTCCGAGTGTTGCCGCT
>ERZ1032812.78-NODE-78-length-11220-cov-6.754411_pt1 | contig 11220 bp, 9 predicted proteins | sample MGYA00517094_ERZ1032812 | MGnify/ENA primary metagenome ERZ1032812 (study PRJEB33719, sample SAMN04262549) | wastewater metagenome | biome: sewage system; feature: street-access sewage; material: sewage | place: Peru: Lima | collected 2013-01-15 ... | reverse complement strand
AGCAGATCGCACAAGCGCGTGCCGAGGTGAACGCACAGCAGCAGCAACTCAATTCCCAGCAGCAAAACCTCAACCAGGCCCAGCAGGAAATCGATGCGCAGCGAGCGGCGCTAGAGAACGCCAATGCCGCGTTCCTCCAGCAGATAAACTCTCTCCAGGAACAGATAGCCGCAGCTGAAGAGGCGGGAGAGGACACCGAAGCCCTCGTCGCACAGCTGGCTGGCGTTCAAGGCGAGTACGACGTCTTTATGGAAACCGTCTACGGTCCGGGGTGGGCGCAACTTGACGCTAAACAGGCGGAGCTCACCACAGCATCCTCCCAGCTCGCCTCGGCGCAAGATCGCCTTAACTCTGCCATCGCACAGATTAACCAGAAGCAGGCGGAGTACGACGCGGGGGCCGCAACCCTAGCCGAGGGACGAGCGGAGATTGCGCGCCAGCAGCAGACGTTGGACGCGGCCCGCGCCGAACTCGATCAGGAACGCAGCTCTGGCGCCGCCCGCCTTGAGGATGCGGCCGCTCAGATCGACGAGCAGCAGCAGACCTACGACGATGCCGTCGCCACCTTCGCTGAAGAGCAGAAAGAGGCGTTAGCAGAGATTGATGAGAAGACCGCCGAACTCGATGAAGCGCAGGCAGATTTGGATGCGTTAGAGGCGCCGACCTACACGGTCGCCGATCGGCGAGACTTCCCCGGGTATGAACAGTTCGGCGACAACTCCACCCGCATTGACGTGCTCTCTCGGGTATTCCCAGTGTTCCTCTTCGCAATTGCGGCATTGGTGAGTTTAACAACCATGACTCGAATGGTCGAAGAGGAGCGGATCACGAATGGAACCCTCTCTGCCCTCGGCTACACCCCCACCGCGATTCGACGCAAATATCTGGTCTATGGGGTCGGGGCGAGCCTGCTCGGCGCGATCGTCGGCCTTATCCTTGGTCATACGCTGCTGCCGACCGTCATCTTCAACGCCTACGCCGCCCATTTCATCTTCCCGAGCCTGGAACTATCGTTCTACCCGCTCCTGTCACTGCTCGCCATCCTCATCGCGGTCGCATGTACCGTCGTAGTCGCCGCTATCGTCGCTACCCGCGAGTTGCGAGAGATGCCTGCCTCTCTGTTACTCCCCAAGCCACCGACAGCGGGCACCCGCATCCTGCTAGAACGGGTGGGATGGCTGTGGAAGCGAATGTCGTTCACCCATAAGGTCACCGCCCGCAATCTGTTCCGCTATAAAAAGCGCATGTTTATGACGATCTTCGGGATTGCCGGATGCGTCTCCCTCCTCATCGCTGGCTTTGGGCTGCGTGATTCTCTCGCCGGAATCTCCACCACCCAGTTCGATGAGATCCTCCACTACGACCTCATTGCTGTACAACAGGACGACGTCACTGACATCCAAAAGCAGGATATAGATGACACCATCGAGGGCATGGACGAGGTCGTCGATACTGCCGCCGTGCATTATGAGCAACTGACCACCATCGCGGGACCTAAAGATGCCAAGCAGGATGTCACCCTCCTCGTCCCCGGTAATAGTGGAACGTTCGACACGTTCGTTACCCTTCGCGATCGCGCCAGTGGTGCAGTATTTTCACCCGAGGAGGATGGGGTAATCGTCTCGGAGAAACTCGCCAGTCTCCTGAACGCCGATGTCGGCGACACCATTACCCTTGATGACGCCGATGGTCTCGCCCGCACGTTCCCGATTGGTGCGATCACTGAAATGTATGTGGGGCAATACGTCATCCTCGACGACGCTAACTACCAGGCGATCTTCCAAAGTGAGCCGGAGGATAATGCCCTCCTCATTACCCTGACCGATTCCACAACCGAACAGATCGACGCCGCGTCAGCAGAACTTATGAGTGTGGAGGGGATAAGGGGCGTGGTTCAGGTTGCCGCGATCACCAACACCATTGAGGCAATCATGAACGGTCTCAACAACGTTATTGCCGTCCTCATTGTGGCTTCTGTTCTTCTCGCGCTCGTGGTCATCTTTAACCTCACCAACATCAATGTTTCCGAACGCATCCGAGAACTGTCGACAATTAAAGTCCTCGGCTTCTACCCTCGGGAAGTCACCCTCTACATCTACCGTGAGACCTTCATCCTCACTCTCCTTGGTATTCTCGCCGGGTACGCCGTCGGGATTCCTTTGCACGCCTTCATCATCGACGCTCTCCCGCCCGATAACGCTATGTTCAGGCCCGATCTGCTCTGGGCCAACTTCGCCCTCTCGGCGACCATTACCCTTCTCATCTCCGTGGCGATTATGGTCGTCATCCATATCCGCCTCAAGCGAGTTGACATGCTCGAAGCATTAAAGTCAGTCGAATGAACGAATCTCCATCGTTGCTCCATGTCGCTCCTTCCGATCGCAAGGAACTCGCGCGGCGCGCCCTTATCGCTGCCGCGACTACCATGCTCCAGACCACGCCTGCCGATCAGCTCAACATCGTTGAACTCACCCGTCAGGCAGGTGTCAGTAGGCCCACGTTTTATCGTCATTTTGATAATCCCCCCACCCTGGTCCGCGTGGCGGTGCTTGCCAAACTGCAAGCATCGTTCGCGACCGCGTTATCACCTGAGACTCCTAGCAACTGGATTCCTGCAGCGCGAACCACTATTCACCAGCTACTTACTGAACTTCACAGCGAGTCCCGTTTCTATCTCCATGCCATCCAAGGACCAGTTGGACTGCAGCTGATAGGCGATGTCATAGAGTTCTTAGATAAGAGGATCCTCGAAGACTCCCCTCTGGCGCCGGTGCTGCGCGCAAGCAGTGGAGAGGCCACCGCCAAGGACCGCACATTATTCCTCAGTGCCGGTATCGCTTGGCTCATCCTTCAATGGCTGCATACCGACTTCACCGGACGCAACACTATTGACAACACCACCGATCGAATCCTTACCCATCTCCTCACCGTTACAGGAACCGAAACGGTGGAGGTCCCGTCCCCATGACAGGTCACGCGCGATCAGCCCCGACCCCGCGTCTTGCGGTTCGGGGCCGCGTGTCGGGAAACCATTTCGCCTCCGCAAAGTGAAACGGTTCGGAACGTGAGGGTAGGTCGGACCTGACTAGGACCTGTTGGGTGGTTTGGGGTTTTGAGTTTTTCTTGTGCTGGTGGGGGTGGTTTAGGGCGAGGCGGGGACACTAAAGAGGTCCAAGTCAGGTGAGTCTGAACATGCGGGCGGGGTCGAGCCTCGGGTAAGAATCGACCCCGTCTCCTGAGAGTGAGGAGTCGGCCGCGCTACTGTATGTCTGATCCCCAAACGTTTCGAATATGGACGCAAAAGGACGTAACACTTCTGAGCAACACCACCGTTGGACTGCAAGCCTGGCGACCGGACACGCCAAACGTGGCCTCCTGCCCTGTTAGCGCCCGGCTTCCACGATTTCTCGTGCCTTGTCGTCCTTGATGGTCACACCGTCGGCCTTCAACTGGGCGATAACCTCGGAGAACTGCGGCAAATATTTCTCGTGAGCGATCAGGAGCTCCTTCAATACCTGATGTGAAGTCTTACCGTTCGGGATAACCGGATTGAGGTCAAAAGCCTCCAGTAGAGCGCCGTAATCTCCCTCAATAGCGGCCTTAATAGTGCATTCCTCCATAGCCTTCATGGTCTGCAGCCATCCACGCTCGTGGGGACGCATCTCGCCCCACACCAACGGCTCCGCACCAATGCCGGAAATGATTGCCGACACCTCCACTACACAGTCATCTGGCAAGTATTTGATAGCACCCCGATTCTCCGTGCTCACTGTCATACGGACCTGAGAATTATTGTGGATAGCCGAAATCGTTCCGCAAGCGGCGTCAGAGTAGTGCGCACCGCCGCGCAACGCCAACTGGTCGGGCTTGTGATCAAGAGTGGGATCCGCGTAAAGCTCGAATAACTCATCCTCAATGGCCTTAACCGTCTCTGCGCGAGTGGCGTTCTGTTCGTACTCTTCCAATTGCTGTTCCAGCATCTCTTCTGTTTGGAAGTAGTACATGTGGTATCCGCAGGGAAGCAGATTGGCAGTCCGTACCAAGTCAAGCGCCTTAAACCCGTCAGCGCCCCGCAGGTTCGCCGGTAAGCTTTCTTGATCCTCAGCCAACTTCTCTACCAACTCTGCCGTACGCTCCTTGCCGGTGTTGTCGAAGACGCGGTGCCAGTGGAAATGGTTGAGTCCGGCGCACTGGTAGATCAGGTCATCCCGCTCTACCCCAATGCTAGGTCCCTCTTTCATCTCGAAATTGATCGGGACGTTGCACAGACCAATGGTCTTCTTCCATCCAAAGTTGCGGATCGCAGCCTCGGTTACCATGCCTGAGGGGTTGGTGAAGTTAATCAGCCACGCATCCGGGCATAGCTCTTCCATGTCCTCTAAAATCCCCTGGATAACAGGGATGGTGCGCAGCGCCTTGAAGATGCCGCCCGCGCCGTTCGTTTCCTGACCGAGGATGCCGTAAGACAAAGGGATACGCTCATCTTTGATGCGCGCGTCAAGGAGGCCCACCCGGAACTGGGTGGTGACGTAATCGGCGCCCGGAAGGGCTTCTCGCACATCGTATGTAACGTGGACTTTCACATCGTGGCCCGAAGCATCCCACATGCGCTGCGCCATCGCGGCGACAGTCTCTACCTTCTCACGCCCCTCTTCCACATCGACGAACCACTGTTCGGCAATAGGAATCTCGTCGTATCGACTAATGAACCCTTCCACAAGTTCTGGCGTGTAGCTGGAACCACCACCAATAGTGACAATCTTGACCGCGTCGCGCATGTTTCCTCCATTGGTTGCCCGGTCTTTCTATCCTAGAGCGGGTCACCGACAGATGAGGCCTCCCTTGAACCTCGGTGTCCACCTGCAGGGAGCCGAGGCCAAAGGGACATGGGACCGCGTTCCTGTAGCTAACGAGGGGTGGGAATCCAAAGTGGAGGACTTCCGTGCCGACGCTTGATACCAATGTCGTCCTCCGATGGCTGCTAGCTGATGTGCCACGCAGACCGAAGTGGCAGACAACCTCTTCGCTAGTGGAGCGGAGTTGCTTGTCCCTGACGTGACCTTAGTGGAGACAGCATTCGTCCTAGAGCGCGTTATGGGATTATCACGAGCCACAATCTCAGCAAGTATCGGAACCTTAATCTCGCAAGCGAACGTTCGTATGAATCGGGAAGTGTAGCGAGAGACTCTCAAGGAATACGAAGATCCTCCTCAATTGTCTATCGCCGACGTATTCCTCGTCCGCCACTCCCATACAGTACCTTCCACACCACTCTTGACCTTCGGTAAGAAGCTAACCTTTCAACTCCCTGACGTAGAACTGTTGAAATAAAAAGGAATCTCCACCCATCACAGCGAAACCGACCCTAACCTTGTAGATCAGAGTCGGTTTCATATGCGGAGAGCGAGAGACTGGACCCTTCCGTTATTCACTTCACTCACCAGCGATAAAAGAAGTCCAGTTAAAAGATTTGAATATTCGGGCACAGTCTCTACCGATATAAAACCGTACCCTTGCTAGAAACTCAGAACAGTATCCAGCCCCATTTACGAACAAGAAACCTGTTTAATAGTTGCAGTGGTATTGATGGAGACGCCAGGCGACACTGTAAGAGTTTGAGTCGATCCGTTATATCCACGTACTGTTCCTGTAGTTCTAGCGTTAGACGCTGATCTGACTGAAGGAAGAGCCACGTTCACCTTCGTCGCACTACAGCCAGTAAAGCTTAATTTATCGCCGAGAAAGTTCGCTTTACTAAACAAGCAATATTTACCGGCTGCACAACTGGTAGCTCGCGGCATCATTTCTGAGGAAAATGTCAGAATAACCCGCCCACCATCCCAACTAACTTCATTTGGACCTGTTTGGATCCCTCCTGGGGTCTCTTCCATTATTGCGACAATCCGCTGCTGGGTACTAGGGTCCGACTGCGCAGTCTTCAAGGCCGTCGTTGGCGATGCGACTACCAACGCAGCCGTAACTGCAAGACTAATGAGTAGGTTCATATTGTCCTCCATGCGTAATATTCCGTCACTGCGGGCGGAGTGAGATATGGGCGATTAGTTCCGACATAGATTGTTTCGGCAGCCAAAATGCTTCCATCCACGGGAGAGAGCAGCAGATAGTTTTCGTAGTCTGACACGGTGGGACTTGTGCCAAGGAATACCAATGCTTCGCGACCAATGCGATCAACCGTTCTTCCTACGAACGTGAATCGATCGATCGTGGAAAGATAATTGAGGAGCGCCTCTGTTTGTAATCCATCTAGATGTTGCTCAAGAAGTAAACAAACGACAGCATTAATTGCTTCCCAGCCAAACATTTCTCCTTCCGCAGGGCACCCCGAATTAAGAAAAGCTTCAACTTGAAGAGGACTAGTGGGCGCACCTTTTTCAAAGGAAAAAGGGTCATCTACAGCATCAACCCGGATTGTCTCTATCACTTCTCCCGTGGCAGGATTAGGAATTCGATCTCCAGTTTGGGGGTCAATATCATCTAAAACCTGCACGGTCCGGAGATAGCCTCCTTCAGGCGTCCGATTGATCGTCAAAAGCTGTGGAGTGACTTGCGAGGAGTAGTGGCTATCTGCTACTTCAGTATCGAGGGCCCACGCCTCCACGACAATGGAACTCGAAGAAGCCCTCTCTCCTTTATTCGAGAGATTCTTTGCTTGCAGCGCAAGTTCTGCGAGCTTGTTACTGGATACCGCGCCTGAATCCTGGCCAATTTCCAAAAGTGGCGGTGTTGCGGCTGTCGCCTGCGTTGGCACAAAAGGTAGTGCCATTATGGCCACCGCAATCAGCAACATGGCAGCCAAGGAAGCAAATAATGGTTTGCGTAAGCTAACGCTCTGCCTTATCAATCCGAGTTCCGATTCGTCCTCATGAAGGGCTCGCAATTCGCGCTTCGCTCGCTCTGTAAGTCGCATGTCTCGATTGCCACTCACTGGTCGTGCTGAGCGAATTAACTCTTCTATAAGATCATCTTCCATTCACTCGCCTTTCTTTGCAGGGGCCTGCTTGAAGTTTTCTTCAAGCAGACCCTTGAGTCTGTTTCGTGCACGAGTAAGACGAGCACGAACAGTGGCATGAGAACAGTCCAAAATATTGCTTATCTCTTCACCAGTGAGATCTTCCCAGTAGGCCATATGGAGTAGTTCCCGATCCTTCGCAGATAGCTCAAGCAATGCTTGTCGAACCGTTAAGACTTCATCAATGGGGCAGTCAACAACATCTGAGGCAAAAAGCGGCCCCGCAAGCGATAGAAAACGCCTTCTTCTCGCAAGACGACGATATTCATCACCGATGAGATTGCGCAGTACTCCGTAAGCCCAACTGATAGTAAGAGCGTTTCCAGCGCGGTAATGCGACCACGCAATTTTAAAAAGCTCAGCCGTGATATCTTCCGCATTCCCTAGATCTTCTAGACGCTGCTGAGCAATCGATAAAAAGAGACGGTAATGGCGCTCATAGAAGTCGTCAAAAACCGCAGTCTCCATTAGTCCGCCTCTTCATAAAGCTTCGTACATCTAATTAGTTGTCCGTCTTAACGAATTGTGACAATGCAGCATGCGTGCCATACCTCACACTAAAGAAGCGCAACATTTACGGTCTGCCGACAACCTATTAAGTGAAGCCTCCTCAGAAAGAAGCAAATCCGACCTGGCACATCAGTGAAAATTGATGAGGAGTGGTTCTCCGTGCAGTTACAGGCTGCCCGGATCACATCTCAGTAAGTTCGTCTTACTTTCACCTCTATCTTCTCAGTACAAAATCCTTCACCGATGAAGGATCAGGTCGTCCGATTATAAAGACATCAAAGAAAAGCGTTAGCAAGTTTTGTTTTCAGAGCAGAAGATTCAACTGCCCTGAAAATTGAATGGAATAACTATGTCTTTCTTGAAGAAAGCTGCTTGTTTGGCAAGCGTCAGTTTCCTGGGATTCGCTGGGATTGGGTTGGCAGCTGTACCCGCATTCGGTGCGGACATACAGCCAGCCAGCACTTGTGCCCTAACCGCACAGGCCCCTGTGAAAACGGGAGGGACTGGCATGCGTTCGTACGGGGGAAGGGGAAACTGCTCCAACCCTGCCACGGTAACCGTAATGTTAAAACGAGATATCCCTAACTGGCCCGACTCAATTGTCAGCAGTGAGAAGCGGACAGGCGTAACAAACAGCCACTGGAATGTTTATGGCAATGGAGCTTACGGGAGCAGGTATTACACCCAGACCGACTCAAGTACCGGTGCGTCATTGAGTTCGTCTCGTGTTACTCTCTAATGTGAGGTGAAGGCTATGGGGCAGAGCATCGATTGTGTTGGCGTAACAAAAAAGTATTGGCGTTCAGAGGTCTTGAACAAGGTCACTGTTTCTTTTCCCACAGGCGTTACCGCGCTTCTCGGAACAAACGGCGCTGGTAAAACGACTCTGCTCTCTATCATGGCAACCTTGACTCGTCCAACTTCCGGTCAGGTCAAGGTTGCCGGATACAGTCTGGACACTACCGCTGGTGTAAAGGAAGCGCGGCAAAAGATTGGTTTTCTCCCTCAGTCATTCGAGGTAATCGCGGGAGCCACCGTCTTAGAAAATGTCGAGTATTCAGCGTGGACGCACGGGGTTCCCGCCTCAGACGCATCACACATGGCTGAACGCATGCTAAAAGAAGTGGGATTACTTGAGCGGCGCACCATTAGAGCTCGAAAGCTATCGGGTGGCCAAAGACAACGTCTTGGAATAGCGTGCGCGGTTGTCCATCGACCCTCGGTCATCCTCCTTGATGAACCAACCGTGGGAATAGATCCCATCCAGCGAATAGACATTCGAGGTCTCATTACTACTCTCGGCAAAACAGCCACTGTCGTATTGAGCACCCACCTCATTGAGGATGTCGCTGATATTGCGAAGCGCACAGTCGTTCTTCGCGATGGTCGAATGGTATTTGACGGATATACGAGAGACCTAGCCCGTGGGGCACAAAATACCGATGGAAGCGGTCCAGACGGTAAAAATCTCGAAGAGGCTTTGATGGAGTTGATGACTTAATGTCCCAACTTCCTTGGCCCCATGCCAGATGGTGGGGGCTCGTCGGGGCAATCTTAGTGGGCGCAACAGTGATATCCACGTTAGGCGTCCTAACCTGGGGACCTCCCCAATGGACCACTTTCACTTCTATAGCGCGAGAGAGGATCCTCATCCCAGGGATCGTAGCCGCATCTGCGGCAGCATGGCTGGGACAGGGATTCGGGAAGAAATCTGTTAGCGCAAGTCCCATCGCGCCTAAGAGTGGGGAAGCTGCTAGGAGACAGATAGGACACCTCATACTCTTATCAACGGGGGCCTACCTTGTGGGGGTTATGCCCGCCATCGTCTATACAGCACATGGTGCTGACGCCGGGAGGATCGATATCCTCACTCTGCTTTCCCAGATAGCGGCATTGGCTGCCGTAGGCAGCGTGTCATTTCTTCTCTCTGTGCTGATCTCTCATCGGTGGTCTTTACTGCTCGCCCCACTTGGCAGTCTCATTTTTGTTGTTCTTCCGCCACTCCTCAATCCGGTGCTTGGAACTTCAGAAAGATCAACAAGACAAGCTTCTGTTGTGTGGTTCAACGACTTCCCTCTGCCAGGATGGCAAGTTACAGCGCAGACCTCTGCTTTTCGCCTGGCCCTCTTCACTCTTGTGGCATTGGCGTGCATTACTACAGCTCAGCGCATAGTAGGAGGGACTAGCACCATGTCCCCGTACGTCGTCATAGGATCCTGGATCACAGTGACAGTCATGGTTGTCACTTCCGTGTGGCTCTCACCTCCACTTGTCACATGGGCACCGGGTACCTCCGCTTGTACGGAATCAGCATCTATAAAAGTGTGTCTCTACCCGAGCTTTAACAGCCTTTCGAAAGAGGTCCATGCGATAGCTGAACAGGTTGTGGAAGTTACCGGGAAGTCCACAGAGCCCCTGACGATACAGCAAGGCTCGCCTCTTCCAGGGGATAACCAATCGGCTACTGTCTGGATGAATCTCAACGGCCTCCACTCATCCTCAGATTTAAAAAACGCGATAGTCGAACCCATGAGCTACGTGCTTAGTGGCGGACCCGCATGCAGTTCAAAGCTCCTCGACTTACCTCCCGAAGCCGATATTCCGGCAGATCTTAACGAATCACTGCTTATTCAAGGAGGGATTGCTGGCACAATCCAGACTCGACTGGGAATGCCGACTGTCTGGACAAGCGTCGACGAAGTTTCTGGGCAACGACAACAAACATTCGCCCAAGAAGCTCTGGACAAACTCAGCGATGACCAATTTCGCGAGTGGATGGAGCAGCACTCTGAGATGATCTCGGAATGTTCACTGAAGAATCTCGGCAACTGATGGGGATAATCATCACAACCGTCAGGCTCTTCTCTCTAGGTCGGAATCTCGGGGCAGCTATCCTTGTTTTAACCGTCGCATTTATTGTCTGTATTCGCTGGTGGTATCTGAATATTCCCACTCATGTATTAGGACAATTCGAGCCGCGTTGGATTTCAACTTTAGAGATCGCTCCTACGCTGGCGGGCTGTATCGCAATCGCGATGGTTGCACCAATAGTGCCGATAACAGACATTTTTGCCGCACCGTGGCCTCGAAAGATGAGCGTTCTCTTCGCCTTTCTTACAGCCACCGCCGCATTTCTCTGCGCCCCCTTGGCGATCCTCGTATTGCACCTTATTCCCAGGAACTACATTCCCCATCATGAGATGTATCTGCTGGACCAACAACCGTTCAGTGCTGTTGCAGACTTCCCTTATGTGATATCCGTGAGCCTGAATACAGCCACGATTGTTGGCCTCTCCATGGTGATGATCGCTCTTCTTGGACGGCACTGGGGACTTCTTGCAAGCATTATCCTGTACGGCGCAGTTATTGTTTTCCAGTCTTCTCCCAGCGCCAGCTGGCTTCCCCTCGCAGGCTCGCCCGGTTGGGAACACGGAGCTTTCGCAGTACGAGGGGTTATCGCGTTACTCAGCACTTCCCTCGGCCTTGTGACATGGTTTTTCACTCGCGCAGCCGCTCCTCTTACACGACGCGGCCACGCCGCAGACACTCGAGGATAAGAGTTCCACTCTGCGAGTCGTGACGCAGCCGAACCGGGACAAATCAAACACAGTAGTCGTGAACTTTGCCGGCTCTTCATAATAGGGGCTGTAGGTTGTTTTTGAATCCTCCGGTGTGGAGGA
>ERZ1032812.77-NODE-77-length-11303-cov-6.010224_pt1 | contig 11303 bp, 8 predicted proteins | sample MGYA00517094_ERZ1032812 | MGnify/ENA primary metagenome ERZ1032812 (study PRJEB33719, sample SAMN04262549) | wastewater metagenome | biome: sewage system; feature: street-access sewage; material: sewage | place: Peru: Lima | collected 2013-01-15 ... | reverse complement strand
AAGGCTTCGGAAGCGGGGAAGGTCTTTTCGGCGCCGTCGAGCTGTTCTGACATATGACGGGCGCGCAGATTCATCAGTTCCGGCAGGGGCGTCTGATACAGACGGCCGTTCTTTTCCGACAGGACGCGGGGCATTGTCAGCGCGTGCATCCAGCCTCTGTCCTTCGTCGGATAGCCGTATTCCGGTTCCGTGTCCGGCAGTCCCATCCATCCGATCAGGATGGTCCGTCCGTCTTCGTCGACATAGCTCTGGGGAGCGTAAAGATCGAAGCCGCGGTCCAGCTCGTGGAATGCGCCGAGCTTCGTATGGTTTCCGAGATTTTCGGCTTTTGCCCAGCCTGTCTGGTAGACGTTGTTGAAGCGGTCGCCGTCGGCTTCGATACCCTGGGGGGAGAATACGAGAAAATCGTCTTCGCCGGGACTTACGATGTCCGGGCATTCCCACATGTAGCCGAAGTCGTGATCGTATCTGAGAATCTCGTCGAGCTCCCAGTTTTCGCCGTTGTCCGAATGGTACAGCAGAACTTCTCCGGTATCGTCGTTTCTGCGTGCGCCGAGAACCATATACCAGATTCCGTCGCGCCTGAAGACCTTCGGGTCTCTGACATGAAGAGTGACGTCGGAGGGGTAGTCGTCGTTGGTCATCAGGACGCGTTTTGTCTTAAAATGCGTTCCGTCAAAGTCTTCTGCGAGGACCGTATTATGTTCGCGTCCGGTATGGGTATAGTCGTGGTCTCCCGGATGCTTGACGTTGCCCGTATAGTAGGCTTTGAGTCCGTCAGGAGTCGATATCGCGCTCCCGGAATAGACGCCGCTGCTGTCGAAAGCCTGGTCGGAAGCCAGCGCCGGCGGCAGGTATTCGTAATTGACGAAGTCGCGGGTCCGGTAGTGTCCCCAGTAATTTTTCTTTCCGGGCTTTATATCGGCCGGATTGTACTGGAAGAAGATATGGTTCGTTCCCTTATCTTCGCTCAGTCCGTTCGGATCGTTGAGCCATCCCGTCGGAGGCATCAGATGGAAGCGCAGACGCCAGTCGTCTCCGGCGGCTTTTTCCGCCGTTTTTTCTTCGAGCTTTCTGATTTCTTCTGCGCTCAGTGATTTTTCTTGTTCAGTCATAATTGTTTTCCTGATTTAGAAAGAAAGCCTGCACTCAGGCAGGCTTCGAGGGGGCTGTTTTGATTTAGAGACTTTCGTCGATCTTCATGAACCAGCAGCAGGCGAACGCGACTGCGAATGCGACGACGCATGTCAGCAGGTATCCGAAAGCAGTCTGGGTGGTGATCAGGAATCCGAACAGGCCGGTGACGCCGTAGGCAGTTGCATAAACGCCCATGATCGAAGAGACCATCGCGCCGCAGGCACCGCCGATGCAGCCGGCGAGGAACGGCTTCCAGAAACGGAGGTTGACACCGAAGATGGCAGGTTCTGTAATTCCGAGGAATGCGGACAGGGAAGCCGGAAGAGCCATTTCCTTGATTTTCATGTTCTTTGTCTTCAGTGCGACTGCCAGTGCAGCGGCGCCCTGAGCGACGTTGGCGGCAGATGCGATAGGCATCCATGTATTCATGCCGTCTGCGGCGATCATGCCGGCTTCAATAACGTTGTACATATGATGAATACCCATGACAACCGTCGGTGCGTACAGAGCGCCCATTACGAATGCGCCGATGCCGTACGGAACGGCTACGAGCCACTGGAAGCCGTTGAGAAGAGCGGTTTCAAGAGTCGAGAAGATGGGTCCGATAATCGTCATAGCCAGGTAGCCGGTGACGAGAACGGTGACGAGCGGTGTTACGAACAGGTCGATGATATCCGGAACGTGCTTGTGGAGCCATTTTTCCAGTTCGGACATGATCCATACGGAAATGACGACCGGAATAACGTGTCCCTGATAGCCGACGAGATTTACCTTATACAGGCCGAACCAGACGGATACCTGCGGGATTTCCGATGCATCCATGCCCGCGACGCTCCATGCGTTGATCAGGTTCGGATGGATCATGATCATCCCGATTACGGCGCCGAGGTAGATGTTTCCGCCGAATACCTTCGCGGTGCTGACTGCGATGAGGATCGGGAGGAAGGTGAAGGCTGCGCTCGAGAACATGTTGATGAGCGTATAGAAGCCGTTGTCCGCCATGTCAGGCCAGACAAGAACGAGACCGTTCAGGAGACCCATCAGGAGCCCTGAAGCTACGATCGCGGGGATAATCGGAACGAATACGTCGCCGACTGTCTTGATGATGCGCTTCCAGACAGGCATCTTTGATTCGGCGGCCTTTTTAACTTCGTCCTTGCTGCCGCCGACACCTGAGCCGATCATTTTTTCGAATTCGTCGTATACTTTGTTGACCGTACCGGTTCCGAGTATAATCTGCATCTGGCCCTGAGCCTGAAACACGCCCTTTACGCCGGGTACGTCTTCAATTTTTTCCTTGCTTGCATCCGCGTCGTTCGCAACGACGAGTCTGAGGCGAGTCGCGCAGTGCGCGGCTGAAACGATGTTCTGTGCACCGCCGGCAGCGGCCAGAATGTCTTCAGCAGTTTTTTTGTAATCCATGAGTTCCTCCTGAATATTAGAATATGATAACGGTATGGAAATGATTGTGGAAGTGATATGGAATCAATTCCTTAACTTGTTTTCAGTATAAAGCCGATGGATACTTATGTCAAGGTTAAAACAGGGTGAAAATGAAACAAAATGTGAAAAATATTATTGAAAATATGGAAATATGCCATAAATATATTCGTTTTCATATGGAACGAAGTTCTACATCACTATTCTGCGACATAAACAGCGGATTGTGTCATGTAAAATTGAAGCGAAAAGTTGAGCATAAAAAAACCGCTCTCCGATGAGAACGGTTTTGTGGAATGTTTCATGAAACGGCATCAGGCATAAACGTGCTGCTTTCCCGGACGCACAGCTCGCTGCTCAGCTTGAGCTGCCGCGTGGACTTAGCCGTGCCGTCGAGGAAGCCGAGAATCATATCCGCAGACTCGCGGCCGATCTCGTCATAATACAGATGGACAGTCGTCAGCGAGGGAAACAGCGCTTTCGAGACGACCGAATCGCCGACAGCGGCGGTCTTCACATCGTCCGGTACCTTCAGGCCCGAATAGCGCATGCAGTTTATCGCGCCGATCGCGATATTGTCGGTGGCGCAGAACAGACCGTCGAATTTTTCGCCGGAGTCGATAAGCTCCTGTATGCCGTTGTAGCCCGAATAGATCGTAAAATCGACGATCTTCTCCAGGTTTTTGTCAGCCTCGAGGCCCGCGTCGGCAAGGGCGCGCAGATAACCCATATGACGTCCGTGACCGGCGGAGAGGTCCTCCTCCATGACGCCGAGGTAGGCGATATGCCCGGCTCCCTGCTGCGCCAGATGAGTTACGGCGTTGTAGGCCGCTTCCTCGTCGTCGTTGTAGACGCAGGGAAAACCGGGGACGTTCTGAGAAGCGATTACCACCGGTTTATTGTAGCGTTTCAGGATCTGACGGTGCTTCGCCGTGAAGTCGGTGGCTGAAAGGATCACCCCGTCCACGAAATTGTTTTCGAAAAGCTCCAGGTATTCGATTTCTTTTTTGACATTATTGTCGGTGTTGGCCAGAAAGATCTGATAGTCCGTATCCCTGAGCCTGTCCGTGATCCCGTCGACGATATGGCTGATCGATTCCGAGCTGATCTTTGGAACAATCACACCGATTACATTCATCTTGCGGTTTCTGAGATTCTGAGCGGAGGTCAGCGGCGCGTAGCCCGTTTCGTCAATGACTTTGCGGATCACCCGTTTTTTTTCTTCGCTGACATATCCGTTGTTCAGATATCTGGACACGGTGGAAGGAGAGACTCCGGCCATTTTTGCGATGTCGGAGATGTTCATTTTTTTTCCTGTTCCCGTAAATTCCCGTTATCATTATTATCATAATACGAAACGGTACGAAACGGCAGAAAAACTGCAAAAAGTACGGAATTAATTCCGCACGTCATTCACAGAGAACCACCTTCTGTATTTCGTTTATGCTGAGAACATGAACCTTATCCGGCGTTAATTCTCCGGCGGCAGCAGTCTGATTTTCGGATTTTGTATTGTAATTCGGTCATGTTGGTTTATTCGCAGGAAAAAGCGTAATCTATAGTGTAGTAAACTTAATCAATGATCCGGAGGTAAAGTTGGGAAAAATTTATAAAAGCGCAGGCGAGCTGGTCGGAAAGACTCCGCTGCTCGAGCTGTCAAATTATGAGAAGGCACACGACCTGCCGGCGAAAATACTCGCAAAAATGGAAGGCTTCAATCCGGCCGGGAGCGTCAAGGACCGCGTTGCGCTCCAGATGATCGAGGATGCCGAGAAGGAGGGACTCCTGAAACCGGGCGCCACACTGATCGAACCGACCAGCGGCAATACGGGGATCGGCATTGCCAGCGTCGCCGCAGCTAAAGGTTATAAGGCGCTGATCGTCATGCCGGACACCATGAGTGTCGAACGCCGCAATATGCTCAAAGCCTACGGCGCGAAGCTCGTCCTGACACCCGGAAAAGAAGGGATGAAGGGAGCGATCGCGAAGGCTGAAGAGCTTCAGAAGGAGATCCCCGGCTCTTTTATACCGGGACAGTTTTCGAACCCGTCAAATCCGAAGGCGCATCTGCTGACGACAGGACCGGAAATCTGGGAGGATACGGACGGAGACGTGGATATTTTTGTCGCAGGTGTCGGAACGGGCGGCACGGTAAGCGGGATCGGAAAATATCTGAAGTCGAAGAATCCGGATATTCAGATAGTCGCTGTCGAACCCTCAGGCTCTCAGGTGCTGGCGGGAGAAAAGGCGGGACCCCATAAGATCCAGGGGATCGGCGCGGGCTTTATTCCGGATACCCTCGATACCTCCGTATACGACGAAATTATTCCCGTAACGGATGAAGAAGCGATTGTGAACGGCCGCGAGATCGCCCGCAGCGAGGGGATACTTGTCGGTATTTCTTCCGGAGCCGCAGCGGCAGCGGCCAGGAAGCTGGCGATGCGTCCTGAAAATAAAGGGAAAAATATTGTCGTTCTGTTCCCGGACAACGGCGACCGCTACCTGTCGACGCCGATGTATACGGAAGAATAATATGAAGCAGGCACTACAGCTGAATCGTGATGTGGTTTAGAAGTGGTGCGAGAGCAGAGCGGTTTCATATCGTAGAGAATTTATGTATCGTGAAATCAGTAAAGACAGCGAAAACCGGCAGCGGAGGGAGCTGCCGGTTTTCGGCTGGATTTCGGAGGGTAAAATTTTAGACTGGCCTGCAGCTTACTGGAGAGCGGCGTAGCCGGTTTCGCCTGTGCGGATACGTGTTGCCGTACGCATATCGTAGGAGAAGATCTTGCCGTCACCGTATTCGCCGGTATAGGCCGTTCTCTGGATCGCATCGATAACCTTGTCCGCCCAGGTTTCATCTGAAACGACTATTTCAAACTTGACTTCGTTCACTAGCTGAAGATCCAGATTATCGGCTTCCGCCTGAGCGAAGCCCTTCTGCATCCCGCATCCGTAGACATTGGATACGGTCATTCCGTGAACGTCTATCGCGTTAAGCGCGTCTTTTACCGGTTCAAGCTGTTCGCTTTTCACGACTGCTTCTACTTTAATCACTTGATTACCTCACTATTTCATAATAATAAAAAAAGACGCCCTGACAGATGTCAGAACGTCTTTGTTCATAACTGGATTATAAATCAATGTATACAGTATTACAAGAGCAGAAAACAATTTTTCAAACTTTCTTTTATGTAAACTTTTCACGTGTTATTCAGGTTTTCGCCTGCCCGCCGGACCTTTTTCTTCTTCGCTTTTAATGAACATCAGCAGAAAGGCCGCAGCCAGAAAGCTGCAGGAGACGAGAACCGAACGCTCGTGAAGGACGGGCGTAAGCCGCGCGGCCAGGACTGCTCCGATAAAAAAGCATGTCGTGACGGCCAGGATATCGAGGCTTTTATGAAGCTTTTCAGGATCTCCGCTTTTTCTCCACATATAAAAGAATTCGGTGGCACTGCGCAGATTTCCCGTACAGAAGGTCGTCGCCAGCGCGGTGCCCCGGAATTTTTTGAAGCCTCCGTACTGCAGGGCGCATACAAAGGCGACCATGAAGGTGACGGCCGCGTTCCAGGGACCTGACGGAATAAATGCGGCAGCGATCAGAATAAGCATTTCGCACAGGACCAGCAGCTGGCGCCAGTGGAAGCGGATATGCTTTTTTAGCCGCGATTTCGTTCTGAGAACCAGCAGGACCCCCACTGCGAATGTCACGACAGGAATCATATGGTTAATAAATCCCTTCCAGTCTCCCTGGGCCGCAGACAGAGCGGCGAGCACGATATTGCCTGTCTGAGCGTTCGCAAAGACCTGATCTCTCGTCGTATACGTATAGATCTCGAGATAGCCTCCGTTAAGCGCAAGCAGCAGCGCAAGAGGAAGGGACTGAGAGACTTGATGTTTCGGCCTCAGGCTGATTTTATCCGGCAGTGCACGTTTCATGCCGCCTCCGTCAGATCAGCACTTCGCGGCGCTGCGGAATGACGGCGGGCTCGAACAGTCTGCCGCGGGCCGGACCTTCGCAGATCAGACAGCCGTTCTGGTAGACCATCAGACGATTGGGCGGAAGCGGCTTCCAGTCAAGCTTTCTGTTCGGGATTCTGTAGGACGCGAAGTAGACGGTTCCGTCGTCTTCAGCTGTATAAAGGCGGCCGCGGACATTGCAGTGAGCGTAAAAATATTCGCCGTCCGTCATCAGCAGGTTTATTTTATTCATATCGGACAGATCCGCCGCAGCCTTTTCGTAAACTGCGATGCGTTCGCTGCCTGTAAGCGGAGATTTCCGTCCGGCCTTTGCCGCCCGCAGTCTGTCGCCGATAAACAGCAGGATACGTTCCGAGTCGGTGGATCCCAGCTGATACGGAATGAACGGATCGGCCGGGTTTCCTGCCGGAAGACTCCCGCAGTGTGCCAGAGTCATCAGCCTTCCGTCCGGGTCTTCCAGCTGAAACGGATGAACGTTTCCCGGACGCACGGAGCCTTCTGTCGCGTAGCGGATGTGGGCGATCAGCGTCGACGCGGGCCGGTCGTTTTCCAGAAGCCGGCGGTTGCGTTCGCTTTTCCAGGCGGGGAGAGCTTCTCTGTGCAGACAGGATTGTCCGCCGCCCGTTCTATATAATCCCCATCCGTCCGGATGAATGCGGCTGCGGGCAAAAAACTTTGTCAGCAGTTCTGTTTCCTGTATCAGGCTGTCAGACTGATAGCCGAATAATTCACACATTGTTGTTCCTCCTCTCGAGAATAGCGGCGCTGTAATTTCTATACCGGCCGTTTGATTATATTTTAACAGGCACCGGCCGATTCTGATCAACGAATAGCAGGTATTTTTGAAGAAAAGCTTTGCAGGTTATCCCGATGCGTGTATAATCGAAAAAATATCCGAGGGAGTGTAAATAAATGAAAAGCGATGGAGCAAAAAGAGTCGATCTGGACCACTGCAAATTCGGATGTCATGGCGGAGATAAGGTCCTGTGAGCAAGCGGCCGGCCCTGACTGCGCTGCTCTTCCTGACTGCGGCGATAATCTTCGCGCAGCGGCAGTTGCCGTTATGGGTTTTCCTTGCAGCAGGCGGACTGCTCGGCTGTGCGGCTCTGATTCCCGGAATCGGAAAAGCGGAGATTCTGCTGGCTCTCGCCGTGTTTGCCGCCGGCTCCGTCTCGGCTTCAGCTGTCTTTTCAGACAGCGCTGCGGCGCGCCTGTACGGTGAGACTGCGCAGATTGAAGGAATCGTCTGCGATGCGGATCCTGCAAAAAGCAGGCTGACTGTCCGGATCGAAAGGGCCGACGGAGAGAAACTGGACGGAGAACGGATTCTCCTCACAGTGAAAAATGTCTCGAAGGAGTCTTCCAAATCTTCCGATGCTTCTCTCGACAGCGCGATGCAGTTTCTGCCCGGCGACAGGATCGCTTTTAGTGTGGAACTCGAACGGCCGGACGGACTGAGAAATCCGGGCGGTTTCGATTACCGGCGCTATCTGCTCGGAAAGAAGATACGTTTCACAGCGTATCTGGATGAAGATCAGATCTGCGTGACGGGACGGTCGGGTAGTCCGTTCTACGCCCTGCGCAGACTGCGGCTTAGACTATACGCAGGGCTCTCCTCTTCGATGACGGCGGAATACGCGAATCTGGCGGCGGGGCTTACGATCGGAACCTCGGTCGGAGAGGAGATCAGGGACAGCTTCAGCGAAGCGGGCATTTCTCATATTCTTGCCGTATCGGGACTTCATGTCGGCTTCGTATCCGCCTTTGTCCTGATGCTGACGAAAAAGCTGCGAAGACGCGCGCGGTTTGCAGTTTCTTCGGCTGTCATGCTGGGCTACCTGTGTCTGACAGGTCTGAACGCATCCGCGGTCCGCGCGGTGCTGATGTTCGAGGCGCTGTCCGGCGCAGCCGCGTTCAGGAGGACCTACGATCCGCTGTCGGCGCTGTCTCTGTGCGCCGTACTGATCCTGCTGGATTCGCCGGCGCTTTTGTGGAACGCCGGATTCCAGCTCTCCTTCAGCGCGGTTCTCGGAATCGCGCTGCTGTACGCGCCGCTCAACGTACGCTCGGAAGCGATATTCGGGAAGAGCATGATGCTCTCGTCCCTGGTACTGACAGCCTCGGCCACCGCGGGGACGCTGCCGGTGGTGCTCGCTCAGTATTACAGCCAGCCCCTCGTATCGCTGCTGTCGAATCTGCTGCTCGTTCCGCTGTCCGGTCTGCTTGTAGGACTGTCGGCGGCCTGTCTGATCAGCGCTTCCTTCCTGCCGCAGCTGCTTCCGACGCTTTCCGCCGTATTTATTCCCGCTGCGGATATTTTCACGGGGGCTGCGGCCTTTTTTGCAGAGCTGCCGTTTCCGGCAGTTGCAGCCGGAACGACAGGCTTCATAATCGCGGCGGCTGTACCCGCTGTTCTTGCCGGTACAGCGGGATATTTCCGGTCGCCTGTCAGAAAACGGAGACAGGTGACCGCGATGCTTGCCGGAGTCTTCGTGCTGGTCCTCTGTCTGTCCGCGTTCAGAACCGAGACGAGGCTTACGGTCACCTTTCTCGATGTCGGCCAGGGGGACGCGGCTCTGATCGAGACGCCGGAGGGACGCGTTTTTCTGATCGACGGGGGCGGATACGAACGCTACGGGCAGTCCGTCACGGGAAGCACGCCGATATCGGAACGCGTCCTGCTGCCGGCACTCGCATCAAAGGGGATCAGCAGGCTCGACGGCGTGTTTATCACCCACAATCATGCGGATCACGCCCAGGGCGCCGTCGAGCTCTTGAGTCTGATGCCGGCGAAGGCCGTTTACGTGAATCCCGGCTGGGACGATACGGAGCTTGCAGAACGGCTGGAGTCCTCCGGCACGATCTTCAGACGGCTGGTTCGGGGAGAGCGCTTCGAGTCCGGCGGCGTTCGTTTCGAGATCCTCAGTCCGTATGACAGCGGCATCAGGGAGCAGGACGATCAGAATGAGGATTCCCTTGTGATCAGAATCAGCTTCGGGGACCACAGCTTTCTGATGACAGGGGACGCCGGGATTGAAGCCGAGGAGAAGCTTGATCTGACGGGAATTCAATCGACCGTGCTCAAGGCGGGTCATCATGGTTCCGCCTCCGCTTCCGGAACACAGTTTCTTCAGGCTGCGGATCCGGACTACGTCGTGATCTCGGTGGGTGAGAACAACCGCTACGGTCATCCGTCTGCCGAAGCTCTGTCCAGGATCGAAGAAAGTGAAGCCGCTGTGCTCAGAACGGACAAATGCGGAGCGGTCGAATTTAAGACTGACGGAAAAACGATGAGCCTGAAGCGCTTTGTGGTACAATATGACGGTTAACGAACTGCAGGCGGCATAACGCGGCATACAGACCGAACGGATGGAACGGAGACAGCATGAAAAACTACAAAGATCTGACAAAAGACATCAAGAACGGAACTCTGTCTCCGGTATACCTCTTCACGGGAAGCGAAGATCATATCGCGTCGATGATGATCCAGCGGATGAGCGAGAAGCTGGTCACTCCGGGACTTGAGATGCTGAATATCAACCGTTTCGAGTCGAAAAACCCCGATATTTCCGAAATCATGGCAGCCTGTGAGACGCTGCCGGTTATGTCGGAGCGCAGGATCGTTCTCGCGTCCGAAGAGACGGCGCTGCTTTCGGTATCCGACAAGAACGCCCAGGAGGCGCTGAGCGGCTACTTTAAAAATCCGTGTCCGTCGACGATCCTGATCATCAGCGCCGAAAAGCCCGACAAGCGGAGAAAGCTGTATAAGGAAGCGGTCAGGGCCGGGGAGCTCGTCGAATTCTCGAAGCTCGATCAGCGGGGGCTGGAAAACTGGATCGCGGCGCGGATGAAGCGTGCTGGGGTCCGGATCGGCCGGCCGGCGGTGGAAGCCTTTATCGGTAGAATCCATTACCTTGACAACGCGTCGGTCAGTACGATCTCGGTGGATTCCGAGCTCCAGAAGCTCATCGACTTTGCGGGAGAGGGCGGACAGATCACGGAAGAGGACGTTCTCGAAATCCTGCCTCCCGGCATGGAGGACAATATCTTCAGGATGACCGATCTGATCGCTCAGGGAAAAGCTCAGGAAGCGATGGACATGCTCAGAAAATTTCAGCTGGAGGGCGAATCTCCGATCCGGATTTTCGGGCTTATCGTCAGGCAGGTGCGTATCATGGCGATGCTCTCCGCGATGATCGCCGAGAAGGCGAATCAGCAGCAGATGGCGGATTACGCGGGAATCCCGCCCTTCGTCGTCAGAAAGACGCTGCCCGCCGTGCGCCGTTACGCCCCGGGACGGCTCGAGGAGCTCATTGTCGAAGCCGCGGACACCGATCTGTGGATGAAGACCGGCGCCATCGAGCAGAGCCTGGCAGTGGAGCTGTACGTTCTGAAGATGCTCAAACGAAAATAGAGCCGCAGCGGATGCTGCGGCTCCAAAAAAGCAAAGAAGCGCCTATTACGAGCGCTTTCTTTATGAGACGGTGTTATATTGGGGAACGGAGAATTACTCAGCCATATCCTTTAAGGTTTTTGCTAAAGAGCTTTTCTTGCGGGAAGCGCTGTTCTTATGAATGACGTTCTTAGCGGCAGCCTGGTCAAGCTTCTTCGCAGCCTGATTGTAAGCTTCCTGAGCTTTCGTCATGTCGCCTTCTGCAGCGGCAGCCTGGAACTTCTTCATTTCTGTCTTCAGATTAGTTTTGACGGCCTTGTTTCTGAGACGCGCCTTTTCGTTTGTTTTTGCT
>ERZ1032812.73-NODE-73-length-11547-cov-7.319092_pt1 | contig 11547 bp, 10 predicted proteins | sample MGYA00517094_ERZ1032812 | MGnify/ENA primary metagenome ERZ1032812 (study PRJEB33719, sample SAMN04262549) | wastewater metagenome | biome: sewage system; feature: street-access sewage; material: sewage | place: Peru: Lima | collected 2013-01-15 ... | reverse complement strand
CTGGGGCTTCACAGGCGGTTCGTCGGTCGTCTTCTCGAACAGATGCTTGTTCTGAAGGAGCGTCAGAATAATGATAAACGCGCCGACACAGACGAGAACGTCCGCAAAGTTGAAGATCGGAAAGCCGATAAGCCGGAAATCGAGGAAGTCAACGACATAGGATCGGGTGATCCTGTCGATCAGATTTCCCAGAGCACCGGAGATGATCAGCGATATGCCTACGTTCGGGACCACCCAGCGTTTCGTTTTGGGCAGAATGTAAAGCACGTAGCACAGCGCGGCGATGCATACCGCGGTTACGATAATGATAAAGGTCTGTTTCCCAGACAGAAAGCTGAACGCGATCCCGGGATTTTCGATATAGGTCAGATGAAAGACGTTCGGAATGAGCGGAACAGTCGTTACATCCGACAGAAACCAGACCGCGAGCGATTTCGTGAGCTGATCGACGACCAGGCCCGCGAGAATCAGGGCGATATAGATGAACATGCTGCTCCTTTCCCGGCTCGGACCGTCTCCGGTTCTGCCTGAATTTTCTGTTCTGATGTATACCGTAGCTTATAGTCTACCATATCTGACTCTTCGGTGAGTATTGAAAATGAAGTGCCGGTTCTGATAAAATGAGTAATCGGTATTATTCTGCTTCATTATAAAGGAAAGTTCACATCATTTCCACGACAGGCGGAAAATTTACATATCAGCAACAGGAGAACGGAATGAGTGTATTCGATACGCTTAAAGAGCGCGGATATCTGGAACAGTGCACACACGAGGAAGAGATCAGGGAGCTTCTCGAAAGCGGCCCTGTCAAGTTTTATATCGGTTTTGACCCGACCGCGGATTCTCTGCATATCGGCCACTTTATCCAGATCATGGTTATGGCCCACATGCAGCGGGCAGGTCACATCCCGGTAGCCCTGATCGGGGGAGGCACGACGATGATCGGCGACCCGTCGGGACGCAGCGACATGCGCCAGGTCATGACCCAGGAACGCATCGCGCAGAACGGCGAAATGTTCAAGAAGGTTTTTGAAAAATTCCTGACCTTCGAAGACGACCGCGCGCTGATGGTCAACAATGCGGACTGGATCCTGGATCTGAACTACATCAACTTTATCCGTGACGTCGGGTCTTACTTCTCGGTAAACCAGATGCTCGCGGCGGAATGCTATAAAAACCGTATGGAAAAGGGACTGACGTTCCTTGAATTCAACTACATGCTGCTTCAGGCCTACGACTTTTACCGTCTGCATGAAGACTACGGCGTGCAGATGCAGTTCGGCGGAAACGACCAGTGGTCCAACATCATCGCGGGCGTAAACCTGACGAGAAAGAAGTCGGGAGCGGATGTTTACGGGATGACCTTCTCGCTGCTTACGACCTCCGAAGGCATCAAGATGGGCAAGACCGCAAAGGGCGCGCTCTGGCTCGACGCCGAAAAGACAAGTCCGTACGAGTTCTACCAGTACTGGCGCAACATCGCGGACGCGGACGTTGAAAAATGTCTGGCGCTGCTCACCTTCCTGCCGATGGACGAAGTTCGACGTCTGGGCTCGTACAAGGACGAAAAGATCAACGAATCGAAGGAAACGCTGGCTTTCGAAGTCACGAAGATGATCCACGGAGAAGAGGAAGCGGTCAAGGCTCAGGAAGCGTCACGCGCGCTGTTCAAGGGCGGCCCGGATTCTTCAGACGTTCCGACAGTAACCATCACCGCCGAAGAGCTCGGCGACGGACTCGATATCCTGACTATCCTCGACAAGGCGGGTCTGATCTCTTCGAAGAGCGAAGGACGCAGACTTGTCCAGCAGAACGGGATTGCCGTAGACGGAACCAAGGTTACGGATATCGCCCAGGTCTTCACGCCCGATGATTTCAGCGACGGACTGCTCATCAAGAAGGGCAAGAAGATTTATAAGAAAGTGACAGTCGCATGAGCGTACACAGCGCCAGACCCGTCCGCGGGACCCGGGATATTCTGCCGGAAGAAATGGCTCTGAGGAACCGTGCGGAACAAATCATCAGCGATACCTACAGAGCCGCGGGCTTCGAACAGATCGAAACGCCGGCCCTGGAGGATATCGACCTGCTGCTGGGAAGCGAAGGCGGAGAGAATCTGAAGATGCTCTTCACGATCTTAAAGCGCGGCGACAAGTTCAGACCGGCAGAGGACTCCGAGCCGAAGGACCTGTGCGATATCGGCCTGCGCTTCGACCTGACGCTGCCGCTGTCCCGCTACTTCTCCGCGAACAAGGAGAAGCTGGCTCTGCCCTTCAAGGCGGTCCAGATCGGGAACGTGTTCCGGGCGGAACGCCCCCAGAAGGGGCGCTTCCGGAGCTTCAAGCAGTGCGACATCGACATCATCGGAGATCCGAGCATCGGCGCGGAGATCGAGCTGGTCCACACGACGGGCGAAGCGCTTAAAGCGCTGGGCTTCACGGATTTCACGATCAAGGTGAACGACAGAAAGCTTCTCAACGCGTTCCTCGGAAATAAGGGCTTCACGGACGAACAGATCCCGTCGGTGTGCATCGTTCTCGACAAGCTCGACAAGATCGGGCAGGACGGAGTCGCCGCCGAGCTTACTGAAAAGTTCGAGGATCTGTCCGCAGAGGAAGCGGCTGCTCTCGTTGCGGAAGCGGCGCAGATGAACCTGGATACCGCCGCTCAGGCGACGGGGCTTGACGACGCGGCTTCAGATCTGAAGCTTCTGATCGATACGACCAACGCCGCTGCCGGCGGCGCCTATCAGGCGGTCTTCGACTTCTCGCTGATCCGCGGCATGGGCTACTATACCGGTCCGGTGTTCGAAGTCAGCTACGGTCCCTACGGCTATTCGGTGGGCGGAGGCGGACGCTACGACGAGATGATCGGCAAGACGTCGAAGCAGAGCGTTCCGGCGGTAGGCTTTTCCATCGGCTTCGAACGAATCATCGGCATCCTGGAAGACGAAGGCAGAAAGATCTCCGACGACGAACAGACCTTCGTGCTGTTCTACGATCTCAAGGACGATCTGCCGGCGGTCCTCGCGGCTTCCGACGGACTCAAAGCGGAGGGGAAACGCGTCGTACTCACCCAGAAGAAGAAAAAGTTCGGAAACCAGCTCAAGCACGCCGAAGAATCCGGCGCCGCGGGCTTTATGGTATTCGGACGCGACGAAGAACCGAAGCTGTTCGAATCGAAGGAATCCTGAGCGGAGAAAATCTGATTATCGGAATTCCTGAAAACAGAATTCTGACTGAAAGAAAACTGATCGGAATACCGTTCAGGGCCGATGTCCGGCTCCGGTTTGATCCGGGCGGTTCGGGTATTATTAAAACAATAAAACAGGGTCGAGAGCAGTCACGGGACTGCCTCCTGTAACTGTGACAGAGTGCTGTTTGTGCTCTGTCTTTATTTTTTGTCCGCTTCTTCTGCCCGCGTATTGTATTGAGCGGGTTAAACGGATAAATTGAAATTATAACGGAAGGAGAAGAACATGCCGCAAAATGAAAGGACCAGGCGTCTCGCCAGCGAAAGTCTGCCTAAGCTGATCGCAAGCTTCGCGGTTCCGGCGATTATCGCGATGCTCGTCGCCGCAGCCTACAATATCGCAGACCAGATCTTCATCGGAAACTCTGTCGGCTATCTCGGCAACGCCGCGACGAACGTCGCGTATCCGCTGTCGACAATCTGCCTGTCCTACGGGCTCCTGATCGGGGTAGGCAGCGCGTCAAATTTTTCGCTCAAGCTCGGAGCGGGGAAGAAGGAGGAGGCGTGCCAGATCATCGCCAACGGCGCCTTTTACCTGATCGCGGGAGGGCTGCTGCTGACACTGGTCGTGCTGTGCTTCCTGGATCCGATGCTGCGCGCCTTCGGCGCGACCGAGAACGTGCTGCCCTACGCGAAGACGTATACGTCGATCACATCGATCGGCTTCCCGGCGTTTATCATCACCCTCGGCGGAGCTCATATCGTCCGTGCCGACGGAAGTCCGACATTCGCAATGATTATCTCGATAACGGGCGCGGTCCTGAATATCGGGCTGGACGCGCTGTTTATCTTCGGATTCGGCATGGGGATCGCCGGAGCAGCCTGGGCGACCATCACCGGTCAGTTCGTATCTGCCGGGATGATCATCTGGTATCTGTTCCATTTCAAGACGATGCGTCTGAAGCCTTCAATGTGGAAGCCGAAGCTGAATCTTCTCGGCGTGATCGCGTCTCTCGGTGTCGCGGCCTGCTTTAATCAGCTTGCGATGACGGCGGTTCAGATCGTCCTGAACAATTCAGTCACCCATTACGGCGCGATGTCCGAATACGGGGCCGATATTCCGCTGGCGGTGGTCGGGATCATCACGAAGATCAACTCGATTTTCATCTCTTTTGTCGTCGGCACCGCTCAGGGCTGCCAGCCGATCTTCGGCTACAACTACGGCGCGAAGAATTACGAGCGGGTCCAGGGAACGCTCAAGATCGCGGTGGGGATGGTGGTCGTCATAGGATGCGTATTCGAGCTGGCGTTTCAGATATTCCCGAATCAGATCACATCGATCTTCGGGACCGGCGATGCCGAATACTTCCGTTTTGCGGAACGCTTCTTCAGGATCTACATGATGATGACGTTCCTGAACGGCTTCCAGCCGCTGACGTCCAACTTCTTCTCATCCATCGGCAAGGCGAAGATGGGGATCTTTATTTCGCTGACACGTCAGGTGATCTTTCTGATTCCGCTGCTCCTGCTCCTGCCCATAAGCTTCGGCATCGACGGAATCCTGTACGCCGGACCTGTCGCGGACTTTGTCGCGGCGGCGCTGTGCGTATGGCTGCTGGTCAGAGAATACAGACGTCTCGGTAAGATGAGCGCCGAACTGGCGTCCTGACAGACCTGAAATCAGGTGATCAGATGCCGATGTTTCGATAATCCGAATCTCAGCAGAGGATCAGGCCGATCGTTGAACTGATCGCCGGACTAAAATAACGGATAATAAATAACAGACACGAAAAAAGGAAACTGCAGATCAGTTTCCTTTTTTGTGTCCGGATTTTCTGCGCCCGCCCTTTTTCTCAGGCGCGGCTTTCTGAAGAAGTTTGTTGTAGGCGCCGAGCGCGGCGAACATGGTCGCGATCTCCTCGTCTGACAGTGAATGTCTGAGGGTCTTGAGTGTCTTGACGATGTCGAGGGTATCGTATTTCTTGTGTTCGTCGGATGCGCGGATTCCGGCCGGTGTCGGAGACAGATGGAAGACCTTCGCGTTGTCCTTCGCGCTCTCGCGGACGACAAGGCCCTTTTTGATGAGCTTTCCGACAGTCTGGCTCGTCGCGCTGACGGACCGGTTCCATTTCCTCGCAAGCCCTGTGACGGTGGAGTCCGGCAGGTCGCAGATGTCGGTGAGCAGGTGGGCTTCGAGCATCGTCACGGACAGATCGTCTCCGTAGGTGTGACGGGCGTTCATATATTCGTTGTAGTTCAGAACGAAGGTGTAGACTGCCGACATCTGACTGTCCAGCAGGCTGAAGACCTCCGACAGCTCGTCTTCGGACATCGCGTCCACGTCGATGCGGGAGTCCGCGTCCAGGCTGCTCATAAATTCTTCGAGATTCTCAGGCATGATTTCTCCTTATGGAAAGATTCGAGTAATTTTTAATGAAACGGCGCGTTGACAAAGACCGCCGTCACGGATATAATTCAGATACTTTAAAGGTTAAACAATTTAACGTCTAAATAGATTATAGCAGAAAAAAGGAGCAGAGATGAAATACGATTTTGATGAAGTGATCGACCGCCGCCACGATCCGTCCAGCTACAGCATAAAATGGGCGAAGGATCCGAAGATTGGAAAGATGCTCGGCGCAGACACCATTAACGATGATACGATCGCCATCTTTACTGCCGATATGGATTTTCGCTGCGCTCCGCCCATTATCGACGCTCTGCGCGGCGTCGTCGATCACGGGATCTTCGGCTACTCCGCCGCGCCGGAACCAGACTACAGCGACGCGGTGATCGACTGGTTCAAGCGCAGAGAAAACTGGGAGATCAAGCCTGAAGAGCTGATCTACGTCAACGGGACCGTCGAAGCGATGAAGCAGATTATCCTGGCCCTGACGGAGCCCGGCGACGGCGTGATCATCCAGCGTCCGGTCTATGGTCCGTTTTCGAGCACGATCGAAGGTACGGGTCGGACCATCGTCAATAACCAGCTGATTTCCGACGATGAAGGCTATTACACGATGGATTTTGAAGATCTTGAGCAGAAATGCAAGGATCCCGACAACAAGCTGCTGATGCTGTGCAGCCCCCACAATCCTGTAGGCCGCATCTGGACGGACGCCGAGCTTGCCGAGCTAGCGAGGATCTGCCGGGAAAACGACGTGATCATCGCGGCGGACGAAATCCACGGCGACCTGATTCGCAGGGGACTGGAGTTTCACCCGATCGCGACGCTGGCGGACAATGTGAATATCATCACGGCGACTGCGGCCAACAAGACGTTCAATCTGGCGGGACTCCACTGCACGAACCTCGTGATCAAGAATCCGGAGCTCAGAGAAAAGATGAAGAAGTCGCTGGGCCACGTCGGTCAGACGCCCTTCGGAATCGCGGCTACGATGGCTGCCTACAACGACGGCGAGGAGTGGCTGGAAGAACTGAAGGAATATCTTGACGGAAACATCGACTGGATCATGAACTTTCTGAAGGAACGGATGCCGAAGGTCAAGTGCAGACGTCCTGAAGGAACCTACATCCTGTGGATGGATTTCCGGGGCTACGGACTCAGCGCTGAAGAGATCCACGACAGGATCTACAACAAGGCCAATGTCCTGCTGGAAGGCGGAACGATGTTCGATCCCGTCGAAGGCGCCGGATTCGAACGGGTCTGCGTGCCCTCGCCCCGCAGCGTGATCCAGGAAGCCTTCGAACGGATCGCCCGGGAATTCGAGGGTCTGTAAATCGCAGCTGGCGTCAGCTCCCTGCCGGACGGTTCGCTCAATGCCTGTCTGCCGGCGGATTCGGATAATCGTCTCAGCCGGTCCGCAGCAAATTTGATATCAGCAGATTAAGCTCCTTCGGGAGCTTTTTTAATGTCCGGAATCAGGCGGACGATATCGATATTCCGGGAACTGCGCTTCAGACGATTCTCCCGCCGTAGGCTTCCCGGATCTTCTTCGCGACCGGGTGATCGCAGATGATCCGGTCCGCGTCTTCAATGCTGCAGACGACGTAATTGGCCCGCTGACCCAGCTTCGAACAGGCGCACATGACGTTCACCTCGGCGCTGTGGGCGACGAAAGCCTGCTTGACCGCGGCTTCGTCTTCGTAGGGGCTCGGGACGGTGATGCCGATTTCGAAGTCTGCGGCGTAGGCGCCGAGAAAGCACTGGTCGAAGTAAAATTCCGAGATCTCGCGGCAGGTGGTCTCGCAGGTAGTGACCTGGGAGGCTTTGTTGCAGGTTCCGCCCAGGAAGATCACCTCGATATTGGGACGCTTTCTGAGTTCTTCGGCGGTGATAAAGCAGAAACGAACACGATTGATGATTGCGGGAAAAGGCTGCGGGCCTCACAATGTAGTTATCGGCAGAACATGCCGGTGACACAGACTGAAGGATTCAGGAATAACGGATAAAGGATACGAAGAATAATATGAAAACGAACGTAAAGAAGGACTCGAAGCTGCTGGGGATCGGCATTCTCGGCTGCGGACTCATCAGCCAGGCCGCTCATCTGCCCGGAGCTGCAAAAGCTCATAATATCCGGCTGCGGGCGGTGTGCGATGCGTCGGACGAGCTGCGCGAGAAAATGACGGCGATCTACAGTCCGGAGAAATCCTATTCGAGCTATGAGGATATGCTTGCAGATCCCGAAGTAGAAGCCGTCGTGATCGGAATCGGGGATCAGTTCCACGTTCCCTGCGCATGGCAGGCCGTCGAGGCCGGGAAGCATGTGCTTATCGAAAAGCCGATGGGCGTTTCGACGCAGGAATGCGAAGAGCTGAAGGCGCTGGCGGATGAAAAGGGCCTGTTTATCCAGGTGGGCCATATGAAGCGTCTCGATCCGGGCCTGCAGTACGCGAAGGCGTTCAAGGATGAGAAGATGGGCGCGGTCACAACCTACAAGGGATGGTACTGCGACAGCATCGGCCGCTATACCCTTACGGACAACGTGATGCCGGTGATCTACTCGAGCGATGCCGCGAAGAAGCCTGCGGGCAATCCGAAGGCGGTGCTCGACCGTTATTATCTGCTGGGCCACGGCAGCCATCTGTTCGATACGGCGATGTACTTCATGGGACCTGTCCGCAGAGTATCCGCCCGGTACGTTCATGAAGAAGGGCTCCATTCATGGCTCATCGACTGCGATTTCGAAAGCGGCGCCATCGGCACGCTGGACCTGACGGTAGCCATCGCCCAGCAGTGGCACGAAGGATGCGAGATTTACGGGACAGGCGGAACGGTATTCGCGAAGACGTACAATCCCTGGGAATTCAGATCCTCCGAGGTGAGCTGCTTCGACAAAGAAACCGAGCTTTCGACGACTCCGGCAGCCTTTGACGGACAGTTTTACCGCCGCGAGCTTGAAGCCTTCGCAGATACCATCTTAAACGGAACCCCGTGCGCAGGCGCGACGGCGGACGACGGCATTATGATCATGCGGGCGCTCATCGCGACGTACCGATCCGTTCACGAGGACGGCGCATGGATTGACATTGCGGATGCGGAAGGAGAACTCTGATGGAGCTGAGTATTTTTTCCAGAACCTATCATACGACTGATTTAGCGGAAACCTGCGGCCTGATTCATGCGGACGGCATGCGGCACACCCAGTTTAACCTTGCAAACGCGGGTATGAAGACGCTGCCGGATGAATTTGACGAACAGAGAATCGAAGCGGTCAGGTTCGGGCTTAAGGTGTGCGGGATTACGGCCGACGCGCTGACAGGCACTTTCAATCTGATCGATCCGGATCTCGACGCACGGGAAGCGGGAATCGGACAGTTCGGAATACAGTGCCGGATCGCGAAGGCTCTGGGGATCCCGATCGTCACGCTGTGTACCGGCTCGAAGCATCCGTCCGACAAGTGGACCTGGCATGAAGACAATCTGCTGGCGTCTTCGTGGGACGACCTGCTCAGATCCACCGAACGGATCCTGAAGGATGCCGAAGCGAACGGAATCGTCCTCGGGGTCGAAACGGAGGCGAGCAACATCGTCAACACAGCGCAGAAGGCACGCAGGTACCTCGATACCTTCGGCAGTCAGAACCTGAAGATCATCATGGACGGGGCGAATCTGTTCCGTGCCGGAGAAACCGGACGCATGAGGGAGACACTGAACGAAGCCTTCGAGCTTCTGGGACCGGATATCGCGATCGCTCACGCGAAGGACCTCGGTCCGTCGGCAGAGCATCCCTTCGCGGCGGCGGGTAAGGGCGTACTGGATTTTCCGTATTATCTGAAGCTTCTGAAAAACAGCGGCTATGACGGAACGCTGGTCATGCACGGTCTGGAACCGGAAGAGGTTCCGGAAAGCTTCGCGTTCCTGACGGAGGCGCTGAAAAATGCGTGAATTCGAGCATAACGGGGTCGTCCTCGAATACGAGGATATCGGAAGCGGAGAGCCGGTCGTTTTTCTTCACGGGATGGGCGGGAGCGTCGGCCAGATCGAAAAAATCTGCGCGCCTCCGGACGGCGTCCGGTTTGTCATCCCGAACCAGCAGGGCCACGGAAACAGCGGGGCTGACTGGGAGGACTATTCCTTCGACAGACTCGCAGATGATGTGGCGGCGCTGATGGATTCTCTGGAAATCCGGGCCGCCCGCTTTGCCGGAATCTCCATGGGGGCGGCTGTCTCTTTGAATTTTGCCGTCCGGTATCCGGAACGGGTCAGGGCGCTCCTGCTGATCCGCAGCGCCTGGACGGACGAGCCGATGGCTCCGGGTGTCGTTCAGGCCTACGCGGATCTCGGCAGATGTCTTCGGAACGGCGGACTTGAAGCGTTTAAACAGACACCCGGCTGGGAAATCGTCAGAGAGCCTTCCGCTTACACCCGGGGAGCGTTCACCGGTCCCTTCGACGATCCCTCCGCCATCAGAAACTGGCGGAAATATCTGATCCTGCCCGAACAGACGCCGATCGACTCGCTGTCGGAGCTTTCGGCTCTGACGATGCCGGTCGAGATCCTCGCTAGTCACAACGACCTGTGCCATCCTTATACAGCGGGACTGAGGATCGCCTCCGCTCTTCCTCAGGCTGTCTTCACGGAAATTCCGGATAAGGACACGGACGGGGAAGGACACAGACAGGCGGTTGAAGACGCGGTCACAAGGCTTGCGAAGGCCTGATTTTACAAAAAACTCTCCGACGGCAGTGTACGTTCTGCTGTTCGGAGAGTTTTTTGCTTATGATGTATTTATTCCTGCGGGATCTTCGAGATATCGACCCAGCCCAGTGCGCCGCCGGCTTCCTCAAGCTCAGGCAGGGTGAGCTCCACCGCGCTTGCCGCGTTGCCTGCTGCCGGATAGACGGTTTCGAAGCGCTTCAGGGATTCGTCGAGCCAGACCGGAACGCCTTCGTTGACGCCGAAGGGGCAGACGCCGCCGACATCGTATCCGACCAGGTCCAGGACCTGATCTGCCGGAATCATTTTGGCTTTCGTGTGAAACTGCGCCTTGAATTTTTTATTGTCGATCCTGCCGTCTCCTGCGATGACGATCAGCACCGGGTCTCCGTCGACGAGGAATGACAGAGTCTTCGCGATGCGCTGGGGCTGAGTGCCGACTGCTTCGGCGGCCAGCTCGACCGTCGCGGACGATGTGTCGAATTCGAGTATTTTCGAATCGAGCCCGTATCGGGCAAGATGTTTACGTGCTTTTTCGATAGACATAAATGCTCCTTATCTGAATCGTGCGGAAGGCGGTCAGTTTTTCGAACCGCTGTCCGCCGTTAAAGCGATGCTCAAAGTTTATGATACAGCTAATTTAGGATACAATAAAGTACAATGGTCTCACAAAATCGGGAGGACTGCCGTAATGAACACACTTTGGGTAATTAACAGAATATGAAAAACGAATATAATCTAATCGCAACCGCGGCTTTCGGACTTGAAAGCCTCGTGAAACGGGAAGTGGAACAGCTCGGGTATCCGATCACCGCGACGGAAAACGGCAGAGTCTACTATACCGGAGATTCGGAAGCGATAATCGACAGCAACCTCTGGCTGCGGTGCTCGGACCGCGTCCTGCTTAAGATAGGAGAGTTTAAGGCAGAGACGTTTGACGAGCTGTACGAGCAGACAAAGAAGCTGCCGTGGCAGAAATATATCCCGAAGAACGGCGCCTTTCCGGCGGCGAAGATCACGAGCGTCAAGTCCAAGCTGTTCAGCAAATCGGACGGACAGCGGATCGTCAAGAAAGCGGTGGCCGACAAGCTGATGGCGGCCTACAAGACGCGTACCCTTCCTGAAACGGGCGCGTCGTTCCCGATTCAGATCCGTATCCTCAAGGATATGGTCACGCTGTCTCTGGACACCAGCGGCAGCGGTCTTCATAAACGCGGCTACAGACAGTACGG
>ERZ1032812.67-NODE-67-length-12013-cov-7.117662_pt1 | contig 12013 bp, 12 predicted proteins | sample MGYA00517094_ERZ1032812 | MGnify/ENA primary metagenome ERZ1032812 (study PRJEB33719, sample SAMN04262549) | wastewater metagenome | biome: sewage system; feature: street-access sewage; material: sewage | place: Peru: Lima | collected 2013-01-15 ... | reverse complement strand
AGCGAGACATCCTGTCCGGTAAGCGAATTGAAGTCAGACAGCGGGATCATAATCAGCAGGACCGATGCGGAATCGACGGAGGAATTCATCCTGGCTGTCGTAAGCCTTCCCTTATCGTCGATGCAGTAGATCATCGCCTGACGGAAGGAATACGCGCCCCTCATCGTCAGACCGTTCCGGGCCGCCAGCTCCTCCGCCTGAGTCCGGAGATTTTCCGCCCGGGCATCGTCGATAAAGTTGGCCTGGATCACGTAATCCTTCCTGAAGGCGTTGTTCAGGATGTCCTTCTGGTCCGTGTACATCGCCGTCGTCGTCGACAGCGTGACGAGGACCATCGTGCTCAGGATGCAGATTGTTGCAAGTCCCGCGGCGTTCTGCTTCATCCGGTAGATCATCGACGAGACGGAGATGAAGTGATCCGTCCGGTAATAGTAGCTTTTATTCTTCTTCAGAGCCTTGAGCAGCGCAATGCTTCCGGCGGAGAACAGACAGTAGGTTCCGATGATCACGAGGATCACGGAGACCGTGAACAGCTGAAGGGACTGCATCGGATTTTCCACCGACAGCGCCATCCCGTAGCCCGTTCCGAGGCAGATCACGCCGGCCGCGGCTGTGATCCATTTCGTCTTCGGCTCCTTCTCCCCCGACTGACGGGATCTCATGAGCTCCACCGGGGAGGACCTGCCGATCTGGATCAGGTTGCAGATCAGAATTGCGGCGAAAATCGCCGCGAACAGTCCCGCGGTGAGCAGCGCGGCTTCCGACGGCAGATTTCCGTCGATGGGATTCGGCGCGTGAACGATCTTTCCGAGGAGCAGAAACATCAGCCTGCTGAAGAGCAGCGCGAGGAGGAGTCCTCCCGCCAGCGTCCCGAGGTAGATAAACAGCGTCTCCCAGAACATGACCATGCCGATATGCTTCTTTTCCATCCCGAGGATGTTGTACAGTCCGAGTTCCGTCTTCCTGCGCTTCATGATAAAGCTGTTGGTATACAGCAGGATCAGGACCGAGAAGATCGCGACGATGTACACGCCGAAGCTCAGGACCGTTGTAAATTCTGAGCCGCCTTCCATCGCGTTGACACCGGGATCGATCTCCAGACCTTTTATCGTGTAAAACATCGCGACGGTAAAGACGCAGGCCGTCAGATACGGAATGTAAATCTGCGCGTTCTTCCTGATATTGGACAGGGCGAGGCGGATATAGAGCTTCTGATTCATATCGCTTCCTTTTCCACAGCGCTGCGGGAGGTCAGGACGGTGAGGGTATCGGAGATCTTCCGGTACATTTCGTCGTCGCTCATTCCCGCCCGGTACAGCTGATGAAAGACCTCGCCGTCGCGGATAAACAGGACCCGGCCGGCCCGGCTGGCAGCCTTGACCGAATGGGTGACCATAACGACGGTCTGACCCGCCCGATTTATCATATTGAAGATATCCAGCAGCTCGTCCGAGGATCTCGAATCGAGGGCCCCCGTCGGCTCGTCCGCCAGGATAATCTCAGGCATTGTGATCAGTGCGCGGGCGACTGCCGCCCGCTGCTTCTGTCCGCCGGAAACCTCGTAGGGGTATTTGTCCAGCTGATCCTCGATCCCGAGCCGCTTCGCCAACGGATCGAGTCTCTGTTCCATTTCCGGATACTTCATTCCGAACAGGACCAGGGGCAGCAGGATATTGTCTCTGAGTGAGAAGGTATCCAGCAGATTGAAGTCCTGGAACACAAAGCCCAGATTCTTTCGCCTGTAGGCCGCGATATCCGATTCCCTGAGCGTCGAAAAATCGGTCCCGTCCAGTCTGACGCTCCCCGAAGTGGGTTTGTCCAGCGCTGCGAGGATATTGAGCAGCGTCGTCTTCCCGGATCCGGACTCTCCCATAATCGCGATAAATTCGCCCTTCTCCGCTTCGAAGCTCAGATTCCTGAGGGCTTCCACCTTATTGCCGCCGAAGCGGCCCGTATATATTTTCTGAAGATTATTGACTTCCAGTATCGGCATTGTTTTCCTCCCGAGTGTTGTCAGCCGCGTCCGACTGTGCTTTCAGTATATCGGCCGCAATCTCCGTCCGCCTTAGTCCTGTCTTACGGAAACGAAAAGAACCTTACATTTCTGTAAGGTTCAGTCGCGGACGTCCGGCGTGTCGGAAAAGATCAGAACCGCCGTCGTCCCCAGCTCAGGCACGGACTCCAGGCGAAGTCCGAGAGACAGGCTGTACGCGGCTCTCCTGCACAGATACAACCCGAGTCCGCTGGCCTTCTTGTCCATCCGGCCGTTCCAGCCCGTGTAGCCCTTCTCGAAAACTCTCGGCAGATCCTCGGGCAGAATCCCGATCCCCGTATCCGTTATTCTCAGTTCGCCGTCGTTAAATGTGACGCTGATTCCGCCCTCATTCGTATATTTGAGCGCGTTTGACAGCAGCTGCTCCACAATAAACGAGAGCCACTTCTCGTCGGTGTTTACCGTCACATCGAGGCCTTCCAGAGAAACGGACAGCTTTCCGGTCACGAAAAACGGCGCGTATTTCCTGACCGCAGCTCTGACCAGCGGCTCGAGAGAGACGGATTCAAATCTATAGTCGGAATCCGGACTGTCGAGACGCTGGTACTGGAGGATCATCTCCGCGTATTCTTCGATCCGGAACAGCTCCGCGCGCAGCTTGACCGGATCCGGCTGCGCATCCAGCAGCAGCCGCATCGCGGCGATGGGGGTCTTGATCTGATGGGTCCACAGCGCGTAGTAGTCCGCGTCCTCCCTGCTCTTGTCCGCAGTCTCCCGCTTCATGCGCCTGACGCTTCCGCTGAGCTCCCGGACCATCCCGTCGTAATCCGATTCGATCTGTCCGGCAGGACGGGGCAGCCGGTCTTCCGGCGCAGGATCATCTTTGAGCTCCTGCAGCCTCTGATGACGCTTCCGGAACCGGACGAACGATACCCCGAGAATTATCGCCGTGAAAAACAAGCTAAGCAGCGCCGCGTAGGCGAGCCAGCTCGTATCGTATCCGGTGAGAGTCCCGATAATCCAGAAGGTCAGCACGGTGAGGGCCCACAGGATCAGAACGTCACGGCGCTCTTTGATAAAATGCTGCAACAGTTTCATATCGTCCTTATCGAATCAGCCTTCAATCAGATAGCCGATGCCCTTTTTAGTCCGGATAAAATCTGTCAGGCCGGCGGCTTCAAGCTTTCTGCGCAGCCGCGCGACATTCACTGTGAGCGTGTTCTCGTCGACAAAATCATCACCCTCCCAGAGCCTGATCATCAGCGAGTCGCGGCTTACGACACTGCCTCTGTTCTCCATCAGCGTCTCGAGGATACGAAATTCGTTCTTCGTCAGCTCGATCTGCTCCCCCTGATAGGAAAAGCTCATATCGCTTTTGTTGAGCATCGCGCCCCGGCATTCCACCAGCGCGGCGGTTCCTGCATAGTCGTAGCTTCGTCTGAGCACGGCCTGGATCTTCGCCAGGAGAACATCCATGTCGAAGGGCTTCGGCACGAAGTCGTCGGCGCCCATGTTCACCGCCATAACGATATTCATATTGTCGGATGCGGAGGACAGGAAGATAATCGGCACCTTCGAAAGCTTCCGGATCTCGCCTGTCCAGTAAAAGCCGTTGTAGTTGGGCAGCAGGATGTCCATCAGCACCAGCTGGGGATCGTATTCTGCAAAGAGCTCCGTAATATGATCGAAGGCCGGCGCGATCTTCGCGTCGTAGCCCCAGCTTTCAAGCCTGTCTCTGACGGCCGAAGCGATGACGGGATCGTCTTCAACGATTAGTATTTTCATATTCTGATTGTATCAGACTGCCGCAGGGCGCGCAGAAGAAGAAAACTAACGTTAAACCGTTTCAATTCGATAGCATGCTATTGATTATTCTCGCAGATGCCCGTATAATATAGAAAAGGAGCTGACGATGATACTTGATAAACACTGCGGAAATCTGATCAAGCAGATTCACGACGGAATGCAGAAAAGCGCAAACAACGATCTTCGCGGACGCGGACTGACCGTGACCCAGCTTAACCTGCTGCTTTCGCTGTACGACAGTCCCGACGGGGAGCTTTCGCTCAAGCAGCTGGAACAGATCATGCACGTCGCCCAGTCGACGACGGCGGGGATCGTCTCGCGGCTGGAGCAGAAGTCGCTGCTGGAAAGCGTTCCGGATCCGGCGGATAAACGGATCAAGCTTGTCCGTCTCACTGAAGCCGGAAAACAGTGCTGCATTGAAATGGAGACGCAGATAGACGTGGCGGAAGCAAAGCTTCTTCGCGGTCTCGACGAAAATGAAACTCGTACCCTGCACGACCTCCTGATACGGATGGCGGGCAACCTGCAGGACTGAAGCTGTCTGTTTTACGCCCTGATCAATAGCATGCTTTTAAATAGGCGAATATACCGCCCGAAAGGAATTATATGAAAAACAAAAACGTAAACAAAACGACAGAAAAGAAATCTGCCGCCGATTCAATGGAAATCATGGCGTCGGCGTCGGTTCCGAAGGCCGTCATCAAAAACGCGCTGCCGGCTATCGCCGCGATGATCATGGTTCTGATCTACAACCTCGCGGACACCTTCTTTATCGGACAGACCCACGATGCGCTGCAGGTTGCGGCCGTCTCCCTGGCGACTCCGGTCTTTCTGTTCTTTATGGCCGTCGGGACGGTATTCGGGATCGGCGGAACCTCCGTCATCTCCCGTGCGATGGGCGAAGGACGCACCGAGTACGCGTCGAAGGTCTGCTCCTTCTGCATGTGGAGCTGCGTGATTGTCGGACTGGCGATGTCATTCCTGTTCTGGATCTTCATGGACCAGATTCTGACCCTCGTCGGCGCCAGCGCCGCGACCTGGGAATACACGAAAGCCTATCTCGAAATCGTCATTCTGTGCGGCCCCTTCGTGCTCATCTCGAACTGCTACTCGAATGTCCTGCGTGCCGAAGGTCAGTCGACAAAGGCCATGACCGGCACGCTTATCGGCAACCTGCTTAACGTTATCCTCGACCCGATCATGATCCTGGGCTTCGGATGGAATATCCAGGGGGCCGCGATCGCGACGGTTATCGGAAATATCGTCGGCGCAGGCTACTACATCCTGTACTTCCTCAGAGGCGAATCGATCCTGAGCGTAAGCCCGAAGGACTTCACGATGAAGGACGGAGTCTGCAGCGGCGTTCTGTCCATCGGCATCCCGGCGGCGCTGGGCTCTCTGCTGATGAGCGTCTCCCAGATTATCGTCAACGCGCTGATGGCTGGCTACGGTGATATGGCGGTCGCGGCCATCGGCGTCGCGATGAAGGTCACGATGATCACCGGCATGGTCTGCATCGGTCTCGGCCAGGGGATCCAGCCTCTGCTGGGCTACTGTATCGGAGCCGGCAAGAAGCAGCGGTATCACGCGGTCATGCGCTACTCGCTGATCTTCGCGCTGATCCTCAGCGTCTCCATGACGGCACTGTGCTACATCTTTACGAATGCGATTGTCAGCGCATTCCTGACCGATGCCGACGCCTTCTCATACGCGGTGGAATTTGTCAGGATCCTCCTCACGACCAGCGTGCTGTTCGGCGTCTACTACGTATGGCTCAACGCCCTTCAGGCCAGCGGAGCGGCTGTCGCATCTCTTGTCGTCAACCTGAGCAGGCAGGGGATCATCTATATCCCGATGCTGTTTATCCTGCGCTCCATCATCGGCATCAACGGTCTGCTGTGGGCTCAGCCCGTCGCCGATATTCTCTCGACGATCCTCGTTATCGTTCTGTACAGAAATTCGTCGAAGAAGCTGTTTTCGAAAACGGGAGTTCAGGCAGAAGGCGCAGCTGCATAACGAATAACGTAAAAGCAATATTCAAAACAGAATCTCAGACAAAAGGGGGACGCTGCACGGTCAGTTTATATGCTGGCTGTACGGCGTCCCTTTTATTGTATCTATAATCTAATTTTTCGCTTCCGCCGCTTAGTCCCGATACTCTTTCCCGATGGCGTCCGCAGTCAGAATCGCCGCATAAACATCCTCCGGTGTTACGGTGAAGGGCATGTTCATCAGGGTGTCGTTTTCGGCGGCCGCGAGCTCCGCGACCTTCCTGATCTTTTCTTCCGTCACATCCGTCACGCCCAGCTGTTCGAGAGTGACCGGCAGTCCGATATCGGCGCAGAAGTCGAGAACTTCTTCGATTTCTTCAACCGGTGCGTTTTCGAGAACCAGCTGAACGAGAGTCCCGAAGGCGACCTTTTCGCCGTGGTACTTGTCGTGTGTTTCGGGAAGCGCCGTCATCCCGTTATGGATCGCGTGGGCGCCCGCAAGTCCCGCGCTTTCAAAGCCGATACCGCTGAGCAGCGTGTTCGCTTCGACGACCTTTTCCAGCGCCTTCGTCGCGACATTCTGATCCGCCGCAAACTTGGCTTTGACGCCTTCCGCCTGGAGCGTATCGTAGCAGAGTCTGGCAAGGGCCATAGCCGCCTGTGTGGTGGTTCCGCCGGCGCAGGAGGTCGCTTCGCTGGCTTCGCAGGCCCGCGCTTCAAAGTAGGTTGCCAGCGCGTCGCCCATGCCGGATACGAGAAGCCGTGTCGGAGATTTTGCGATAACGTCGGTGTCGACGAGAACGAGATTCGGATTCTGATCGAGGAACAGATAGTCTTCGAAAACGCCGTCGTCCGTGTAGATTACGGACAGCGCGCTGCACGGAGCGTCGCTTGCCGCGACCGTCGGGACGATCACCACCGGCAGATGCAGCTGATAGCCGACAGCCTTGATCGTATCGAAGATTTTTCCGCCGCCGATACCGATCACGACTTCGATGTTCTTTTCTTCACAGATTTTCGCGATCCGGTTAATTTCGGTCCGCGAGCATTCCCCGTTGAAGATCTCATAATCGACCTTCACGTCGGAGCCGCCGAAGCTTTCGTCGAGAACTTCACGGCTTCTTGCCAGACCGTTTTTCGTAATCAGACACAGCGCGTTCTTTCCGAGACGGGATACATATCCGGCGATATTTTTCATTTCGCCGGCACCCTGCACGTACTTCCCTGGAGCGATCATTACCTTTGCCATAGCTTACCTCGCTGTCGTATTTGATAAAAAAAGCGTATCAGCTGAAATCGTTCGCCGTAAAGAACCGTTTTTATACAGCATCAGGAAAAACTAGACGACACGGTGATTACTATCTCGTCCTGTTACTGCTTCTACCGACGCATTTTCAGCATCCGGACAATAAACCCGTCCTTATGACCGTGATGAGCGTGATCTGAATCCTCCGATTCAGTCCTCCGCTCCCCCGGCTCTGCCGCCTGATCTCCCTCGCAGCTCTGATCCTGCGGTTCCTGTTCGGCTTCCGGCACGTCGACCTTTTCTGCGTATTCAAGATTCTCTTCGGTTTCCTGCGGTTCGGCTTCCTGCTGCTGCGCGGCCTGTTCTTCCCGGCGTCTGCGCATAAATTCGAGGCGCCGGACGTGTTCTGCCTGTTCTTCCTCGCTCATGCTGCCTTTGTCCACCCAGACGGACGCGGATCCCGGAGCGGCCTTAAAGACGCCCTTGCCGGTTTCGTCGATTGTGATCTCGTCCTCGAGATTGCCCAGATAGTCGATATAGGTCTGTCCCTTATGACGTTCTCCGGTATACATTTCCTTCTCGCCGCCTCCGGCGTTGGAAAAGAGCACGACGAGTCCGCTCCCCGGGTGCTCCTCATCCCCTTCCCGTGCAAATCCGACGACGTTCGGATCGTCGAAATACGGATATTCGAAGCCGTAGGCCCTGGTCTTTCTCAGATACATCAGCTCGCGCAGTCCCGCGATAGGCGCCGTGTTGTCGTGGGGCATCCCTTTGTAGTCGCCGAAGAACACACAGGGTGTTCCGTATTCCTGCAGCAGGATCACGCTGTAGGCGAAGGGCTTGAACCATTCCCCGACCCAGGACTGCAGCGATTCGCCGGGCTGCGTATCGTGGTTGTCGATAAAGGTGACGGCGTTGGGATCGGATTCGATCAGAGTTCCAGCCATCAGCCCTCTGAGGTCGTAGGACTCGCCGATATCGGAGGCATCCTTAAAGCGGTAATGCAGCGGAACGTCGAACAGAACGATTTCATCGTCCACCGCACGCCTGTATTCCAGCAGTCTGTTCACGTCGCCGTGCCAGTATTCGCCGACGATAAACAGATCCTCCTTACCCTGCTCCTTCGCATAGGCGCGCATCGACCGGACCCAGTCTCTGTAAAACGGGAACTGGATATGCTTGACGGCGTCAAGCCTGAAGCCGTCGGGGCTGACCGTATCGAAATACCATTTTCCCCAGCGCTCCAGCTCTTCCTGCGTGCACTTGTCCTCCATGTCGAGATCGGCGCCCATCAGGAAATCGAAGTTGCCGTTCTCCGTATCCACAGGCTCGTTCCAGTGCTTGCCGGTGAAGCGGAATATCGCCTCGTCGCCCGTCCGCGCGTCGCGGTCCACTCCGCTGAACTGATTCCAGTGCCATGAGAAATCCGAGTATTTTCCGGCGCGCCCCGGAAAATTGAAGCCGGTATAGGCTTCGATCTCCCGGGCCTCTCCCGTCTCTTCAAGCCTGTTTTCCGGATTGACGGGTACCGCATAGACGGGTTCCGTAGAATCCGCCCCCATACGGTGGTTCAGAACGACATCGGGCAGAACGCGGATCCCGCGGTCCTGCAGACTTTTCACCGCGCCCAGATATTCGTCCTTTGTGCCGAACTTTGTCGCAACGCTTCCCTTCTGATCGAACTCGCCCAGATCGTACAGATCGTAGACGCCGTAGCCGGCATCGTCTTTACCCGCCGCGCCTTTATAAGCCGGAGGCAGCCAGGCCATCGTGATGCCCAGCTCTGCAGCTTCCGCCGCATCCCCCTGCAGCCAGTTCCAGTGGTTCTGATCTGCCGGGAGATTCCATTCGAAATACTGCAGGATTGTATCGTTATTCGAGATTTTCTTTTTTTTCATCTCGCTCCTTCCGCCGCTGCGGGCTGAATCCAATAAAAAAGTACTGCTTTTAATATTACACAAAAATCGGCTCGATTATAGTTTAAATTAAATGTTATACGCCGTGTCGAGGTTCTCAAGCCTCGAATCCTTAAAATTTCTGATCACATACAAAAAGCCCGCCATATTATCCGACTTCTATGTCGAATAATATGACGGGCTGTTTATTAGCTCGTAAAGTCAGTCAATTCTGATATGGGTTCCGATCGGAATTTCCGGAACCTGTTCCCCGTCGACGATGATCGATCCGGGAAGCATTTCATCCTCTGCCGCTCCGAACAGAACCGTCAGATGGCCCAGCGCGTTCAGGTTGCGCTCCGCCATATCCCCGACGTTCGTGATTTTAAAGGCGCTGTCTCCGAAACTGATGGTCTGGCCCGGCGCCAGCGCTTCTTCCGTTTTGTTGACGTCGATCCCGTAGCAGAAATCCTTAAGCGTGTCGGGGGCTTCGTTTCCGAACAGAATAAGCATCTTGCCTCCGAATGCTCCGACCATCTGGCCGATCGTATTGACTCGTGTCGAATAAATCATATTTTCTCCGATCATGCTTTGATACTCCTATTTTAATACATTCTTATGTTTAATACATTCCGAAGCTGCACAGCCAGCCGGCCAGGACGCGGGGCACGCCGATCAGGAACCTCGAATACAGCACTGACGGGACGCCTACTTCCACAGTTTCAGGCTCCGCTTCCGCTAGACCCAGGCCCACGGGGATAAAGTCGCAGGCGTTCTGCGTGTTGATCGCGAACAGCGCGGGAAGCGCGAGGTTCGGGTCGATGTTGCCCTTGCCGATTTCTACGCCGATCATCGTGCCGACAATCTGGGCGATAACGGCGCCGGGTCCCAGCAGCGCGGACAGTACGGGGATCGAGCAGATGAAGCCCAGCGCGATCAGTCCGAGAATGTTGTTGCTCAGGGGCAGCAGCAGGTTCGCGAACCAGTCGCCGAAGCCGGAGCCCTGAACGATGCCGATTAGCATCGCGACGAAGGCCATGAACGGCAGGATGGTCGTGATCATCGACTGGATCGCGTCGCGTCCCGCCTGATAGAAGGTGTTGACGACCCTGCCGGCGCCCATGCCGACAGCCTGTATAAACGAACGTTTCTTGACCGGCAGGGCGGGCTTTTTATACGTGGTCTGTTCTTTGACAGGTTCCGCTTTCTCATCAGCTTTAATAGAAGCTTCCGTGACCGCTTCGCCCTCCGCCGCGGTGATCTGATCGGGACCGACTGCCGAAACGTAAATCTTTTCCGTTATAAAGGCGGCCAGGGGCCCGCTCTTACCTACCGGCATGATGTTGACGGTCGGGATGCCCTTCTGGGGATAGATCCCGCAGCGCAGCGTTCCGCCGCAGTCGACGATGACGAGGAACAGCTCGTCGTCGGGAACGGTGGTCTTAAAGCCGTTCACCGCGTCGCAGCCCGTCAGTTCGACAATCTTTTCGACAATATCCGGTTCGGCTCCGCCGCCGGTGATATACATGACGACATGCTTCTTTTCATCAGGCTTTACTGTAAGGGGGCCGCCGAATCCGCCGGCGCCTTTTTCGATTTTAACAGCACGATATTCAGACATTATTCAACCTCCGCTGCGACTTCGCCGCCGACGAACATATTCTTTTCAGTAAGCGTTCTTGCAAGACGGACCCCCTGCTGCTTTTCGACGATGCTGGTCGTAAAGTCGGTGATCCAGGCCGAGAAAAAGTTCATAACGATCCCCACCAGCATGTAGCGGATCGCAAGAGGCGTCGTGTTCAGTCCCAGTGCCGCGACGCCGTTGGCGATGCCGAGCCAGACAAAGATCTCACCGACATTGATATGGGGGAACAGGCCGTTGCTGGTATGTCCGGCGAATCCGGCAGCCGCATAGTAGCTGGGTTTCTGGAATTCCGGCAGGAATTTCCCCATCGAGAAGACCATCGGATTGCCCAGCATAAACGCCGAGATAAACGGAAGCACTCCGTAGGCGAGGACGACGTTCTTCGAGCATTTGTTCGCGAACTTGTCCACCTTTTCCGGTCCGATAAAGGCGATCAGGCTGTTCATAAAGACGAGCAGCAGACAGACCTTCGGAATAATTGTCGTGACCCAGCTGACGAAGGTTTCCGCGCCGACGTCGAATAAATTCATGAATCCTTCTGCAAATGTGATAACTGCGTTCATGTTCTCTCCCTTGTGCCGATCATCAGGATGATCGATTTGTTAAATGATGTATTTCAGAATTTCTGTCGTATGGATCTCAGACCGCTTTGTCTTCGAGCCTTCCGCGTCCCGTGACGCGTTTCGCCGCAGCGCCGATCTTTCCCGCTGCCGCCGCAAGGGGGCTGGGCGGTACGGGAATCTCTTCGCCGTTCATGACCTTTCTATAGGTATACATAGCGTCGGTTACCGCCTTCGCCGCCGAATAGGACAGCCGGCGTTCTCTGCAGTCCGCCTCAGTCAGTTCTCCGACCCGCATGCCGTTAAAGAGGTCATAGGGACGGAACCTGGCGAATACCGTGACGCCCTGCATCAGCGCGCCGTCTCTGATCGTACCGTCCTCGTCTATCGCGAAGATCACGACTGCGCCGGCATGAAGCTTTCCGGCAAAGCGGCCTATCGCAGCCCGGCTGCCGTCTTTTCTGAGCAGACGATAATAGCGGGTAAAGCTCTGCATCTGACGAAATGTGAGCAGATACTGAAGCAGGAAGGCTCCTGCGAGCACACAAATAAAAACGAGCATGGGATCTCCTTTAGCATGGGGCTGTTCAATTAAGACAGAATCGGATGAGGTACCGCGAATCGCGGACTGATGGATATCGTCAGATGCTGTCAGCGTTTACTTCATATACATGAAACGCTGCTTTTCTGACTGACTGAATGTATAAATAACTGCTGAAAAATTTGAGAAGACCGCTTCCGGATAAGCCGGAAGCGTCTTTATAAAGAAAATCGTGGAAAACAGCAGTCTGACCGGGGGATAAGTATTTTTAAGTTTCGAAAGCCTTGCAAGGGATATCCACCGGGTTGGCCTGGGTGATGATCACATCGACATGCA
>ERZ1032812.66-NODE-66-length-12020-cov-9.823234_pt1 | contig 12020 bp, 9 predicted proteins | sample MGYA00517094_ERZ1032812 | MGnify/ENA primary metagenome ERZ1032812 (study PRJEB33719, sample SAMN04262549) | wastewater metagenome | biome: sewage system; feature: street-access sewage; material: sewage | place: Peru: Lima | collected 2013-01-15 ... | reverse complement strand
AGGCAGTGTCAATAGTTTTGTGTAAACCTCTTGCAGTCCTGAAGTGCGATTATTTATTCATATAGCAGCTCCAGTTCATAGGTGACACTACCAAAACCGTGGTGCTTACGCTGCTCTGACTGCGCATTGTATTCCAGGAAGGATGTGCATACGGTCCGCTGCAGTGCATCTTCATTGGGGAACTGCTCCTTGGCTTTGGTGATCCGTTTGAGCCTCTTGTTAAGGCTTTCAGCGAGGTTATTGGTGTAGAGCGCCCGCCGTATGGATTCCGGAAAGCTGTAGAACGAAAAAAGGTTGGTCTTACCCTCAAAGAGCGAAATGACCCGTGGATAGCGCTTTCGCCAAGCCTCACAGAATGTCTCCAGTCGTGCCTCAGCTTCGGGACGGTTCTCCGCCTGATAGATGCGTTTCACCGCCTGCGTGATCTCAGCCTTGTCTTTGGCACGGACCCGGCGGCTCACATTACGCTGCAGGTGTGTCCAGCAGCTCTGGTGCTGCGCCTTGGGGAAGACATCCGTTACCGCATCCGGCAGGCCAACCAAGCCGTCGGAGATGAAGAGCAACACCTGTTCGAGTCCGCGCGTCTTCAGATCCAGGAGCATCTCCTTGTAGTTGAGGCAGGATTCCGTAGGGTAGAGCGCATAATCCAACACTTCCTTGTAACCCTGCGCATCGATGCCAATCAACATGTGCAGGGCTTCCTTTCCAACTGTGTCACGGCGCACATTGAGGAATGTGGCATCGCAGTAAACCGCCACATACTTTGGCTTCACCTGTCTTTGGTGGAATGCCTGGACATCTTTGTCGAGCAGCTTGGCCAGGTTCGAGACGGTTGTTGCCGAATAGTGATGGCCATACATCCGTTCAATCAGATCAGCGATCTCACGGGTGGTGATGCCTTTCCGATACAGTTGGATGATGGTCTCTTCCAAATAACTTGAGCTTTGCTTGTAAGCGGGGACCGTATGTTGCTCGAATTCGCCCGTTCTGTCACGGGGAACCTTCAGCTGAAGCTCACCGTACTCGGTTTTTACAGTTCGCCCATAGTAGCCGTTGCGTGAGTTGCCCGAGTTGTAGCCGGCAGGATCCCACTTCTCGTAATCCAAGAACACCGTGCGCTCATTTTCTAGTAGCTGATTGATGGCGGCCTCCAGGCTGGTGCGGAAAAATTCATTTGCGTTGTGGCCGGAAGCTAACGCTGCGGCCAAGTCCGTGGTAAAATCTGACATAGAGGGGGATCTCCTTCTTGTTTCTTTTTTGCTGCTAACAAAATTTTACAAGAGTTGATCCTCTTCTTCTATGTTTCTAAGGGATCACGTTTACACAAAAGATTTTACACACTGAAAACGAATGAACGAAGAACGATTAGACTGGCTTTCCAATCCCGAAGTTTTCAGTGTCGGCAGGGTTCCGGCTCACTCCGATCACAGGCATCAGCTGGCGAACGGTAAAGCGGAACAGCTGCTGAACGGCGAATGGAAAATGCGCTATACTGAAGCTCCGGCAGACAGGCCGTTATTTTTTTACGATGAAAACGAAGACATCGCAGATTACGATACCGTAAACGTCCCCGGTCATATTCAGATGCAGGGTTATGACACGATTAACTATGTGAATAAAATGTACCCCTGGGACGGCTTTGAGGATCTGAAGGCTCCCGAAGTATCCGAAGCATACAATCCGACCGCCTCGTATGTTCTCGATTTCGAACCGGAGATCAATACGGAAGGACGAGTCAGACTCGTCTTCGACGGAGCGGAAACGGCGCTGTACGCCTGGCTTAACGGACAGTTCCTCGGATACTCCGAAGACAGCTTCACGCCGGCGGAATTCGATGTGACAGATATCATCCGCCCGGGAACGAACAGGCTTGCCGCCCGCGTCTACAAGCGCAGCACGGGATGCTGGCTTGAGGATCAGGATATGTGGCGGTTTTCCGGACTGTTCCGGGATGTCCGGCTTGTCTCCCTGCCTGAGACACACGCCGAGGATCTCGATATCAGAGCCGATTACGATGCGGACACAGGAGCAGGCAGGTTGGATATCGACATCAGGCTCACAGGCGAAAAGCAGGGATTTATTGAAGCGGAGCTTACGGGACCTGACGGAACAGGTCTATGGAAGGATAAGAAGAACATCGCTGATAAAGTCAGCTTCAGCGCCGACTTTGCCGATATACTCCCGTGGAGCTGCGAGGATCCGGCGCTGTACAGCCTTAAACTTGTCGTTGCGGATACGGACGGAAGCACGCTGGAAAGTGTGACTCAGAACGTCGGCTTCAGACGATTCGCAATTGAAGACAGGCTGATGAAGCTCAACGGCAGACGCTTCATTTTCAGAGGCGTCAACCGTCACGAATTCAGCGCGGAAACAGGACGCGCGATCGGCCGCGAAGAGATGGAACAGGATGCGCGGTTTATGAAGCGAAACCACATCAATTCTGTCAGGGCCTCCCATTACCCGAACCAGTCCTTCTGGTACGAGCTGTGCGACAGGTACGGTCTGCTGGTCATCGACGAGACGAATCTCGAAACCCACGGAAGCTGGCAGCACGAGGAAATCATCGACGCGGAGGACAATATTCCGGGCTCAAGACCCGAATGGCAGGCGGCGGTTCTTGACCGCGCGCAGAATATGCTGGAACGCGACAAGAATCATCCCTGTGTCGCGCTGTGGTCCTGCGGCAACGAATCCTTTGCGGGACAGGATATCCTTGAGATGGCGAATTATTTCAGACGGCGCGATCCGTCGCGTCCGGTCCATTACGAAGGCTGCCACTTTGCGTCGGACTGGCCGGACTGTACTGACGTCGAAAGCTGGATGTACGGGAAGCCGGAGGAAATTCGCGAATATCTGGAAAACGATCCGGAGAAACCGTTCCTGTCCTGCGAATACATGCACGGTATGGGAAACTCCCTCGGAGGACTCGTCGATTATACGGATCTTGAAGACGCGTACGACAAGTATCAGGGCGGACTGATCTGGGATTATATCGATCAGGCGATCGCGGTCGAAGGTCCGGAGGGTGCGGCAGAATATGCCTACGGCGGAGATTTCGGCGACCGGGGGACCGACTACGAATTCTGCGGCGACGGAATCGTCTATGCGGACCGAACGGACTCGCCGAAGATTCAGGAGGTTCGGGCGCTGTACAGTCCGGTCCGGATCAGGGCGGACGGAACGAAGCTGATTGTTGAAAACCGGTCGTTCTTTACGGATCTGGAGGACTTCGCAGATTACCGGCTCGTTCTGAAAAACGAGGACCGGATGATCCTGTCGGAACCGCTGGATGTTACGGGCGCCTCCGGCGAAAGCTTTGTAATCGAACCGAAGCTTCCGGAAAACAGTGTTTCCGGTGAATACGTCTTTACCCTCGAAGCGCTGGCATCTGAGGACAAGCCGTGGATCCGGAGAGGAGAGGTCCTGACGGACGGTCAGCTGATCGTCAATATGATCGATCAGCAGAACGAAGAGTACAAAGTTCATAAAACTGAAATGCGGACGGTGATCGGCGGAACGAATGTCGGTGTTCACGGAGACGGCTTCTCGTATCTGTTCTCGAAATTCGAAGGCGGGCTGGCGTCGGTCAAATATGACGGCATCGAATATATCACCCGGCGGCCGGAGCTCTCGTTTTTCAGAGCCCTCACAGATAACGACCGAGGATGCAGCGCGCAGTACGACTGGGCGCCCTGGTTTGCCGCATCTCAGGGACGTAAGGAACTCAAAGATCGTTTCAAGGTCACGGAAGGAGAGGACGGTGTCCGGATTCACTTCGAATACGCCCATCCGGTGAAGAATTTCGTCACGACGGTCGACTATACCGTACAGCCGGACGGAAAGCTTCGTATCGACGCGAAATATCCGGGAACAGACGAAGCGGAAACGCTTCCGTTATTCGCGATGGACTTCAAATTCGCGGACACACTGAACAGCTTCCGCTATTACGGAATGGGACCTGACGAAAACTATGCGGACCGAAAGGAAGGCGCGAGACTAGGCGTCTGGGAAAGTACGCCGCAGGAAAACTGCGCCCGCTATCTCGTACCGCAGGAAACGGGGAACCGAACCGGAACGAGATGGATCGAGCTTACGGACGGGCAGCGGGGACTGAAGATCACCGCTGCAGGAGATCCGATGGAATTCTCAGTTCTGCCTTACAGCGCGTACGAGCTCGAAAACGCTCGTCACGCATACGATCTGCCGGAATCCCGCTGGACCTGGCTTCGCCTGTCCGCCGGACAGACCGGTGTCGGGGGAGACGACAGCTGGGGCGCGGAGGTCCACGAGCAGTACCAGCTCGACGCCCGGAAGCAGATGACGATAAGCTTTACGATGGAACCAGTTGGGAAGAAATAACAAAGGTAAAAATAATAATTCGAAGAGTTATTGATCCATGGTTTAAATATTAGTGAATGAAAACGACATCGTATTTATGGAAATATCTGTAAATACGATGTCGTTTTGTTTGCTCGACCTGCAAATAGTAAGCAGGCAGAAATCTGACTGCTAAAAACGTCATTTTACGAAATTGATTTTCAACTCTGAAAATATCGGAAAGTTATAAATCAATTTCGAACGGAACGGTCGGGACTCCGCCCGGTACCGGAATATCATTTTCAAACGCCCAGCCGGAGATTCTTGTCGGGTGGAGCAGGATAAATTCCGCGTACCTGCCGCCGAACTCTACACTTTCATCAAATGCTTCAGGAAATTTTTCGGTATATGCGTCCCGCATGTTCTGGTTTTCATCCAGCATGGTCCCTCCGAAAAATTCAGCGGCCGCCTCGGCGAAACAACAGCCTGCGGAAATACAGCAGTTGGGATTCTCCTTAAGCTGATTATACTTTCTGGAGCCTGCGGAAGTGAAAATCAGAATGTCACCTTCGTAATACACTGGACTTACGACCCGCATCGTCACGCTGCCTTCAGCAGAGGTCGCAAGGACAGCCGTCATTTCTTTTTTGACAGCATCATAAAATTTTTCGAGATAATTCATCAGGCTTTTCCTTTCTGTTCGACTTTATCGTTTAGATTTGTTAATCACATCATGCCATCAGACTGGAATTCGATCAAGCAGTCTTCAACTCTGTAATTACAGTTACGTCTTATATGAAAGCCGAACGAAGATTGCTGTCTTCAAGGAAGATGCTCTATTCCAGGGACCGCTGGATCCATATGTCAGAGTATGGTTTCTCGAAGCTCTGACTCGTGATGATCAGCGGCGCCGGTTTCCCCGGCAGAGCAGGCAATTATTCTGCAATCTTTGATACGGACTTTTCCGTTCTGCAGAAGAGCCGCAGCCTTTCAAGCCCGATCAGCACCGCGATTCCAAGGAAGAAACCAAGGGGACTGAAGGTCGAGAAGGTCATCGCCGGCTGGCCGGTGCTCAGTGTTGTCGGCCCCATGACGATCGCGTAAAACGAACCGACCATCAGTCCGAGGATCAGGTAGACCATCTGCGGACGATATTTTTTCAACGCCGTTCGGATCGCTTTGATCGATACCGCCATACCGAAGAGAATTCCGAGCGCCAGCATGATAATACCAGGCAGAACGGACAGCTGCAGGTGGAGAAGTGATCTGACAGCTGAGATCGTCGGAAGGTAGACACCGAAGATAAGCAGAAGAGTAGATCCGGAAATACCGGGCAGTACCATCGCTGCTATCGCGAGAGCGCCGCTGATAAAAATATAGATCGCCTGTATCGGGGAGAGCGCGGCAAAATCAAGTAAAAAGCCGATGCTGCCCTGACGCAGCGCAGATAGTCCGATTACGATAAACATTCCGATAAAGGTAAAGAGCAGGTACAGGTAACGTCCCTGCAGGCTGTTGCGTTCCTCGGAGATAATAAACGGAATCGACGCGGCGGTAAGACCCAGGAACAGCGAGCTCAGAAAGTAGATATGGCTCGTGAACAGTCCGGAGAGCAGCAGTATCGACAGGACCATGCCTGCGATCCACCCGACTCCAAGCCTGAGCAGATAGATAATTCCCCGTTTTCTCGCTTCAGAGTCTTTGCCGAACAGCGCGTGAAGCGCGTCGATAAAGTTCTCGTAGAATCCCATGATAAACGCGACGGTTCCGCCTGAAACCCCCGGAACCGAATCGGCGAGGGCCATGCAGAACCCCTGAAAAGCTTTTAGCAGCATAATTGATTACCTCCTGTAACGCTGTTAATTTAGCAGTCTCAATTAAACGGGATGTATTCTCGAGCTAAACAGAAAATTAAATCTGCAGTCCAACAGAAAAATAGGCCTCATTGTCCGCCCATACGAATTTTTATCGTCAGTTTATATTTTTGTGATAGGCTTTGAAAAAAGGCCGGTAAGATTTTGACTATTAAGAAGAAACTGTTTATATCGAATATATTGATGATTATCGTTCCTGTACTGGCTTCGCTGCTGGCGGGACTCATCTGCATCGGGGTGGTCTGGTTTGGTGTGCTCCATCGCAACGGTCTGGGCTACGAGGACAGCGAAGATTTTTCTGCCGCTGCCGCGACAGTCAGCTCGGCCGTCGAAGAAGCGATCGAAGCGCCGGAAGATCAGCGCGATCAGAAGCTTTCGGATCTGACAGGACTGCTCGAACGCAGCGGTCTGTCTCTGGATGTCAGCGAAAATGGCGTGAGCTATTATGCTTACGGATCGGGCGCAGGCCAGGAGCTTTCGTCTGCCGCTTCACAGCTTACGGGAGAAGGTGTCGTTTCTTCGGGCGGCAGCAGTATCTACGTTCATCAGCTGACGGTTAACGGACAGACTGTTCGGATTCTGCTGGCTGGAACGACGATGACACCTTCCCGTCAGACACTGAAGGCGGTTATGATCGGAATGTTTCTGATCCTCGGAGGCGTCGTGATCATCTCGATTCTGATCACGAACCGCTTCTTGTCACGATTTGTCCTGAACGAGATAGAAGATGCGCTGGATATCCTGTCCGAAGGAGTTGTGCAGATCGCTGCTGGAAATCTCGATTACCGGATCCGCTATACAGAGAACGACGAATTCGCACCGGTCTGTTCGGCGTTTAACCAGATGGCCCAGCGGCTGAGTGAATCGGTCGAACAGACGAGAAAAAGCGAGGAGAGCCGCAAGGAAATGATGGCGGGGATCTCCCATGATCTCCGGACGCCCCTTACGGTGATCAACGCGTATACGGAAGGACTGCTGGACGGCGTCGCGAAGACGCCTCAGGCTCAGAAAAAGTATCTGATGACGATCCATACGAAGGCGGAGGATATCGGAAAAATGGTAAGCCAGATCTTCCTGTTCTCGAAAATGGATCTGGACGATTATCCCGTTACGCCCGAACGGATCAGTCTTGACAGGTTTATCGGCAGGCTTGTCGATGAGAACAAGTCGTCCTGGACTGAAAAGGGCCTGAACGTGAGCTTCGAGCCTGCTGCCGCATCCGTTACGGCGGATCCGGCGGAGCTTCGACGGGTGATCGAAAACATTGTTGGAAACAGCATAAAATACAACGACCGGAAGCCGGGCTCGATGGAGATCACGATGAGGGAAAACAACGGTGATATAACGCTGACTCTTGCAGATCACGGTCCGGGCGTGCCGGATGAAGCGCTGTCCCGACTGTTCGACGAGTTCTACAGGACCGACCGGTCCCGCAGAAACCCGAATCAGGGAAGCGGTCTGGGTCTTGCGATCGCCTCGAAGGCTGTCAGGAGAATGCACGGAACCATCGAAGCCAGAAGAACTGCGGGAGGCGGACTGACCATCCTGATCACGCTGCCGACGATCGATGACGATAAGACGGATACGGAGGAAAAATGAAAAAGATACTGATCGTGGAAGACGATACCGATATAGCGGAAATTGAACGGGCTTATCTTGAGCTTAACGACTGTCAGGCGGATATCGTCCTTGACGGAACAAAAGGTCTTGAGATGGGTCTGAGCGGAGAATACGATCTGGTTCTGCTGGATCTGATGCTTCCCGGCGTCGACGGATTTACCGTCTGCACGAAGCTCAGAGAGAAGCTGGACATTCCGATCCTGATGGTAACGGCCAGGCAGGAGGATATTGACAAGATCAGGGGGCTGGGTCTCGGCGCGGACGATTATATTGAAAAGCCCTTCTCGCCCGGCGTTCTCACCGCGCGGGTCAAAGCACATCTCGACCGCTACGACCGTCTGACAAACGCCGGACAGCATTCCGCGGAAATCAGAATCGGCGATATCGCCGTCAATACCGGGACTCACCGGGTGTACGTCGGAGATACCGAGGTCTCGCTTAAGAACAAGGAATACGAGCTGCTGCTCTTTTTCATGGAAAACCCGGACCTCGTGTTCAGCCGCGACAGACTGTACGAGAAGATCTGGGGGATGGATTCCTTCGGGGACAGCGCAACCGTTACGGTACACATCAACCGGCTGCGGGAGAAGATTGAAAAGAATCCGTCCAGACCGAGATATATCGAGACGGTCCGCGGCGCGGGTTACAGATTCAGAAAATCGGCATAAGACGGTATAAAACTAAGTCGCCTGGAAATCTGCAGGCGCGCAGATAAAAATACTCTGCCGATTACGGCTGATGCCAGCCGTGTCTGAGATATAATGACCTTGTTAATGCAGACGGAGCTGTTCATGTCCGCTGCGCGATTTGACAAGGGGACTTTATGCTGCAGAAAGAAATTATCAGAGACCAGAGCAATTTTTCAAACGCCGAAAAGGAAGTCAACGCCTTCGTACAGGCGAACCCCGAAAGTATCAGCTCGCTTTCGGTCCGGGAGCTTGCGAAAAAGACGAATACGACCGCGACCACTGTCATGCGGTACTGCCGGAAGATCGGCTACAGCGGTTTTGAAGAGTTTAAATTCAATATCGGAAACGAGCTGAAGGACCTCGATTACGACGAGTTCGAGATCAGCGTAGAAGAGGATTCGCTTCACGTCGTCAACAAGATCAGAAAGCTTTACGTGGATACCGTCGACAATACGCTGCGCCAGCTCTCTCTGCAGCAGCTGGACAGGATCGTGGACCGCTTCGAAACGGTTCCGTACATCGACTTTATCGTCTACGATCAGAGCGCTGCGCTGGCTGAGTACGCGGCTCATTACTACTCGTTTCTCGGAAAGATCTGCCGGATATACACGAGCATCGACGAGCAGATCCTGTTCGCGATGAACGCGGATCCGAAGGATCATCTCGTGATTTCGATAAGCCGGAGCGGCGCCACGGACCGGCTTCTGAAGGTTCTGAAGATCCTCAGGAAGAACCGGATTTACAGCGTGCTTATTACCAGCAGCAGATCCGCCGCAGGCGCGAAGTACAGCAGCGAGACGCTGTGTGCGCCCCACAACTGTCATTTCGACAAGATGGGAGACTGCGTATTCTACACGTCGGTCAAGTATATCCTCGACTGTTTCTTCAGTCTGTATTACTCTGCGCATCACGACGAGGTGCTGACCATCGCCCACAGCTACGACAGCGTCTTTTCGGAAAAGCCTGAATCGAAAAAATTATGACTGATCCGCCCGGCAGCCGCCGGGCTTTTTTTATGTCGGGAATCTCCAGCCGAGAATCGCGTCAAAATTTTACCGGCTGATTTTGGGGGGTGGCCCGTTACATTGTTACCACTTAAAACCGTTACAAAATCGTTCTTTGTGCACATCGTTCTTTAAAGTGGCATACCCCTTTTTAAAGATCCCGGCAGATGCTACGATAGGTTTATCGAAAGCAGCCGATGCGGAGATCACAAGCTTCGCGCCGGATCAAAAATATACAGAAAACAAGGGAAGAGGGATTATGACAGAGAACACAGTACTTCAGAACGACTTTTTATGGGGAGCAAGCACATCGGCCTATCAGGTGGAAGGCGCCAATCTGGAAGACGGCAAGGGCCCGTCCTGCCAGGACGTCAAGACAGTTCCGGAAGGAACGAGCGATCTGACCGTATGCGCAGACCATTATCATAGATATAAGGAAGACATTGCGCTCATGGCGGAAATGGGCTTCAAGGCGTACCGTTTCTCCATCGCCTGGTCGCGCGTAATCCCGAACGGAACGGGCGAAGTAAACCCGAAGGGCATCGAATTCTACAGCAGTCTCATCGACGAATGCATCAAATACGGGATCGAGCCGATTATCACGCTGTTCCACTTCGACATGCCTGCGGCTCTCGACGAACGCGGCTCATGGTCGAACCGCGACTCCATCGACTGGTTCGCGAACTACGCGAAGACGATGTTCGAAAACTTCGGCGACCGCGTCAAATACTGGCTCACGATTAACGAACAGAACATGCTGACGATGGTCGGACCGCTCATCGGTACGATGGTCCTTCCTGAAAACTGCGAAAATCCGCTCAAGGAAATCTACACTCAGAATCATCACATGCTCGTCGCGCAGGCGAAGGCGATGGCGATCTGCCACGAAATTCTGCCGGAAGCGAAGATCGGACCTGCCCCGAATATCGGGATCGTCTACCCGGAAAGCTGCAAGCCTGAAGATATCATCGCTGCACAGAACGCCAACGCGCTGAGAAACTGGCTGTACCTGGATGCGTACGTATTCGGAAGATATAACAACCTCGTATGGTCCTGGCTCAAGTCAAAGGACGCGCTGCCGAAGGTTGAAGACGGCGACTTCGATATCCTGAAGAGCGGGAAGCCGGACTTTATCGGGTTCAACTATTACAGCACGGCGACCGCCAAGGAATGGGAAGGCGAAGCTGAAGAAGGCGGCGCGCTTTCACAGCAGGAAAACGGCGGCGAAGAAGGCCTGTTCAAGGGCGTGCACAATCCGTACCTGCAGAAGAGCGAATTCGGCTGGGAAATTGACCCCGTAGGCTTCCGCTCGACCTTCAGAGAAATCTACTCGAGATATCATCTGCCGATGATCATCACGGAAAACGGTCTGGGCGCCTACGATACCCTTACCGAAGACAAAAAGATCCACGACGATTACCGTATCGAATACCTGCGCAAGCACATCGAACAGATCAAGCTTGCCGCGGAAGACGGATGCGAAATCATGGGCTACTGCCCGTGGTCCGCGATCGACCTGATCTCGACCCACGAAGGCATGGTCAAGCGCTACGGCTTCATCTATGTCGACCGTGACGAATTCGATCTGAAATCAATGGAACGCATTCCGAAGGATTCCTTCTACTGGTATAAGAAAGTGATCGCATCCAATGGGGAAGATCTTGACTGACAGCGAAAAAACTGAAAAATATAATGTTAATCCGGCGCGCAGACGCCGGATTTTCGAACGTGCAATGCTTGTTCTCGTGGGCACGGTGCTCATCGGCCTGGGTGTTACGGCAATGCGAATTACCGGCTGGGGCGTCGATCCCTGCAGCGCGCTGGCTCTGGGATTGTCCGAGGTTTCGGGACTGCGTTACTCGCTGGTGCTGATCCTGATGAACTGCGTCCTGCTCGCTGTCCAGCTTACCTGGATGCGCGGAAGCTTCGGCTTCGGAACCCTCGTGAACGCATTCTGCGTCGGACTGACTGTCGACTTTTTCATGATGTTCGTAGAGAGCGCGGGAATCGTCGAGGTGGCTCTGCCTGTAAAGCTTCTGCTCACGACATTCGGGATCGCGGTGGTCGCCCTGGGCGTCGCCTGCTTCCTGTCTGCTGAAATGGGACTGGCGCCCTACGACTGTATTGCGCCGGGCATCGCCGACAGGCTGAGCACAGGCTCGTCCTTCGGATGGATCCGTTCGGTACAGGACGGACTCTTCGTCTGCGCGGTACTGGCAGTCGCTCTGATCGGGGGAGTGAACGTCTTCGATCTGATTGGCATCAACACGATTCTGATCGTTCTGTTCTGCGGACCCTGCATGCAGTTCTTCAAGCAGAGACTCACGGACCCGTGGCTCGCGTCCCGGGGAAGAAGCAGTGAAAAAGCGCTTGAGCAGTAAATAATCATATAGACTCAATAACGAAGCCCCTCGAGCCGGAAAACAAGTTCCGGATCGAAGGGCTTTTAACGTTATAATGGCGTAGAGAGGAAGGTACAGATGAAATACGAATTAGCCATATTCGATATGGACGGA
>ERZ1032812.65-NODE-65-length-12077-cov-7.635002_pt1 | contig 12077 bp, 8 predicted proteins | sample MGYA00517094_ERZ1032812 | MGnify/ENA primary metagenome ERZ1032812 (study PRJEB33719, sample SAMN04262549) | wastewater metagenome | biome: sewage system; feature: street-access sewage; material: sewage | place: Peru: Lima | collected 2013-01-15 ... | reverse complement strand
TCCATTCGATGTCTTCACGGAAGCCCATGTTGAGCATTTCGTCCGCTTCGTCCAGAACGACCATCTTCAGGTCCTGAAGACGGAACACCTTTCTGCGGATCATATCCATGACGCGTCCCGGCGTTCCGACGACGATCTGTGCGCCCTTTTTAAGCGCGCGGATCTGCTGATCCATCGGCGAGCCGCCGAATACCGATACGACACGGATATCCGGTTCGTGACGCAGGATCTTCTGGAATTCCTGTGCGACCTGGAGCGCGAGCTCGCGTGTCGGAAGCAGTACGAGAATCTGAGGCGCATGGATTTCCGGATTGATCTTTTCCGCCGCCGGTATCGCAAACGCGAAGGTCTTGCCGGTCCCTGTCTGGGATTTCCCGATCAGATCGCGTCCTTCCAGTAGAATCGGGATCGCCCGTTCCTGTATTTTCGTCATTTCCTCAAAACCCTGATCGGCTAACGCTTCCTTGAGTTTATCGCTGACGTTCAATTCGTTAAATTTCATCTATACGGATCCTTCCTGCAGCTTGGCTGCAAATCAAAAATTACTTGTAACTAAATGTAAATAAAAATATGAAAACCATTTTTTCTAAGTTTTCACTAAGAAATGGCCTTTTTAAGTTGAAATTCTTTGCCTGAGCAACTATAATAGCTTTAGCTTAGAAGATTCTTAGAATCATTACGCATTCACAGCTAGTTTCTAAGGTAACAGAAACCGGCGTGAATCGCAAAGACAGGAGATCAAAAATGTTCGATTCGATATACGTAATCTTATTTTTACTCGGTGTGCCTTTTTTCGCATATGCCTTCTATAATATATTTATCGGCCTGAAGGGCTACAGGAAATACCGCCATTATCCGAAGGCAGCACCGAAAAACAGATTCTGCGCCGTAGTCGCGGCGCGCAACGAAGAGGGTGTTATAGGCCAGCTCGTCGACACGTTAAAAAATGTCGATTATCCGGAGGAGCTGGTAGATATCTGGGTTATTCCCAATAACTGCACCGATGAAACAGGCCGTGTCGCCCGGGAACACGGTGCGAATGTCTACGACCCGAAACGCGAGATCCATTCGAAGGGTGAAGCGCTTAACGAGTTCTTCGACTATACCTTCGCAATGAACGATACCTACGACGCGTTCTGTGTTTTTGACGCCGACAACCTCGTGGACCCGCATTTTTTCAAGAGCATGAATAATGCGCTGGAATCCGGCGTGCGCATCGCCCAGGGCTACCGCGAAAGCAAGAATCCGAAGGATTCCTGGGTATCGGGATGCCAGTCGGTTTTCTACTGGACCATCAACCGTTTCATGAACGAATCGAAGATGGGATTCGGTCTTTCGGCGACCCTCAACGGCACAGGCTTCATGGTCTGCCGTGAAATCCTCGAAAAAGACGGTTTCAATACCTTCTCGCTGACAGAAGATATCGAGTTCTCGACACAGAATATCATGAAGGGCGAAACGGTTTATTTCGTATCTGACGCGATCACCTACGACGAACACCCGACCGATCAGGCGACCAGCTGGAAACAGCGCAGCCGCTGGTCCACCGGTACGATACAGTGCCTGTATCATTACGGACCGATGCTGTGGAAGGACTGGCGTGAAACGAAGAACTTCAAGTGCTTCGACATGCTCGTTTATCTGCTCGCACCGTTCCTTCAGGTTCTTTCGACGATTTACGGTGTATTCACAATCGTGATCTATGCTATTATATCGCTGTATCAGATGGAAATGTCCAATTCGTTTATATTCGCAGTCGTTCTCACAGTCGTATCGCTGGTATTCTCGGTCATCTACTCAATGTTTGTCGTCAAAATGGAACATCATAAGGTGAACGAAGTAGCAGGATCTGCCTTCTTCTCATTCTGGTATTTTATCATGAGCTGGGCAATCATCAACATCATCGTCTTCTTCAAGCCCATCACCACTTGGGAACCGATTGAACACAAGAAGGGCGTCGAACTCGCGGACATCGAAAAGGCCGGAGATCTTCGTACGGTCTCTGCAGAATAGAAGCTTTAAGATTCCTGTCTATATGCGGGAGATATCAATCCGATATCTCCTTTTTTATTGCGATCAATTTGGCTGATGATCATTCGCTGCTCCTCATCCCTGCGTATCGCCTGAGCTTCGTCACAGTCAGGTTCCCGCTCAGGCGGGATACAAAAGGCTGTAAAGATAATCAGCGCTCTTAAATCGCATTCCAGAAGCTATAAAAAACGGCATACTTCATTTAATGAAGCATGCCGTTTCTGTTTTCCGGTAATTCAGCTAAGTATGTCAGTTAGTTCTTCGACATAACCCATTTCTGTGCTGCAGTACTGTTGGACTTGTAGCACTGGATATTCGTACCGTTAGATGTTGAAGCACCGGATACGTCGAGAGCAAGCCCGTTGCATTCGCTGATGATTGTAACCGAACCGTCGACGTTCATCGAGATGGTCCATCTCTGCGCTGCAGAACCGTTGTAGGTGTACTGATTGACGTTCGTGCCGTTTGCAGTGCCTGCTCCCGCAACATCGAGCACTTTGCCGCTCTTGACATTCTGGATGTAATATTTCCCGCCGCCGGCAGAAAGAATCTTGAACTGCTGCGCCGTAGATCCGTTGCTCGAGTACAGCTGCAGGTTCGCGCCGGAGCTAGTGGAGCCGCCCGCGATATCGAGAACCTTGCTCTGGTCAAGCTTGGACTTGATCGTATAGGTGTACGGGAAGGTGTTGCTCTGGCTCGGAAGAGTTGACGAGCTTCCCGATCCGCTGCTCGAACCGCTGCTCGAACCGCTTGAGCTTACCTTCGTAAAGGTAAATTTCTGAGCGTCGGAACCGTTGCGGTCGTACATCTGAACATTCGCGCCGTTGGCAGTCGAACCTCCGGCAATATCAATTACCTTTCCGTTCGGATTCGTGATGTAAACACGGCCGTTTCCGGCATCGATGATTTTCCATTTCTGTGCAAGCGTTCCGTTGGACGAATACTGCTGCACATTCGTGCCGTTCGCGCTGCTGTTCGCTGCGATATCAAGCGCTTTGCCTGAATTTACATTGAGCAGTGTCCATGTGCCGTCCGAATTCTTCTTCGCCTTGAACTGCTGAGCCTTGCTGCCGTTCTTCGCATAGATCTGAACGTTCGCGCCGTTAGCGGTGCTCGCGCCGTCTACGTCAAGAACCTTGCTTCCGCTCAGAGCCGTTGTGACCGTATAGGTCGCGCCGTCTTCAAGACTTACCGATGTCGCCGCCATGAGCGCATCGTTCGAAGAGCTGGGAGCTTCTTCAGTATTCGCCTGAACGACGATCTGAACTGCCTGTACGCTCGAATAGAATCCGGTGGATCCTGCTTCCGCGCCGTTCTTGGCCCAGCCGCTCCAGCCGAGGCCCGAGTTATACGTACGATAATAGATATCGTAGGTATCCTTGATTGCTCCGGTCAGTTCCATCTTGACCGCTTCAACAGCTTTGCCGTTCTGAGTCGCCGCATTTGTGCCGTCCGCAGACCATCCCGGCCACAGATTGTTCGAAGAACGGACACGGTACTGGATACCGCCTTCTTCGTCATAGCCTGTCAGGAATGCGTTGATTCCCATAATGCTGTCTGAATCCTTCGTTCCCGCTGTCGTGCCGTTTGAGACGCCGGTCGTCCAGCCTGTCGAGGACTCGTTGACACTGTAGGAAACACCCGTAATATTGAATGTGCTTTCAAACAGCGCTGTACGCTTTGTCATCCAGTCTGCGACTGTGTCGACATTTTCCTGATACGTCGCTTTGAGCGATTTGGCTCCCGCATACGGATTGGATCCGCCGAGAATATTCCATCTCGCAAAGTTCATCGACTGGGTATTGTTCAGATCTGCAGCCATCGGCTCGATGCTGCTCTGCGCTTTCGCGATCTGTTCCTGACCTGTACTCTTGTAGGTTTCGATCAGCAGCTGTCTGAATTCCGGAATCTTCAGGAGTTCCTGATACCAGGTATTCTGAATCTTCGGATTGTAGGTGTTGTTGTTGATCCAGAAGGAGCTTGACGAAACGTAGGGCGAGTTCCCCTGGGACAGGTCGAAGTCCCATACCGGGCCGATATGAAGGACATCATCCGCGCCGTCCGTATAACAGTAGGCGCTGCTGACCATCGCATCGACGTTCCCCGTGTATTCTTCGACCAGGTAATATTTGGCGAATTCCTCGGCGTTGATATACGAGGATATCTTGCTCCAGTCCTTATTGTCCGCATACAGCGCTTTTTCAAACTTGTCTACCTTTGATTTAAAGGCGCTGAATGCCGCGGCCTGTTCGCTTGTCTGGTTATCTGCAAACTGATGTTCCTTCAGAACGAAGTAGCTGTTGCTGGTGGCCGAGGACTTTACGTAGAACGGATCTTCTTCCGAATAGCGCAGGTCGTCGATTTCCACAAGAACGCCGTTGTCGTCCTTAAGATCCAGACTCGAGCTGTTGATATCGAGCTTCTGACATGCCAGATAGCTTCCGCAGTATTCGCCGTCGATCCACAGATCGATCGCGTTGGACTGAGGCGACGCTTCAAGACCCATATCGTCCGCGAGGTCGTAGGCAAGCTTGTTGCGCATCAGCGAGCCGTCGGTATGATTGGCCAGGAGAACGAGCTTTTTAGCTTTCGGCATTCCGAGAACGCTGGTTTTGCTGTCAAACTTGATCTGATACGGTTTCTTGGCCATACCCCAGGTCGTGTTCCCGCGCCCTTTTACTTCGACGTTGTTGACCGCGCTGATGTTGTATTTCGTATTGGACGTATCTGACAGATAGACAGAGTTGTTCAGATACTTCGTATCCTTCGAACCGCCGTTTACCGTGTCCAGAGTGACGCCGTTAAGCGAAATGTACATGCTGGGCTGATCCGACTTCATGATCTTTACGGTTTTCGTAGATCCGGATACCGTGATATTGAACGTGTCGACACCGGTGAAATCGCCGGTAATGCTCTTGCTGCCGGAATTGATCGTGCCGGCCGTCGTATTCGTGATAGTCTGGCTGGAATTGATCGTCAGGCTGGTCAGATCTGTGTCGTCCATCAGGAACAGATAGTACGGCTGACCTGACGCTTCATGGTAGCTCTTCAGAACCTTTCCGTTGGAGTTGACATAGAACAGCGACGACGATGTCGTTGTTGAAAGCGCTGTGGTAGCCGCCTGGAGCTCAGTCGAATCGAGCGCACTGTCATCTTCAGCGGCGACGTACAGCGCCATTGTCGTCGTAACGTCTCCGGTGTCCGCCGTAATAGAAGCAGAACCGCTGCCTACTGCGGTAACCGTACCGTCTTCGCTGACTGTCGCTACATTTTCATCCGAAGAGGAAAAAGTAACGGGGACATCGTTGAGGACGTCCGCTTTTTCCGTGACTTCGACCTTCGTCTGATCACCTTCGGTAATCTGATCTGTCGAAAGCTCGGTGCTGAACACGTTCGTATCCAGCTCAATGCTGTTGTTCTGCGCAAAAAGCGCCGCTTCAGAATCGGCCGGGGCATAAATCTTCAGGCCGGAATCGGCGGAAGACTGATCGCTCTCGTTCTGATTTTCGGAATCAGGATTCTGAGTCCCGAACGCATTGTCAGCAATTGATGTAACACTGTCTGGAATGACAATGTTCTTAATCTGGCTGTCCTGAGCGACTGCGTTGTCTCCGATTCTGGTGACTGTATATTCGTTCTGATCGATAGTCACCTTTTTCGGAATAACGACTGTTCCTTCAGCCAGTCCGTCTGCGGACGACTGATCCTGGATGCCGGTTACTTCAAGTTCTTTCCCCTGCTGTTCGGGACTTAATGTGTCCTGAATGACTGAGTACTGAATATTATCCGCGTTCGAAGCGGAATTATCTTCAGCAAGTACAAGTCCTGTGCAGACAAAAAAAACGAGAATCGCTACCAGCCCAAGAATACGGGTGGAAATTCTCTTCCTCATCCTGTTACTCCTTTGAAAGTTTAAATATGTTTAATTATAATTTATCTTTAAGCAGGGTACAAGGAGTATTCAGTAATTTAGTAGGTATACGTAATAATTTTACATTTATTTTACATTAAGTCAGAACTTTTCAAATTCTGTACTTTTTTGCCAGTTCCCTGATATCCTCCTCAATTTCCTGCACAAAGCTCGCGGGACTGACGACTTTCACGGCCTTTCCATACTGGAGCACCCAGTGGCGCATCGCATCCTTATTCACCATGACAAAGATACGCAGTCTGTCCTCTCCGAGGTCTTCGATTCTAATATCACTCCCGAACCAGTCGACGACGTCACCCATATGCGCGGTTGTCGTCTCAAAACCGACCTTGGTGCTTTCGCCTGAGAACATATAGATATGCTCTGCCATATGCTGAGGAAGCGACAGCCCGTTTTTCAGCTCCGGAATCGCTTCGTTCTTCTTTCTCGGCGTTTCGAGCTTCTCAATATTGAGGATTTTGTCCAGCCGGTAATTTGCCAGGTTGTCATAGCGGTCATTGTTGCAGATCAGGTAATAGCGCCCGTTTGATGCGACAATCTGAACCGGGTTTATCAGATAGCGCCGGGGCTTTCCGTCTTCGTCAAGCTTCGAATGCAGCACCAGATCCGCTCCGTAGGCGCCGTACTCGAAGGATACCTGTCTGCTTTCGATAATCGCTTCATCGAGGATTTCAATCGTGTAGAACAGGTCTTTATTCTCCGGTTCTTTGTGCGGCATCGGTTCAATATGGCGCATATGAGATTTAAAGTATTCGCTCTGAAGCTTCTCGAGCTTCTCGATGAGCTGGTGCTTCTGCTGACTCGGGATCTGACGTGAAAAGAGCAGAGAATCGATGATAAGCCGCAGCTCCGGAACTGTAAAGTCGTGCAGCAGATACCAGTCGGAGCAGACGATCTCGGTCTCCCCGTTTGCCATCTGGCGCTCCTCACTGTCGCACTCCACCTGATATTCATCACAGTCGAGCAGATTGAGCAGGTTGCGCTTGATCGCTTTACGGTCCGCGCTCATGTTGTAATCGTTTTGAAGATAACTGATAATATCCTTCTGCGTCAGTCGGTGATCGTCGTCAGAATGATGCTTTAAAACTTCGAGTATATTCAGAATCATCATTTTTTTCGCCGGTATCCCTGCCATAGCTTCCTCTGTTCCGCATCCGTCAGATGCATTTATAGTATAACTTTATTATAGCAGAGCAGCTCCGTCCCAGTGGGACAAATTCGGGACAAATAAAAAAGCCCCCGCGGGGGCTTCTAAACGGACGAACCGTTTTGTTATTTACAGAACCATGTTCAGGAAGTTCTGAGTACGTTCGTTCTGCGGATTTTTGAATACTTCTTCAGGCGTACCTTCCTCGACGATATAGCCGCCGTCGATAAAGATCACACGGTCTGCCACTTCGCGCGCGAAGCCCATTTCGTGGGTGACGACTACCATCGTCATACCTTCCTCCGCCAGCTGCTTCATAACGTTGAGGACTTCGCCGACCATTTCAGGGTCCAGCGCCGACGTCGGTTCATCAAAAAGCATAACATCCGGATGCATCGCCAGTGCTCGTGCGATCGCAACTCGCTGCTGCTGTCCGCCTGAGAGCTCCGCAGGGACGGCATCAGCCTTTTCCGACAGTCCGACTCGTTCGAGCAGCTCGTCCGCCACCTTGTTCGCCTCGTCCTGATTCATAATCTTCAGTGTGACAGGCGCAAGGGTGATGTTCTCTCTGACCGTCATATGCGGAAACAGGTTGAACTGCTGGAACACCATGCCGATATTGCGGCGGTAAAGGTCGATATCACCGTCTGGATCCGTAATCTCGTTTCCGTCGATGATAATCGTGCCTCCGGTAGCATCTTCAAGCTGATTCAGACAGCGAAGCATCGTGCTCTTGCCGGAACCCGAGGGTCCGATCACACAGATCACTTCGCCTTCTTCGATGGACAGATCGATATCTTTGAGAACCTGATTGTCTCCGAAGCTCTTACTCAGGTTTTTAACTTCAATTTTTGGCAATTTTCAGTTTCCTTTCGACCCACTGGGAAAGCTTGGTCAGGATCATGATCGGGATAAAATACATAATCGCGACGATAATCCACATTTTAAATGATTCGAAATTGTTTGCGATGATCAGACGGCCTGTCTGTGTCAGCTCGGTCAGACCGATAACCGACAGGATGGAGCTGTCCTTCAGGGTAATGATGCACTGGTTGACAAGGGAGGGAACCATAATGCGCACCGCCTGAGGCAGAATGACCTTGCGCATCGCTGCGCCGTAGGAAAGTCCGAGGCTTCTGGCCGCTTCCATCTGGCCCTTCGGGACCGACTGGATCCCGCCGCGGACGATTTCCGCGGAATAGGCGCCGGCGTTCAGACACAGCGTGATAACACCTGCCGTGATAGCCGTCAGACGCATGCCTGTCGCGTTCGGAATACCGAAATAGATAAAGAATGCCTGTACGATAATAGGCGTTCCGCGGATCAGGTCTACGTAGACATGGGCGATACCCCGGAAGACCTTATTGGGCGAAACAAGCATAAGCCCGAACAGAAGTCCGAGTACCGCTGCAATAGCCAGCGAAATCAGCGTTGTGCTCAGCGTAACCCCGAGCCCGCTCATCAGGCGGGGGAACGACTGGGCAAAAAGTTCAAAAATATTCAAAAATTATCCTCCGTTATACTGACGGAGACCGCATCCACGGCTGCCGTGAATGCGGTCTCGTAAGTGATGCTTCGCGATAATGCGAAGCGATCTTGTTTACTTCTTGATGTATTCGTCCAGAATCTTCTGGTAGGTTCCGTCTGCCTTGACGTCTTCGAGGCCCTTGTTGAAGGCTTCGAGCAGAACCGCACCCTTCGCGTCGTCCTTCTTGACTGCAAAGCCGTAGGAATTACCGGCCTGGAGATCGCCGATCATCTTGAGCGGCTGTCCCTGAGAGATCGCATAGCCGAGTACCGGATAGTCTTCGAAGCAGGCTACGGAATTTCCGCCCTTGACTTCTTCGTACATATTCGCAGAATCCTGGAACTGCGTGATCGTGAAGCCGTACTGATCCTTGATGGATTCCGCATAGCGGGCACCTTCGGTACCGGTCTTGACAGCTACGTTCTGACCTGCGAGCTGATCGTAGCTCGTGATGTCGGAGTCGCTGCGAACCGCACACATGATACCTGAATCGAAATACGGTTCAGAGAAATCGAATTTTTCTTTACGTTCGTCGGTGATGGACATGCCTGCGATGACACCGTCTACCTGTCCGGATTCAAGAGCCGAAACAGCAGCGTCGAAACCGAGTGCCTGCAGGTCATAAGTGAAGCCCTGATCCTTCGCGATCGCGTCGAGCAGCTCGACGTCGATACCGACGCGGTTGCCGTCCTTATCTTCGAATTCGAACGGTGCAAACGTCGTATCCGTAGCGATCGTGTAATGATTGTCGTCGCTGGACGAACCGCAGCCTGTCAGAGGCAGCAGCAGTGCAAATGCGAGAAAAACGCATACGTACCTGAGATACTTCTTCATAATTCCCTCCCTTGGACTTTGAAGTTTAATCTTAGTGTAAATTTTACCATACTTTTAGTCTGTGGAAAACTGTGAGGGTAAGCGGAGAAGACGGATTCCGACAGGTGTAATCCGTTACGTCCGGCTTTTTTATGAATTTTTACAAGTACGCAGTCCGAAGACCAGAGTTACTGCTGAGCGGCCAGATATGCCTTGACTGCGTCGAGATCTTTTTCATCAATAATGATCTCGTATCCGCCGGTCTGAACGACTACTTCGTTAGGCTTCAGCGCTCCGCTGCTGCGGCGTTTTTCGAGCTTCTTCGCGGAGCTGTCCACACTGCGGATCACATCTGTTTCGCTTATCTTGTTTATAGGCGCCGTCAGATCTTCAAACAGCGAAGACTGCATACCGGCTTCCCGCTGTTCGAGTCTGCGTTCGCGTTCCTTGAGCTGCGCTTCGATCTTGTTGAGCTTTTCGATACGCTTGTTAACGCGTTCCGACGTCTTGATCACTTCGTTCATCACGTCGTCCATGACGAACTGCTTGTCTATGATCGTACGCAGCTTGCTGCGGATCAGACGGCCGCTTTCAACAATATCCTCTTCATTTGTGAGAGCCGGCATATTGTCGACTTCCTGAGAGAAGCTTGTGACATTTTCTTCGAGAATTTTCGAGCGCTGTGCGGTTTCTGTAACCCTGCTGAGAAGCGAGTCCAGCTCTCTGCAGAGCTGATCTTCCGTCTGAGTATAGGCTTTCTGCGCTTCTGCAGCCGCTTTTTCTTCAACGGCATCCGGCGCCTGAACTGAAGCTGTCCGGCCTGCTGTTTCGGAGGCCCGGATCATTTCGTCGTCAATGAGCGGAATCGGCGCTGTAATCTGCGAGAACAGGTCTTCCGCGTCGTCTGGAACTGCTTCAGGTTCTGTTTCTGCCTGCAGGACCTCTTCCGGGGCTGTTTTTTCTGAAGCTGTACCGGTCAGATCATAATCGTCGATAACCGGTATCGGCGCTGTAATTTCGTCAAACGACAGGCTTTCCCCCGCATATTCGGGTTCCTGCGTCTGCGCAGGCTCCTCCGAAAAAACCGCTTCCACAGCCTGCGCGTCTGCGGACGGAATTTCATCCGTATCATCTATGAACAGCGATTCGAACGCATCCGCGTCAAACTCTGCAGTTTCTGCTTTCGGAGCAGTCTCGACTGCCGCTTTTACCGGTTCAGCTTCTGTCTTTTCAGACTGATCCGGCACAGCTTCTGCCTGAGATCTGTCTGATATTCCTTCGAGAACATTTTCATCGGGATTATCCGAGCTGATCCATTCCCGCCGCTGTTCTGCCTTTTCTATGTCCTTGCCTGCGATCTTCTTCCAGATAAAAAATGCGATCGTTATGACGACAATATCGGCGGCGGTCGTGTACAGAAGCAGGTAATTCGAAAGGCCGAAGGACATAAAGCGGTTGATCAGTATGATCACACCGTCTGCCAGGGCGGTAAATATGATGCTTACCCATAGTCTTCTGCCGATTCCCGTAATATCCGCGATTCCCGTAAGCAGGATCTTGATGCCCGCGAAAAAGAGACAGATAATCCAGACATTTCTGCTCAGCGTCTCGACAGTCATTCCGTATACAAACAGAACTCCGAATGTCGAGATTAGAAGGCCGATATCGTCGATGAGCATCAACAGGCCCATTCTGTCGTTCGTTTCATCCATAAAAAATTATTTATCCTCCTTAAGCTTCGCCTCTGCTTCTTTGAGGTTGATTTCACCTGTAGTAAGCGTGGGCAGAACAGAATTGAGTCCGTTCGAGAGCTTGTCTATGCCCTTATACAGAGACTCAAGTTCAAGTATTTTCAGATACTCGCGATTGAGCGTTTCCTCTTTTTTATTTAATGCAGCTTCACGCTGAGTAAGCTGCGCGTAGCTCTTTTCGAGCTGTGTCAGTATTGCCGCGATGCTTTTTTCCCGTTCCTCGAGACTTGCAATCTTTTCCTGCATCGCCCTGCTGAGCTCTGCCGGCTCTTCTGCCGGAGTCTGCTCTTCGACAGCAGCCGTATCGGAAACAGCTTCACACTGTCCTTCAGACTGTGCCTCGGCTTTCCCGGTAGAAGAAGTGCTGAAGAGAGGGGTAAAACCGTCAGATTCTTCCGCAGCGCGTTCTTTTTCAAGACGTGAGATGGTCCGGTCTTTCTCCGTCGTCTCAGCCTTCAGAACTTCTATTTCCTTATCCAGCGAAGCTTCACGATTCTCAAGATCTCTGGTCCTGCGATCCGCTTTACCGCTGTTTTTTTTCCCGAATTCCATATCTAACCTCTGACTGATATATTCAATCTATAAAAAAACAGAATCTTCCTATTCTCGTGCATTATATCAAAAATCACGGGTTATGATATGATATTTCTGAAGTTTTTTAAAGACTCTTGTCCAAATTGTATCATCTTTTGATTTAGACTCGGCTTCACTGTGTTATAATCATACTGCTTTGACGGCAGCTTTACTTAACTGAAGTAAAGCGGTTTTAAAGGAATATTAAATGTACGACAATGATAAAGACAAACCAAAAACCATAATCGGGCGCAAGCGCCCGCCTGCCTCCCGGCAGGGAACGACCGCCGGTTCTCAACGCTC
>ERZ1032812.64-NODE-64-length-12161-cov-5.386090_pt1 | contig 12161 bp, 11 predicted proteins | sample MGYA00517094_ERZ1032812 | MGnify/ENA primary metagenome ERZ1032812 (study PRJEB33719, sample SAMN04262549) | wastewater metagenome | biome: sewage system; feature: street-access sewage; material: sewage | place: Peru: Lima | collected 2013-01-15 ... | reverse complement strand
ATATGCCTGCAAAGAGCTTCATGACGATGTGATGATGAAGTTCGGCAACAAGGATATCTTCGTGATCTTTGCGTTGACGGAAGAGACTGGGGGGTCAGGGGCTGATCTTCACACGCGAGCTGTGCGAGACGGAGACGATTACATCCTTAACGGTGAGAAGACACTCATCTCTCACACGGACTGCTGTGAAGGAGCGTATGTTTTCGCCGTAACAAATCCCGATGCTCCGAAGGACAAGCGTCTGTCTGGATTCTTTGTTCCCAATGACCTTGAGGGTTATGAGATCGTTGACATGCCCCACATGATGGGTTGTCGTGGCGCCGGTCATGCTGGACTTCGCTTCAACAACGTTCGCTTGCCGAAGAAGTACCTATTGGGCGAGGAGGGACAAGGACTCGAGATCTCGATTTCGGCCCTCTCACTATCTCGTGCACATATTGCCGTATCGAATCTCGGTATGGCCCAGCGCATGCTAGAAATGTCGATTCGGCGTGCGAAGGACCGCGTGACATTCGGGAAGCCTCTGGCATCCCGTCAAGCAATTCAAGGTTACATTGCCGAAATGGGAACGCGGATCTACGCGTTACGGCAGATAGTCAAGGATATTGCCGAGGATTATGACGCCGGTAAGGACATCGAGCAAAAGGCTGCCATGTGTTAGCGCTTTTCGATTGACACCGTGAAGTTGGTGTCCGATTACATGCTGGAAATCTTCGGAGGCATCGGATATTTCGAGGACAACCCATACGGTCCCGTTGAGCGTATGTACCGTGACTGCCGCGCCATGTGGCTCGAAGAGGGCCCCCCAACAGTCCAGCGCCTGACCTCATCACGCAAGCTCATCGATAACGGGGGCAACACGTGGGGAGTTGATCCCGCTACGGGTCAGGGAATCAATGACAAGGTGATAAGCGAGAAAATCGCGGATTAGTTCCTGATGCTGGCCGGATCCGGTGAGCGGGTCCGGCCAGCATTCGATTAGGAAAGGCCGATTAACATGATGCCACTTGAAGGACTCAAAGTTCTTGACATGACCACCTTCCTCGCAGCACCAACGGCGCTACGCATTATGGGGGAATGGGGTGCCGATGTCATCAAGATTGAACAACCCAAGGGTGACCCTTGCCGCGAGCAAGGAGCCGTTTTCAACACGCCCTATACAGACGCAGAAAACATTGGATTCGACTTCGCAAACATCAATAAACGTTTTATGACGATTGATCTCCGTGTTCCTGAGGGACGCGAAGTTATGGATAGGCTCCTATCCGAGGCGGACGTTTTTCTTACGTCTACGCGAGTGAAATCGTTAAAGAAGCTCGGTTACGACTTTGATACCCTCCACGAGAAGTATCCACGTTTGGTCATGGCTCAGGTTCTTGGTTTTGGCGCAAAAGGTCCACTCAAAGATGCTGCCGGTTTTGATGTCACAGCATATATGTCGCGGGGAGGCGTGTACCACACGCTTTTGAATCGTGGTTCACAGCCGATGATTCCTACCAACGGCTTCGGTGATTTTCAGATCGCTTCCACGATTCTCTCGGGCGTTATGGCGGCGCTCTATGCACGGGAAAAGAGCGGTGTCGGGGATTATGTGACCACGTCATTGTTCCACTGTGGGGTGTGGGCGATTAACACGGGTATGATATCCGCGCAGTACGGAAATCAGTATCCTAAGGACCGTCGTGAGGTGGTCAATCCCTTTAATAACACGTATTTTGCAAGTGATGGCCAACTCATGACGATGTGTGCTCCGGAATACGATCGGGATTACAACAAGATCATGGCGCTTATTGGACGGGACGATCTGGTAGGTGATCCACGGTACGCAATTTGCGATCACGTTAATCAAACCAACGCCAACGGTCAGGTTGTTGATATTCTTGATGAGGCATTTTCAGCGCAGCCTCTCGACTATTGGCTTGAGAAGTTGCGCGAAGCCGATGTCCCGGTCGAAAAGTGTCAACTACCTGCCGATATCTATGAAGATGAGCAGGCGTGGGCAAACGACATTCTTCGTACGGTCCACTATCCCGAAACTGGAAACGATCGCATACTTCCCACGAATCCCGTTCGCTTCGCCTCGGCTGGGGATCCTGAACTCAATCTTTCGAAGCCTCAGGGAGCGGACACTGAGGACATCCTTGCTGAGATTGGATACTCGGACGAAGAGGTTCAAAAGATTCTTGCCTCAGGCGGAGCTCAGGGCAAGGTAACACGAGGGTAGGTTGAGTTATGGCGCAGTTATACACTGAAGATCAGCAACTTTTGATCGAAACAATTCGGGAATTCGGTGACGCCTATATCCGTCCCACCGTAGCTGAACGGGACGCGAATTCCATTTGCGAACTCTCGACTTTCGCGCCGGCATTTGAAAGCGGGCTGCACGTCCTGGAAATCCCAGAGGAATACGGAGGGATGGGCCTCGATTATCAGACTGGGGCGATGGCTTTCGAGGAACTGGGTTACTGGGACGCTGGCTATGCGATCGCACTCGTGACAACATTTGTGGCACTGCGTAACGTGATGATGTTCGGTACTAACGAGCAAACCAAGTACTTCGCGGACAGAGTTGTTCCGGGAGGACTTGGGGCCTTTTGCTTAACAGAGCCGTCCGCAGGATCTGACGCTGGGGCGCTTTCAACAAAGGCTGTCAAAGACGGTGACGAATACGTCATCAATGGAGCGAAGTGTTGGATCACAAACGGTGCCATAGCCAACACGTACGTGGTCTTGGCCAAGACCGATCCATCGCAGGGTAACCACGGAATTTCTTGTTTCATCGTCGAGGCGGATCGAGAAGGTGTTGAACCTGGCGCACACGAGGATAAAATGGGCCTGCGGACCTCCAACACCTGTGATGTCGTTTTTCGTGATGTTCGCGTGCCAGCGAAGAATCTCGTGGGAAGCGAAGGACAAGGCTTTAAGATCGCCATGTCAGGTCTGGATGTTTCCCGCGCGTTCATGGCAACGATCTCGGTTGGAATGATGCAGAGAGCCTTGGACGAATCAGTTCGCTACGCCAAGGAGCGCCAACAGTTCGGCCGTCCTATCGTCGAGTTTGAAATGGTCCAAGACATGCTTGCCTCAATGGCATCCATGGTTGAAGCCTCGAGGTGCTTGGTCCAGAACACGATGAGGATGATTGACTCCGGCTTGAACGTGGAGAAAGAAGGATCGATCACCAAGAAGTTCGTGACGGACGGCCTCCAACAAGTTGTTTCGCACGCGGTGCAGATCCACGGGGGCAATGGATACTCACGGCAATACCCTGTCGAGAAAATCATGCGCGACGCCAAGGTATTCCAGATCATGGAAGGGACGAATCAGATTCAGTCCATGGTGATCGCGAAGTGCCTGAAGCGAGAATACAAGTAGTTCGCTCTAGATTTCGGATAGATGTTGGCATGCCCGCATGCGTTGAGGGCTTTTACTAACAGTCAGAGTTTTTGGAAGAGACATCATGTGCGCTGTATCGGCGAATCACAAGGGAACACTGCCATATGTTCATAGAAGTCGCGGGTATCGTAGCAAGGGACTGTGGGGTGACGCCTCCATTCTGGACTGGTTTCGCTTATCGGTAGCAAGTTCGCCTGATAAGTGCGCGGTGGTGGACCGTCTGGGGCGATCCCTCACCTTCCGGGATCTTGACCGTGAGGCAGCGAAGCTTGCCACATGGATGATTGACCATAAGCTTCGTGCCGGTGACGTTGTGGGTGTACAACTACCTAACTGGTGTGAGTTCACCGTTGTATACGTCGCGTGTCTCAAGGTTGGTGCCACAATCAACCCCTTACCAACCAACCTGCGTATTTCGGAGCTGACGGACGCCGTCCGCCAGTGTCATACGGCGATGACCTTCCATCCAACCAAGTTCCGCAACACCGAGTATGAGGACTTGGTTGTTCAACTACACAAGAACTCTGTCAGCATCAAGGAAAGCGTGCTTGTTGACCGGCTCGGGATACCCTCGAGATCGTTCCCCACGCTGTCACGTATTGTGGATACCTCCCGTCCTCTCCCCAAAAGCAGAGAGCACGTTGGTGGAGGGGACAGTATCGCTGCTGTCCTCTTCACCTCGGGATCAGAATCCGCGCCCAAAGGGGTCATGCTGTCACACAATAACCTCATTGCCTCAGAACGCTCGTTCGTTTCATCGTTGAACGTTACGTGGGCAGACTCGATGTTTATGCCTGCGCCAGTCGGGCATGCAACCGGATTCATGCACGGCGTGACAATGCCGTTGATCGCGCAGATCACCTCGGTACTGTGCGATTGCACGACGGCCAATGAGATGGTGATGATGCTTTCGGAGTCTCGTGCTACGGGAGGAATGGCAGTGCCGGCGATCGCTGCGACGATCTTGGACTATTGTGTGGAAACAGGACGTGGGCTGCCCAGCCTGCGCTTTATGTGCTGTGGAGGTTCCCCCGTGCCTCGCGATCTAGTCAGGCGCGCGCGAGACGTTGGAATCAACCTCTATTCCGTCTACGGCTCAACGGAATCGGCCCCACACACAATGACTACTTCCTGTGACTCAGTTGAACGCGTCTCTGAAACCGACGGACGCCCGTGTTGGGGAACCGAGGTTAAGGTGGTGGATCCAGAGACTCGTCAGGAGGTCCCTCAGGGGCAGCCAGGAGAAGAGGCGTCACGTGGGCCTGCCGTGTTCTCGGGCTACCTAAACAAGCCCGACCTAACAGCAAGAGTGCTTGACGATGACGGCTGGTATTACTCAGGCGATATCTGTGTGATGGACTCTGAGGGGTATATTCGCATCGTTGGACGTATTAAAGATACGGTGATTCGGGGTGGAGAAAACATCGGAGCAGGCGAAGTAGAATCCATACTTCGTGCCTATCCTCGTATTGGGGACGCCGCTGTTATAGGGGTTGACGATCCCCTGCTTGGCCAGAGGCTATGTGCCTGTCTCGTTAGCCGTGAGGGCGAGGAAATTACGGTGCCTGAACTCCGCAGCTATTTCATCTCGGGTGGCTACGCGAAGATTAAGATACCCGAGAAGGTTGTTATGTTGACAGAGTTGCCATTGACGCCGTCCGGGAAGGTGTCAAAGGGAGACCTCCGTCGAATGTTTGGTTCAGGCACATGCTGAACCTAGTTCTAGCCAATGTTGAAGGATAGCTGAAGGCCTCGCTATTTTGGTTCCTTGAGCACGAGCCGTAGAACACTATCCTCGATGATTTGGCGAATGTGCACCGATTCTTCCGTTCCGAGCATGTCGCGACCAAACAAAATCATGAAGCTGTCGCGGTGTTCGATACGGTTCAATGCCATGGCGGACAACACCTGATGAACATCAATGGCGCTTGGTGCACGGGGATCGTCCCGGAACACACCCGAGGCTCGGCCTCTTTCCAAGATGTTCTCCAGAATCGTGATTGTCTTTTCGTTTATTGTCAGAAACTCAGGAGAACCTGAGATGGTTGTGCCTCTGCACTGAAGATTCTCATAGGCAATGATTCGCACCGAATCACTATTGCGTTCGAAGTGGTGAAGAGTTTCCCGCGTCAGAATACGAAGAGCTGCTTCGGGTTCGAGATCCTCAGGGTGAAGGTCAATTTCGCGGCGTCTTATTTGTACATAGGCACGTTTAAGGACCTCCGTGTAGAGCCCGGCTTTCGAATTAAAATAGTAGTAGATCATTCGCTTGGAGGTGTTGGTCTTAGAAGCGATAACATCGATTCGTGCGGCCATTGGGCCTCTATCAGCAAACTCTGCTGTTGCAGCGTCAAGAATCTCTTGGCGGGTCAACTCCGGTGCCCGACGCGGATTTCGAACTGCGGTCTTCGAATCGTTGATCGACATAGGGAAATTACCAGTCCTTCGATTACTTATGACGTTACGGTTCGAACCTTATAGTATCGGGTGGCTTTCTGCTGTATTGGGTTTGTCAGTTCTGAACCGGGATCATGGTAATTGCGCCGGTTGGACATTCCTCTGCACAGATACCGCAACCCTTGCAATAGTCTCCGTTAACAAAATAGGTGACGTTGGACTTAACAATGGCACTATCTGGGCATGCTATATAGCAATTATCACAAAAGAAGCATGACCCGCATGAGAGACACCGGCCAGACTCCGTACCCAAGAAGGTCAGCGCGGAGTCTGCTTCTAGAGAGCCATGGACTGAGCCTGAGCCTAGATCTGTGTCAGAGTTGAATACGTCAGATTCCTGTTCGGTTTCGGGGGCCTGATCGGCCGGAAGGGTCGGGGAAGAGGCGTTGAAGTACCACGTGTTGATGGAGTCGATAGTTGCGGTTGGAGCTTGTGGAGTGACCGGCATCTCGGTTTCTTGCAAGTGCGCTGCCAACGCAATAGCTGCCGCGCGCCCTCGACCAATGGATAGCGTGCAGGTCCGATGGGAGCGGCCCCCGGTGTGAATGGGCTGATTCCACACTGTCTCTGCTTTCATAATCGCCAAGCACATAGATGCCCCGGCAGCCCAAACTACTCCGTCATATTTGTCGAGGAGATCGGTCACTCGACGGATGGCATGGTGCGGTACAAACTCTATTCCAGTATGAAGTAGACGATTGATTTCAGCTTGCAGTACCTGCTTTGGTAGCCGATTTTCACTGATTGAGTATTGCAGCATCCCACCGGGAAGTGCCCGGGCATCAAAGAGAGTGACCTGATGTCCGGCTTGGCGCAACTGATGTGCGGCAGATAGCCCGCATGGCCCTGAGCCAACAACAGCCGTCCTGAAACTTGTTAAGTTGTCGGGTGTGGGTGCCTCCCATTCGCGGTCCAGTCCGAAGTCACCGAGGACTCGTTCCATGGATTGAATCTCCAGTGAGCCGCCGAGGGCGGAACGAGTGCACATCTTCTGACACGGCGCGTAGCAGATCCTTCCCATTGTGGCCGGCAGTGGATTTGCTCGTATGATTGATGCCCACGCTTCGTATGCTTTGTCTTCCTGTCCCCATTGAAGCGCCGTGATCCACTCGCGCACGGATTCACCTGCTTGGCAGGAAACGCTGCAAGGCGCGCCAAGCGTCACAAACTCTGGAGTCTCGGTGCGCCAACTGCCAGTGTGGTTGTTTAGCGCTGACCCTGGTGACAAAACAACGCCGAACATGATTCACATCCCTTGTTCACATGTGGCTTCCTACGGCTAATACTCGTTGCCCTCTATTGATCGTATCTCTTTGGGAAGTTTCTGTGTAGAGCAAGTCTGTGAATGTACCATATAGTTCAATGGGGTGGGGATGAGGTTTCCCAGATTGTGGTTGTGGTCAGCATCTTCAAGCAATCTTCTACTATGAACTGTCCATAATCTCATGTAAAGTTAAGCCTGTCAGCACGGTGTAGTGACGATATTCTGTAAGGAGTTTTAGTAACTAACTAGTTAATTGTAGGTTTACAGGATTGAGTTGTCGCATGGTCGCACACTCATATCCGTGACTCTGGGTATCCTCCCAAAGAGTGCATGCAAGACAAGCGATATTAGTTCGATGTGGCAGTGTGGTCATTTCGATGTCATGTTTATTCTGCTTTTGTCGTGTGCTGAAGCAGTTGCGTGCCAGTGCCAGCATCGAAGAAAGAAGAGGATAAAATGACTGTTGTTGTAGCGTACAAATACGCTTCAAATCCGCAGGATGCGTCAGTGGGATCAGACGGGACCGTGGATTGGTCTCGAGCTAAAGCTGCTGTGAGCGAATATGACCCGGTTGCCATCCAGCTGGGGCGAAATCTGGCGGAGTCTGATGGCTCGGAGGTTATTGGAGTCAGCGTAGGAAGTGCCGCTGTGGCAAGCTCGCTCGCCAAGAAGGCCGCAATGTCCAAAGGGCTTGACAGGGGGATTCTGGTTGCCGATGATGCGGTGAACGATTTCAGCCCGAATGAAGTCGCCTCTGTGCTGGCGGGTCTGGTCAAACGTGTGGAGGATGCTGACGTCGTCATCACCGGCGATTCCTCGATTGATGATGGTGGACGAATTATGTCCGGTCTTGTTGCCGGCTATCTTGGATGGCCCTGTTTCCAGCAGGTAAGAAACGTAGAAAAGCGGGATGGGAAGGTGATCATCACGCAATCGGTCAGTGGAGGTTCCCGCACTATTTCGGTAGCAGGACCAGTTGTTATTGCCGCAACCTCGGACGCGGTCACCGTGAAGGTTCCATCGATGAAAGAAGTGCTTGCAGCTGGCAAGAAGCCTGTTGAGGTAGTCTCCCTCAGCGATGTTGATGCATCCGGCCCGCGCGTCAATGTGATTGGCCGCAGCAAGCCAGCGCCCAAAGCGCGAAAGAACATGAAGTTCGAAGGCCAATCAGCAGTGTCAGATCTCGTATCCGTTTTGCGGAACGATGGAATCCTGTAGGAGGAGAACGCGAATGTCGATCACGTGGATTATTACGTCAGAACCGTCTGTTGCCCATTTGGTGGATCTTGGCACATCTCTTGGCGGTCAGATCATCGCGGTTGTTGTGGGGGATGCTCAGGTCACGGGGGGCGACAGGCTCATCCGAATTGCAGTACCCGAGGGAGTCCCGGTTGAGGCAATGGCTCCGGCCATCAGCAACGTTCTTACCCCGTCGGGTAGGGATGTTGTGCTTGTACCTAACAATAGTACGGATCGTGTTCTGGCAGGTTCGTTAGCAGCCTCCCTTAATCTCCCGATCGTCTTGGGCCTTACCGATGTGGGTGAGGGGCAGGCACAGCTTTCGAGATACGGAGGTATCGCTGCCGAAACTGTATCGTTTGATTCGCCAATCGTTGGGGTGGTAGAAGGTGGAGGGATCTGCGAAGCGGATGATGCGCCACCCGAAGAATCCGCCGAAGGCAATCCCTATGACGTACACATTGAGGAGGAATCCATCTTCGAGGGTTCTCGGAGTGATATCTCTTCCGCAGAGCGTCTTGTCGTGGTTGGACGAGGCTTCAAGGAACAGGAAGATCTCAAGCTAGCCGAGCAACTCGCGGGCTCACTGAACGCCGAGGTTGCATGCTCTCGTCCGTTGGCCGAGGGAGCCGGCTGGATGCACCGAGATCAGTACGTTGGGATTTCCGGACTACATGTTGCGCCCGAACTCTACGTGGCAGTGGGCGTTTCCGGTCAGATTCAGCACACGGCCGGCATGCATGATTCGCGTACCGTTGTGGCGATCAATAACGATCCCGCCGCACCCATCTTTGATGAAGCGGATTATGGGCTAGTGGCAGATCTCTATGAGGCCCTCCCAGCTCTCATTGAAGAACTTAAGTAGCAACACGATGTCTGCTGTGGAAGAAGATTACGATTTTGATGTCATCGTGGTGGGAGGCGGCGTGGCGGGAGCTGTGTGCGCCTACCTCCTTGCCACATGTGGGCGCGAGGTCCTCTTGGTGGAGCGAGGCGCCGAACCGGGCTCAAAGAACCTGTCCGGTGGCGTGTTCTACTGCCGGGTGATGCAGGAGATCTTCCCGAACTTCCTGCAGGAGGCGCCGATTGAGCGGACGATTACGCGCAACTGCCTGAGCTTTCTCAATCCAACGTCCTTCGTCAACGTGGATTATTGGGATGCGCGTTTGGCGGAACCCGTCAATGCCGTCACAGTGCTGCGCGCCAAGCTTGACCCGTGGCTTGCTGAACAGTGCGAGGAAGCCGGCGTAACTGTCATGCCGGGAATCAAGGTGGACGGGCTGATTTGCGAGGATGGTCAATACGTCGGGATTCAAGCGGGCGAGGATGAGCTCCGATCCCGCGTGGTGGTTGCCGCAGATGGAGTCAACTCCTTCTTGAGCCAGTACGCGGGCATTCGGGCGAAGGAGCCGATGGACAACCTTGCGGTGGGCGTCAAGTCCGTCATCAGACTGGGTGAGGAATCGATTCGCGAACGCTTTCATCTGAACAACAACGAAGGTGCGGCCTACGCGGTAGTCGGGGATTGCACGCAGGGAGTGGCCGGCGGTGGCTTCATGTATACGAACACCGAGTCGGTTTCGATCGGGATCGTTGCTCGGCTCGATGATCTAGCTGCCAAAGGCAAGTCCTCTTCCGATCTTCACGATCACTTCCTGTCCCACCCAGCGATCGCACCCTTCCTTGAGGGCGGCGAGCTACTGGAGTATGGCTGCCATCTAGTGGCCGAAGGCGGCCAGCGAATGCAGCATGATCTCGTTCGCCCGGGGCTGGTAGTGATAGGTGATGCCGCCGGATTCACTCTGAATACCGGGTTTACGGTGCGTGGCATGGATCTGGCCGCGGGCTCGGCTCGAGCCGCCGCTACTGCCATCGATTCAGCCCTTGACGTCAACGATCTCTCCGAAGAATCGTTGCAGCGTTACGTTAGCGAGTACCAAGAAACGTTCGTCGGACAGGATATGGCCACGTATGCCAAGGCCCCGACTTTTCTAGAAAACGAGGAGATGTATGGAGCAATGGGGGAGCTCGTGGCCGATGTTCTCCATGGCGTGTACAACCTCGATTTGACTCCCCGCAAACACATCCTGCGCACCGCGGTGGACGCATGGAAAGGCTCGGGTATGAAACTGCGCAGGCTCGGGGCCATAGGTATTCAGGCAGTGAGGGCGTTGTGATGGCATTCCAATTTGGAAGCGTTCCGGACAGGCTGTCCAAGAACGTCTACGAGGTGGACGAGGGAAACCCCCACATCGAAGTTAATCAGGAGATAGCCAAGGCCACGGGAACGGGCAAGCTCTTGGTCAGGGTATGCCCTGCTCACGTGTACGCCGAAGAGGCGGACGGCACGATCTCCGTCGAATTCGCCGCCTGCCTTGAATGCGGGACGTGTCTTGCCGTCGCAGCTCCGGGTGCTCTGACGTGGCACTACCCGGAGGGCGCCATGGGAGTCATGTTTCGCGAGGGATAGCACGCTAAGACTCGAGGCGGGGTTGAATCGGTAGCGCCGCCTCGAGTACGTAGTGATTGGACGGCGGCTTTCCACCGCGAGAAACACGCCAGTCACCTCGTCCACGAGCGTGATTGACAGCTGATTGGCGAATTCTTTGAGGAAGAGGAAACGGATCGAGTTCGTACTCGAATGGCTGTCGATTATTTCGTTGCTGTGGGTGTCTTACGCGTCTGGGTCTGTAACAAGGGATCTTTTTGGCGACGGCGAATCCTCTCGTTCCAACCTACAGGTCTCGATGATGTTTTGGCAGGGGAGTGTCAGTAGAGGTGATCGAGCCAGTCTCCAATAACGTGGGTGGCCGTGCTCTCGAGAGTTGGCCCGAATAATGCGGCGTCGCGGCGGATGCGGCTAGGGCTGATGCCTGCGGCCGCCAACTCGGCAGCGTGCCCGATGAGCCATCGTTCTATCTGGGTGTGGTCTGCCTCCAAGTGAAATTGCAGGCCGAGCACTCGCCTGCCAAACGAGAATGCCTGATTGGGGAAGCCCGGTGTGCTCGCGAGCCTGTCAGCTCCCTTGGGAATGTCGAACTCGTCGCCGTGCCAGTGAAGTACGGGGACTCCCTCGATTGGGGCGAGGACGGAATCACGGCCCTCGGCGGTGAGGGTCAGGGGAGCGTAGCCGATTTCCTTTCGGCCAGTAGAACTCACCTTGGCGCCAATCGAATCCGCGATGAGCTGCGCACCCAAGCACACTCCTAGAGTCGGAAGTCTCGCATCGAGTCGAGGTGCGAGTGCCTCCTTTTCGTCGGCGAGGGCGGGATATTCGGCAGATTCGCACACTCCGATGGGTCCGCCGAGCACTATCACCAGATCCGCGGGTACAACGGCATCTGGCATGATTGGGTCAATTCCGACATTGAGGTAGTGCACCGCATAGCCCCGTTGAGCGAGGAGTGGCTGAATCAGCCCAAGATCCTCGAACCCCACGTGGCGAATGGCGATGGCCTGCCTCGATGTCTGGCTATGTGTTCTCATGACTGTTCCTTCCTCGCAAGGCGATGGGGTCAGACTAGCGTCCGTTTCGAACGGGAATGTTTCGTGGGGCGTGATTCGGCTCAGGATCTGACTCGCGGTCCGCCTGAGCGCTCGTTTGGTCATGCGGCTGGGCTGTGTACGCCTCCACCAGCGGACCACTCCAAGGTCTCGACAATTGCCGTGCCACGTCGTACGGTCAGTTCCAGATGTAGCCGGGCACGCTCTGCGACGCCCCGGTCACACATTCCGCATCGCCTCGAGCGCGACGATGAACAAACTGAAATGGAGAAGCCGATGGCCCCGTATCCCAATGTTCATG
>ERZ1032812.59-NODE-59-length-12599-cov-7.270647_pt1 | contig 12599 bp, 9 predicted proteins | sample MGYA00517094_ERZ1032812 | MGnify/ENA primary metagenome ERZ1032812 (study PRJEB33719, sample SAMN04262549) | wastewater metagenome | biome: sewage system; feature: street-access sewage; material: sewage | place: Peru: Lima | collected 2013-01-15 ... | reverse complement strand
GGCTTCCTGCAGGCCTGGCGCAACAGAGAGCTCACTGATCTGAACGTCGCCGCCACCTATACACTGATCCTGAACGCGGCCAAAATGACGGCGGGAGGTCTCGGCATCGCGATGGTCATCGACGGACTCATCAATACAAAGGACAGCGGCCTCGTGTTCCGTCCCCTGGACCCGCCCCTCGAAGCATCCATGAGCCTGATCTGGAAAAAATACCAGGTATTCACACCGGCGGCGGAAGCCTTTCTGACAGCCCTCCAGGAAGCCATCGAAGCCTGAATAAAAAAAAGCAGAGACCGGAGTCCCTGCTTTTTCTGCTTTAAAGAGCTTATTTAATTCGCGAATGCCTGCATATAATCCAGGATGTAGCCCGCCGCCTCTTCAAACGTCTTCCCTGTGAAGCCGTGACCGGCGCCCGCGATCGTCGCCGCCATGCCCCCCTGACTTCCGCCCAGCAGGACAATCCGGTCCGGATCGACAAAATCCCAGCTCTTCGCTGCCTCGATCACCGCTTCGAGATCCGAAGCCTCGGTCATTACCGACATCTGCGCCGTATCCCCGCCGCTCCGGTTCTCAGTCGACAAGGTGCTCCCTCCCGGATAATCGAAGGTATATGCTGCGTAGCCTGCTTCCGCAAGCCTTTCGGCATAGGGGATTCCGGACTCGTGGCTGCTTCCGAGCTCGTGGGAGAAAATCACGGCCGGTTTCTTCCCGTCCGTATCCGGAATATGCGCGATCCCGTAAATCCTGCAGGAACCGTTCTCCACCCATATTTCTTCAGTTGAATACATCTGCGAATCAGCTCCTGTTTCAATAATTATCTTACCTATACTATCATACCAATTACGTATATTAATCTGTACGATCCAGATTCCCGCTATAAAAAAGACCTCCCTTTCGGGAGGTCTTTCTGTATCTTATTGAATTGGAGGATTAGTCTTCCTTCGCCAGCTTGACATAGCCTTCGTAGCGAGCCTGTGCATTCTTCTGCGCTTCGTCGTACAGCTTCTGAGCGACGGTCGGTTCGACCTTCTTCAGTGACGTGTAACGAACTTCGGTGCCGATGAAATCCTGGAACTTGTTGAAATCAGGTTCTTTCGAATCCAGAACGAACGGATTCTTGCCTTCTTCAGCCAGCAGCGGATTGTAATGCCACAGATGCCAGTAGCCGCAGTCAACAGCCATAGCTTCGTGTTCCTGAGTCTTGCTCATGCCGCCGCGGATCCCGTGGTTGATGCAGGGCGCGTAAGCGATGATCAGAGACGGACCCGGATAAGCTTCAGCTTCCTTCAGGACCTTCATGTACTGGTTCTTGTCAGCACCCATCGCAACCTGAGCAACGTAAACGTAGCCGTAGGTCGTGGCGATCATGCCGAGGTCCTTCTTCTTGATGCGTTCGCCGCCGGCCGCAAACTGAGCAACCGCCGCTACCGGAGTAGCCTTGGAAGCCTGTCCGCCGGTGTTGGAGTAAACTTCGGTATCTACGACAAATACGTTGATATCCTGCTTGCATGCGAGGACGTGATCCAGTCCGCCGAAGCCGATATCGTACGCCCAGCCGTCGCCGCCGAATGACCATACGGACTTCTTGATGAGCTGATCTTCGTTGTCTTTAACGAATCCGAGCTTATCCTTGAGATCCTGATCTTTAACTTCGTAGCCTTCGAGCGCGTCTACGAGAGCCGCAGAAGCCTTCTTCGAGCCTTCAGCGTCGTCTTTGTTCTTGATCCAGTCATTGCAGGCCTTCTTGACGTCAGCCGGAGCGTCTTCAGCGATCTGTTCGAGGTAGCTTGCGATGGTCGCACGATTCTTCGTGACACCCTGGAGCATACCGAATCCGTATTCAGCGGAATCTTCGAACAGCGAGTTAGCCCATGACGGACCCTTGCCGTCCTTGTTCGTGCAGTACGGCATTGACGGGCAGGAAGCTCCCCAGATTGACGTACAGCCCGTAGCATTCGCGATCATCATGCGGTCACCGTAAAGCTGTGTGATCGTCTTGATGTACGGTGTTTCACCGCAGCCTGCGCATGCGCCGGAGAATTCAAGCAGCGGCTGGCAGAACTGGCTGCCCTTGACCGTGTACTTGTTCAGGATGTCGTCCTTCGGTTCGACAGTCATAGCGAAATCCCAGTTCGGAATCTGCGCTTCCTGAGTATGGATCGGCTTCATTTCCAGAGCCTTGGTCTTCGCCGGGCATTCCGCCTGGCAGTTGCCGCAGCCTGTGCAGTCGAGTACGGAAACCTGGATGCGGTATTCATAATCCGCAAGCTGTTTGCCTACCGGCTTGATGGTGTCGAAGTTTTCCGGAGCAGCAGCTTTTTCGTCCTTGGATACGAGAACCGGACGGATAGCCGCATGCGGACATACGAACGAGCAGCGGTTGCACTGGATACAGTTTTCGCTGATCCATGTCGGAACGTTGACTGCTACGCCGCGTTTTTCGTACTTGGACGTACCTGACGGGAAAGTACCGTCTTCGATGCCTGTGAAAGCGGATACCGGAACTGTGTTTCCGTTGAACGCGTTGACAGGATCAAGGATATCCTTGACGAATTTCGAAACGTCCTTCGCTTCGACCGGAGCTTCTTCAGCTGTCTTCCAGCTTTCAGGAACGTCGATCTGAACGAGGTTCGCAGGATCGATGCCGGCGTCGACAGCAGCATAGTTCATGTTGACGATCTTGTCACCCTTCAGACCGTAGGTCTTCTTGATGCTTTCCTTCGAGAACTTGACAGCGTCGTCGATCGGGATGATGTCCGCGAGTTTAAAGAACGCAGCCTGCATGATCATGTTGGTGCGGCGTCCGAGTCCGATTTCTTCGGCAATCTTCGTCGCGTTGATCGTGTAGAACTTGATGTCGTTATTGGCGATTTCTCTCTTGAACTTCGCCGGCAGAGCCTTTTCGAGTTCTTCAGGTGTCCAGACGGTGTTCATCAGGAACGTGCCGCCCTTGCGGAGACCTTCGAGCATATCATACTTATAGACATACGCTTCCGTAGAGCAGGAAACGAAGTCGGAGGATACGATCAGGTACGGGCTGTTGATCGGCTTCGGTCCGAAACGGAGGTTGGAAACCGTGATACCGCCGGATTTCTTCGAGTCATAATCGAAGTAGCCCTGAGCGTACAGATCGGTGTGGTCGCCGATGATCTTGATGGCGTTCTTGTTCGCGCCGACCGTACCGTCGGAACCGAGACCCCAGAACTTGCAGGAGGTTGTGCCTTCCGGTTCTGTGACGATTTCGTCCGTGATAACGAGGTTTGTGTGCGTAACGTCATCTTCGATACCGATGGTGAAGTGATCGTGCGGATTTTCAACATACATGTTGTCGAAAACAGCCTTGATCTGACCAGGTGTCGTATTCTTGGAGGACAGGCCGTAAACGCCGCCGAAGATCTGCGGTCTTGCGCCTTCCTTCATGTAGAACGCGGACTTGACGTCCAGCGCCAGCGGTTCGTCGTTTCCGCCCGGTTCCATCGTTCTGTCGAGAACGGTGATGCGTTTTACGGTATCCGGGATCACGTCGAGCAGGTACTGGTTGACGAAAGGTCTGAACAGGTGAACTTTTACGACACCGATCTTCTTGCCTTCATGTTCCGACATATAGTCGATAACCTGATCGATCGTATCGGTGACAGAACCCATCGCGATGATGATGTTTTCCGCATCCGGAGCGCCGTAGTAGTTGAAGGGATGATATTCTCTGCCGGTATTTTCAGAGATTTTTTCCATGTACTTGACGACAATTCCGGGAATCGCGTCATAGAACGGCTTGGCAGCAACTCTGGCCTGGAAGAATACGTCAGGATTCTGAGCGGTACCGCGGATAACCGGATGTTCCGGATTAAGCGCTCTGTCTCTGAAGTCCTGGATCGCTTTCCAGTTTGTCATGTCTTTCAGATCCTGATAGTCCATGACTTCGACCTTCTGAATTTCGTGAGAAGTTCTGAAGCCGTCGAAGAAATGTACGAACGGAACTCTGCCTTCGATCGCTGCGAGATGAGCAACGCCGGCCAGATCCATGACTTCCTGAACGGAGCCTGAAGCGAGCATCGCGAAGCCTGTGCCTCTGCAGGCCATAACGTCCTGGTGGTCGCCGAAGATGGACAGAGCGTGAGCAGCCAGCGTACGGGCGGTTACGTGGAAAACACCCGGAAGCAGTTCGCCTGCGATCTTGTACATGTTCGGAATCATCAGAAGAAGACCCTGTGAAGCCGTGAATGTCGTCGTCAGTGCGCCGGCCTGGAGAGAGCCGTGTACGGTCGCGGAAGCGCCGCCTTCTGACTGCATTTCAGCAACTCGAACAGTTTCGTCGAAAATGTTCTTCCGTCCCGCAACCGACCATGCGTCAACACATTCGGCCATCGGAGAGGAAGGCGTAATAGGATAGATACCGGCTACTTCGGTAAAGGCATATGCGACGTGCGCAGCAGCGGTGTTACCGTCCATAGTCTGCATTTTTTTGGACATCAATAATCCTCCTTACAGATTATTCAGTATGATTGTTCGAAACATAACAATTATACCATTAAAAACCAACTTGCCATCATCATTTTACTTATGGCAGTAATCATTTTACTTGCCGGAGGTAAATTACTATCATCCGGCATAATGGTGCGACCTATTTGCTATTGTAAACCTTTTTCAGCGTCCGCGATACCCTTTTCACAAATATTTATCCGAACTTACAGGAGCTTCTGTGATTTCTTTGACAGCGATGCTGTAATCGCCTTGATAATCGCCTCCATTACGGTGATTCGCGCGTAATACTTGTCGTCCCCGTCAATGATCGTCCAGGGTGCATCCTTCGTCGAGGTTTCCTTGAACATCCGGTCCGCTGCGACAACATAAGCGTCTCTTTTTTCCCTGTTCCGCCAGTCTTCATCCGTTATTTTCCAGTGCTTGAGCGGATCCGCCTCCCTTTCCTGAAATCTTCGGGCCTGCTCCTCCGGAGAGACGTTCATCCAGAACTTGACGAGAACCGTCCCGAACTGAACCAGCTGATTTTCGAACTCGTTGATCTGTCCGAAAGCTTCCGTGTAGTCTTCCTTTGAGAGGAGGCCTTCTATTGGTTCTACCAGTACCCGGCCATACCAGGTCCTGTCGAATATACTGAAATGTCCCCGCTTCGGAATGCCCCGCCAGTAGCGCCACAGCCAGTCGTGGGCCTTTTCTTCATCCGTCGGAGCCGAGCTGGGATAGACGCGGTAGCCACGGGGATCGAGGTTTTCGCAGACACGTTTGATCGCTCCGCCCTTTCCCGCCGCGTCGAAGCCCTCGAAGGCGATGACCACGGGAATCCGTTCCCGGAACACGAGAAACTCGAGATCCCGGAGCTGCTTCTGGCAGACCCTGAGCCTGTTCCGGTAGTCGGTCTTCGAGAGAATGTTCTTTTTGCTGAACTGGTCGAGGGGCGATTTTTTCGCGGCTTCCGCATCCGCCGTGACAAGCGGCACGAGCGGAGCGGCCGTGCGTTCCGCTTCCTCTTTTTTACGGATCGCGGTTTCAAGAACCGTCGTCAGCTTCAGCAGCAGCGTGTCCGAAGCCGCGTTGACGTCGTTGGAATCGAGAATGGTCCACGGCGCCGCCTTCGTATCGGTCTTCGGAAAAATCTTGTTCCAGTGGGACGCGATCCGGTTGTAATTCCGGTTTTCCTTCCAGTCCTCCTCCGATACCCGCCAGCGCGTGATCGGATTGTCTTCGAGGGTTTCAAGGCGTCTCTGCTGTTCCTCTCTGCTGATCTGCAGGAAAAACTTCAGAATCACCGTTCCGCTGTCGATGAGAGACTGTTCGAATTCGTTTATTTCCTTGATGAGCTCTTCCGGGACCATTCCGTCCTTTCTGGCTCTCTTGTAGATTTCCTTATAATAAGTGTTGTTGAACAGCACCATTTCACCGTCCGCCGGCGAATCGCACCAGAAACGGTAGAGCATCGGACGATGACGCAGCTCGTGAGTGACTCTCGCCTCGTTGTAGACGATAAACCAGCGCGGGTCCAGCGGAATCATCAGCTGATTGATGATGGTCCCCTTGCCCGCGGCGCCCCAGCCGTCGATGAGGATCATAACCGGGATCTTCTTATATCTGATCTGACGCTGCAGCATCGCGAGCTTTTCGACCAGCTGCTTCTTCTCGGCTTTTTCGAGCGTCAGGCATTCCATATCCGAAAGGCTGATTTTTCCCATATATTCTCCTTTTTTCTGTTCTCTGCCGCGTATGGTTCCGCATTTATTTCATTATACACATACCGGACGGCATCTGTTTAGAAAACGTAATCATTTGACGTTTTGAAACTAAAAAAACCCGCACTTGCGTGCGGGCTGTATATTTCCAGATTATGATCAGGCGTTGACGTAGCCTTCATATTTTTCCTGAAGCTTCGGATCGGAGAGCGTATCCATGACGTACTGCGCATATTCCGCGCCGGTCGCGCCGGTGTCTCTGCCCGTCAGGACGAGTTTCTTTTCGTAATCGCCGCAGACGTCGAGAGCCATCTGAAGCTGCTTCGCTTTTTCAGGATATCCGATATGGTCGAGGAGCATTCCGGCCGCACGGATAATCGAGCACGGGTCCGCGTACTGGGCGCGGCCTTCGTCGACCATGCGGGGAGCCGAACCGTGGATCGCTTCGAACATCGAGTATTTCTTGCCGATGTTCGCGGAGCCTGCAGTTCCGACGCCGCCCTGGAATTCCGCCGCTTCATCCGTCAGGATATCGCCGTAGAGATTCGGGAGCACGAGGACCTTAAACTGCGTTCTGCGTTTTTCGTCGACGAGCTTGGCTGTCATGATATCGATATACCAGTCGTCCATTTCGACCTGGGGATATTCTTCGGCGATCTTCTTCGCCGTATCGAGGAACTTCCCGTCCGTCGTCTTGATAACATTGGCCTTGGTAACCACCGTAACCTTGTTCTTGCCGGATTTCGCCGCGTAGTCAAAGGCCGCGCGGATAATACGGTCCGAGCCTTCCTGAGTCGCAACGGTGAAGTCGATCGCGAGATCGTCGTTCACGTTCACGCCCTGAGAGCCTACGGCGTAGCCGCCTTCGGTGTTTTCACGGTAGAACGTCCAGTCGATTCCCTTTTCAGGAACAGATACGGGGCGGACATTTGCGAAGAGGTCCAGCTCCTTGCGCATCGCGACGTTGGCCGATTCGATGTTGGGCCATTTGTCTCCCTTGCGGGGCGTCGTTGTCGGTCCCTTCAGGATGACGTCGCAGGCCTTGAGCTCTTCGAGCACATCGTCCGGGATCGCTTTTCCGCAGGCCGCTCTGTTTTCGATGGTCAGCCCGTCGATCACGTTAAACTTGATGCGTCCGGTTTTGACGTCGTCCTGCAGCAGGAATTCGAGAACTCTCTGTGCTTCCGCCGTTATGAACGGGCCGATTCCGTCGCCTCCGACAACGCCGATGACGATTTCGTCCTTCGCCGGAAAGTCGACGAAGTCTCCTTCTTCCTTCAGACGGTCGATCCTCGCGAGCTGCTGCTCGATAATCTCACCGAAATGTTCCTTAGCTGCTTCGATATCTCTTGTATGATCAGTCATATTTCTCCTTAAGCGAAAGAATACCCTTCCTGGACACGGATCTGACCCGTGATCGTCTTGATCGGCGACTTGCAGAAAGTCTGCGTCATTTCGCGGATCGCCACAAGCTTGTCGGCAAGCGTAAGCAGCCATCCTTCTCTCGACTTGGGAGGACAGGCGGTGAGCGGAAACATGTGAGTTTCGATCATATCTGCCTGTTTATCATCGATATCGAAATATTTTCTAGCGTTATATGCGGCGGTCTTCGGGTGACTGAAGCCCTGCATCGTCGTGATCTTTTTGATCCCCTTCTGGGTCTTTTTGAATTCCTTTTTCTGTTCCGGCGTGCGGTCGAAGAAAAAGTCGTGCAGCAGCGCTCCTCTGCCGGCAGCTTCAGCGTCGAGTCCGCATTTCTTCGCCATAACGTAGGTGTTGTAGGCGACGTAAACGGAATGCTCGTAGCGCTTCTTGCCGTGATGAACGTATGCTTTCAAGGACTGGAAATAAGGGTGGATCAGGATATCCGAAACGGATTCCTCAAACTCCCGGCCATATTTTCTAGCGTGTACTGGTGTTCTTTCCATATATTCCTTCTTTTTTTAGATTAACTACATTTTACAATAATTTTCAGTGACATGAAACAAAAACATGAGTTAAAACGCTTTCATCTTTTCAGAGTGAAAGCCATAAAATTCTACCATACTTGCTTTATCCAGACAAGCCCGAATTTTTCAGAAAGACCACACCGAGTCGTTAAACTCTGCGTTATTTTTAGTATAATCGGCTTAAATACAAATAAACTACAGATCTCTGCAGCTGAAAGAAGGTGTCTATGAATTTTTCACCCAACAGTTCGTTTCTGTATATTCTCGCCGCCCTCTACATCCTGTTCGTGCTCGCCCAGTCGGTGTTTTTTCTGGTCCGGGCGTACAGACGTGCGGAAGCGGTCGGCATGGATATGGAGAAGCTGAAGAAAACGATGGTCTCCACTGCGGTATTCACGATCGCCCCGGCCGTATCGATCCTCCTGGGCGTGATTACGCTGTCCAAATTTCTCGGACTGCCCCTGCCCTGGATACGCCTGAGCGTCGTCGGCGCGATTACCTACGAGCTTCCCGCCGCGACATCCTCCGCCGCAGCCTTCGGCGTGTCGATCTCGGAGACGATCACCGATCCGAAAATCTACTCGGCGATCGCCTGGGTCATGACCCTGGGGATCCTGCCCAGCGTGATTCTCCCGCCCATCCTGATGAAGCCCATTCAGAACGGACTCCTCAAGCTGCGGGACAAGGGTGCCGGCTGGAGCGACTACTTCATGGACGCGCTGTTCATGGGGATGATCGCCTCGTTCTCCGGCATGGTCTTCGCGAAAATCAGCCAGGGACTCTCCGGCTGGATCCCGGTCTTCGTCATGCTTTTCTCCGCTGCGCTGATGCTGCTCTGCGGACTGCTGATCAAAAGGTACAGGCTCGCCTGGCTCGAGAACTACGCGATCTCCATCAGCATGATCGGCGCGATGCTCTTCGCGATGTGGATCAGCCCGGCGATTCTCGGTTAGGAGGAAGACATGACGAAAAAGAAGCGTGAAGAACGCACGTATATCCAGCAGACCTATGTCGACGGTCTCGCCTGGATCTGGACAGCCGCGGTGGTACTCCTGATGGTTCCGGCTGCGATCTGCATCTACTACGATTCATGGCCGGGAATCACGCCGGTCCTTAAAGGGCTCATCGGCGTCGCCCCGATCTTCTGGACTGTGGGCTTTATCGAAGTCGTCACCTTTATCCCGATGCTCGGGACCGCGGGCTCCTTCCTCGGCTTCGTCACAGGCAACATCACGAATCTGAAGGTCCCCGCAGCGCTTAACGCGATGCAGAACATGGACGTCGAGCCCGGCACGGAGGAGGGCGAGCTCGTTTCGACCGTCGCCATCGCCGTCTGCGCGATCACGACGACCCTGATCATCTCGCTGGGTGTCCTGCTCCTCTCGCAGATCACGCCGATCCTTGACTCGCCGGTCCTGAAGCCGGCTTTCGACAATATCCTGCCCGCGTTATTCGGCGGACTCGGCGTCGTCTATATCAGCAAGAACTGGAAGATCGCCGTCACGCCGATGGTCGTGATGATCGCACTGTTCATCTGCGTGCCGTCACTGGCAGGCTCCGTGGGCGTGCTGGTACCCGTGGGCGCGCTCATCTCGATTGCCGCCGCACGAGTCCTCTATAATAAGGGACTGCTTGAAAAGAAGGATACTAAAGAAAATAAAAGATAATAGGATAATATAGAAGAAAGCGAAAAAGAAACCATACAGCCGGAAGCACCGGCAATACAGATCAATGATACCAGGGGGGAATCATATGAAGATCAATGCTGCTCATATCGCAGGCGCCGCGGGGGCGGCGCTGGGCGGAGTGCTGGCCGGACGCGCAGCCGCGTTCAGGCCCGAAAAGCACGAAATCAGTTCCGCGAAGGATGTCCCGCTGGACGAGAACAAGATCGTCCGGGACATGTCGGACCTGATCCGCTGCAAAACCGTCACCTACAGAGACCACAGTCTCGAGGACCGGACGGAATTCGACAAGCTCGAAGCGCTCATTCACGAACGCTTCCCGAAATTTCACGAAGCCGCGCCCGTGGAAAAACTGGGCCGAAACGGCTTCCTGTACCATCTGAAGGGTGAGAAGAACGATAAGCCCACGGTCCTGATGGCCCATTACGATGTGGTGCCGGCAGACGAGACAAACTGGGATAAGCCCGCCTTCGAAGGGATCGTCCAGGACGGCGTCCTGTGGGGACGCGGAACGCTGGACACGAAAGGCACCTTCTGCTCGATCCTCGAAGCGGCGGAATATCTGATCGGCGAAGGCTGGAGGCCGGAGCAGGATATGTGGTTCTCATTCTCCGGAGAGGAAGAAATCGACGGCGATACCTGCAAGGATATCGTCTCCCGGCTTGAAGAGCTCGATGTGAAGCCCGCTCTCGTTCTCGACGAAGGCGGCGCCGTCGTGGAAGGCGTATTCCCCGGCGTCGATAAATCCTGCGCGCTGGTCGGTATCGGAGAAAAAGGGAGCATCAACCTGAAATTCGAGATGGAGGGAAAGGGCGGCCACGCGTCGACTCCCCCGTCGAAGACACTGCTGGGCCGTCTGTCCCAGGCAGTCGTCAATATTGAAAAACATCCGTTCCCGGGACAGTACACGAAGGAAACCGAGGAAATGTTCGATACGCTGGGACGGGAAGCCGGCTTCGGCTGGCGGATCATCTTCGCGAATATGTGGCTGTTCCGGCCGGTTATCGAGTTTGCGTCGAAATTTGTCGGCGGCGAGCTCAACGCGATGTTCCGCACCACCAGCGCAGTCACACGTATGGAAGGAAGCCCCAGCTACAACGTGCTGCCGCCGAATCCGTTCTTCGGCGTCAACGTCAGAGCCATGGGTACGGATACCATCGACAGCGTGACCGACCGTCTCGGAGCGCTGGCGGACGATAAGGATATCCGGATCAGCCTTGTGGGCGGCATGAACCCGTCCATCACCTCCGATACGAGCTGCCCCGAATATGAAAAGCTTGCGGGCGTGATCCGCGCGACGTGGCCGGAAGCCGTCGTCTCCCCGTACCTGATGATGGCCTGCAGCGACTCGAGACATTACTGCAGGATCACCGACCGCGTGTACCGTTTTTCAGCAATGGAAATGTCAAAGGAAGAACGGGCCATGATTCACGGCAGCAACGAACAGATTCCGATTGACAAGCTTATAAAAACCGTACAGTTTTATGTCCGTCTGATGAAAGTATGTTAAACAGGATATAAACGTTTTTCTTCGGGTAAACCGTAAATTATACGACACCGAACACATTAACTGCACTGACAGCAATGAAACTAAAGGAGCAAACATGGACAGAAAAAACGAAAAGCATTCGGAAATCGATCTGAAATCGACCGTTGAAGCGCTGAAGGATCAGAGGGCGCTGCTTAACGAAAAGCTTGAAGAAGCCGGCGAAATGGCCCGTCAGATCCATGAAGAATTCGACGATATCAAGAGCGAGCTGCATACGAAGGCTGAAAAACAGCATGCGGAAATCGAACAGGCAGTGGATACGGTACGTGAAAAGGCAGAAAAGCAGCATGCGAAAGCGGAGCTTGCAGCCGACGCGGTCCGGGATGAAATCGAAGAAGCCGAAGATAAATGCGAAAAGCCCCGCTGCTCGTTCCTCGGCGCCGCCGGCATGGCCCTCGGAACGGCCTTTGTCGTCCAGCAGGGCGCCGCTCTGTTAAGCGGACTTCAGTTCAGAAAGAGCATCGATAAAAATTACGATTCTCTCGATTCCTGCCTGATCTGCGGCAGGGAAACGCTGTCCTATCCCTGCTCTGAAATGAAGGATCTGAAAATCGGCTGCTTCTCCGGTAAAGAAACCGTAGACCTGCGCGGCGTAAAGACGGAAGCGCTGCAGTACGATCTGGACATCAAGGTCGACAACGGAACCCTGACGATTATCGTTCCTGAAGACTGGCATATGCATATCACGAGCCGTCTGTTTGTCGGCGATATCCGGGATGAAACGCAGCCCGACAACGTCGGCCAGGACGGTCCGCTGCTGTCCGTCTACGCTGAAGTTACCTTCGGCCGGGTGATTTTCAAAAACGCTTAAAACCTGAACTGCCGGATTTCCGGCACCGCATAACGGGACCCTGTAAAGGGTCCTTTTTTCATTGCCTAAAATCAGAAAGCAGTCCCGGTTTCGTTACATTTTTGATATAATAATTACGATAATTTAAGATTAAATCTGAGTTTTCAAGAAAATATTAATTAAGGTTTAATTTAACTTTGTAACTAACAGGAGTTTTTATGTTTAAGAAATCGTTAAGTATACTGAGCATGATCGCTGTCCTTATTTTAGTCCTTACTTCGCTGACACCTGTCTATGGAGACGAAATATCAGACCGGCAGGCGAAAATCACCGAGCTCTCTCAGAAGGTGACGGACGCGAACAACAGGGTTCAGGAGCTGAACAGACAGATCTCGGCCACGGAAGCGCAGATCGAAACTACACAGCAGGATCTGGAGCTGGCGG
>ERZ1032812.57-NODE-57-length-12826-cov-5.451570_pt1 | contig 12826 bp, 11 predicted proteins | sample MGYA00517094_ERZ1032812 | MGnify/ENA primary metagenome ERZ1032812 (study PRJEB33719, sample SAMN04262549) | wastewater metagenome | biome: sewage system; feature: street-access sewage; material: sewage | place: Peru: Lima | collected 2013-01-15 ... | reverse complement strand
GATCGTACCCACGAGGAATCCGGTATGGATGGAGATGCCCTGAGCAAGCAAATTAAACGGATCTGACCCGAGCCCGCTGTTCACCATGAAGGAGCTGGCGAAGCCGATGATGACCAAGCCTAGGACGAGTAGCGTGAGGCGCGGCCATAAGCGGCGCGGCTTATACATGAAACTCCTCTGGTGAGATCAAGAGGACGGCCGGTTCAGAACAAGAGGTAGGCGGAGCTGAGCACGGTGAGGCCGATGATCAGCGGATTGAAGATCGCGGGGTTCATGCGCTTGATGAGCCGCCGGCCCAGAATCGCGCCCACTAAGACCGTGGGAACGAGCAGCAGATCCGTGGAGAGCGAATGCGCCGAATGCAGCCCGAGCGTTGCCTGAAACGGCACCTTCGCGATGTTCACGATGAAGAAGAACCACGCCTGCGTGCCGAGGAAACGCACCATGTCGAATCCGGAGGCCAAAAAGTACATCGTCATCGGCGGCCCACCGGAATTTGCAACCATCGTTGTGAAGCTGCCGATGAGGCCGTAGATCCACCGGGCAACGGGACTCTTGGCGAATTTTTCTGAGGACGACGCCGAATCGGTCCCGTCCGCAGAATCTTCCGGGGAAGCTCCCTCCGTAGGTGAGGCCAATGCGGCCTTTGCCTCGCGGTCCTTGCGCTTGCCGTTGAGCATGAGCAGGAGCGTGATGGCGGTCAGCGCAAGGAGGATGATCCCGATCATCTTGCGCATGCCGTTATCTGAAATGTGGTCCAGCACGATGGCGCCCACCATGAGGCCGATGAAGACGGGCGGCACGAGGGAGCGCAGGGCCTTCCAATCCACGTCGTGGCGGTAGGCCCAAACTGCCAGCAGGTCCCCCACCAGCAGCAGGATGAGCATGACGGCGGTGGATTCCTTGGCGGGCAGGACAGCCGCAAACATCGCCACCGCGATAGTTGCCAGCCCAGGCAGAGCCGTTTTGGCTACACCGATGAGGAGCCCAGCGAGGGCAAGAATGATCCAACCGGACGTTGCAAGATCGTAGACGGGAAGTGTCATGGCGTGATTTCTGGATTGTTGAATGTGGCTCTCTAGCAGCTGTGAGCCTGAATTGTTGCGGCCTCGGCTAGGGCGAGCGCCTCAACGCCGTCGCGAAGGCTGGGGGAGAGCGGGTTGCCCTCCTCTAGGTTGCGGGCAAATCCCTCAACCTGTGCCTTGAAAGCGGCGCCGTAGCGCTGCGTATTGTTGCTCATGACCTGTCCGGCAGCGGCCGTGGAGGTGGCCGTTGAGGAGATCACGGAGGTGGTGTGCTGGTTGCCCATGGAGAGTGAACCAAGGGAACCAAAGGCCTCAATGCGCTGATCCCAGCCGTATACGCATCGGCGATCATTGATGATCGTGCCGATCGCACCGGATCTAGCCTTGAGCACGGCAACCGCGCCGTCAAAATCCCCGAGTTCTTTCACTCGCGGATCCACGACGTTTTGGCCCACCGCATGGATTGATTCAATCGGGCCCAAGAAGAAGCGTGCCAGATCCAGCTCGTGAATCATCATGTCCTTGAAGATCCCACCGGAGAGTGGGACGTACTCCAGCGGCGGTGGAAGCTGATCGCGGGAGATGAGCGTCAGCTGCTCCAGATCGCCGATTTCTCCTGTGCTAATTCGTTCGTGTATCTCGAGGATTGTTGGATCGTAGCGCCGGTTGAAGCCGATCTGTACGTTGCCGCCCACGGCATCAACCTGAGTTAGGCAATTGCGTGCGCGATCGAGGTCAAGATCTACCGGCTTCTCGCACAGTACAGCCTTGCCAGCCTTGGCCGCCGCGAGGATGTATTCGACGTGTGTTTCCGTGATGGTGGTGATGATAACCGCGTCAACATCGGGGGCATTGATGGCCTCGTAGGCGTCCGCACTCACCTTAACGCCGGGCCCCGCGATGACGCGGGCTTTCTCAATGGTTCGATTCGTGATCCATGTGAGGTTGGTGCGCTCGCAGCGGCGAACGGCATCCGCGTGGACTGCCGCGATCTTGCCCGCGCCGATAATGGCAATGTTGATCATGGGAGGCCTATTGCTGTGAGAGGACTGAAGAAAGAGCAGTCACAACCAGAGCGTGATCGTGGGCTGCAGGAAGTCCCGAAACGGCCACGAAGCCGAGGGTGATACCACTGGTCAGGAGGATGGGGAAAGCCCCGCCGTGGGCTGCGTATTCATCTGCGGGCAGCTTGCTTTGCTGATCGAAGCCGCCCTCACCATCATTCAGCTCGTAATCCACGCCAACGTAGAGCGAGGATTGGTTGTACTGCTCGACGACCTTGCCCTTGCGGCGCGCCCACCAATCGTTCGTTGTGCCTGCGCCCGGCAGTGCCACGTGGAACGCCGTCTGGGTACCCAGCCGCACGTCCACTGCCACGGGAAGACTATCCTCGAGCGCTATCTCGCGAATCTTGGTACCGATTTCCCACACGGTGTCTAGATCGAAGGTGGTGAACCGGAGCGTCTCCTGCTCCGTCTTGATCTCCGCCAGAAGCTCCGGCTTGCTCAGCGAATCCAAGTGTTCGCAGAGTGTGCGGAAGGATGCGGTCAGTTCGTTCATTTTTCCCCATAACCTCGTTGTTGGGACGGATATCAATTCTATATTGACGTTACAAGTTATGAACTTTGGAGTCAATGGGGTTCCCGCTGGAAGTCCTGATATTTCCTGTGGGCTAAGAAGTATGTGAGGTGGATACGGGGACGTTGGTCGTGTATGGCTCTGATTTGAGGTGAGTTACTCGCCGATTTGATCAATTTGTTACAACAAATATCTAGATTGGGTGAGTAAATGTCGCTATGGTGATATTCGAGGTTAGATGATGAACGTCAAAACCGGCGTTTCGGATAACTGAGACTTTCCTAGTCAAGGAGGACGAGATGGCCGTCGAGATTCCGGCAACAATGCGGGCAGCGGTACTGAGGGATTATGAGAAGGGGCTTCAGGTTGAGGAGATTCCAACCCCGAGCCCACGTGCTGGAGAAGTTCTGGTCAAGGTGAGTGCGTGCGGGCTGTGCCACTCGGACCTTCACGTGATTGGCGGGGCGATCTCTTTCCCGCTTCCCTGCGTACTTGGGCACGAGGTTGCCGGCGAAATCGTCGAGGTTGGACCAGGTAATGAGCACAATGCGCTTCAGGTTGGCCAGCGGGTAGCGGGTGCGTTCCTTATGCCTTGTGGACAGTGTGAAGCCTGCTCGGAAGGTCGTGATGATCTGTGCGGGCCGTTCTTTGATCTCAACCGCATTCAGGGCAAGTTGTACGACGGCGAGACCCGCCTTTTCGAGGCCGACGGTTCGCCCATCGCCATGTACTCTATGGGAGGACTTGCCGAGTACTGCGTTATTCCATCAACATCGGTGACCCCTGTTCCGGACAACATTGATCCGGTTTCCGGCGCGATCCTCGGGTGCGCGGCCATGACCGCATACGGCGCGGTGCGCCGAGGTGCTGATCTTCGCTACGGCGAGTCCGTTGCCGTAGTTGCCACGGGTGGCGTGGGTTCTAACATCATCCAGATTTCCAAGGCGTTCGGCGCTAGGAAGATCATCGCGATCGATGTGTCCGATGAGAAGCTCGAGGCCGCACGGGCGCTCGGCGCAACCGACGTTGTGAACTCCACTAAGGAGAACGTCCGCGAGGCAGTGTTCGCCAAGACCAACGGCCGCGGCGTGGATGTCGCGTTCGAGGCCCTTGGCCGCCCCGAGACGTGGAACTCCGCGCTCGATGCTCTGCGCGATGGCGGGCGCATGGTGCCGATCGGCCTGGGTGCGGGTGTTCAGACGGCGGCGGTCGAGATCAACCGGACGGTGCGTCGTTCGCAGTCCATTTTGGGCTCTTACGGTGCTCGTACCCGTCAAGATCTGCCCGAGGTTGTCCGCATGGCATCGAATGGTTCCATCCATTACCAAGACATCGTGACCCGCAAGTTCTCCTTGGATCAGGTTGCTGAAGGCTATGACCTGCTGCGCAAGGGGCAAATTCAGGGCCGTGGCGTTGTGGACATGTCGCTGTAGTTCCTGTTCTCCTTGGTGAGTTCTCGCACTGCCTTCAGTGCGAGGGACCGCTGTGAACTGCTCCCCAATTGTTGGACTGGTCTGTCAGTTTCGATGGTTGGGGAGCAGTTCCTTATATGAGGCGCTGACCGATCCCGAATCTCCGTAACGTTCGTGAGCACGCCTGTTCTTCCCTGAATGCGTCCTCACAGATTCGTGAGCGCGCCTGTTTTACCCTGAGTGCGTCCTCACAGATTCGTGAGCGCGCCTGTTTTACCCTGAGTGCGTCCTCACAGATTCGTCGGCACGCCTGTTTTACCTTGAGCACGTCTGTTCTTCTGGGCGTTGTCATGGTCTAAGAGGTGTGCTCACGAGTAAAGAATCGTGGTGTCAAGGTGTAGGGGGCGTGCTCACCAATAGACCGGGTGTAGTTCGCCGGTCAAGAGGGCGTTGTCATGGTCTAACGGGAGTGCTCACTGGTGGAGAGGGGCGAAAGAAGGCCGCAAGGGTGGAAAAGGGCAAAAAAGTGGGCGGTACTTCGCTGTACCGCCCGAATTATCTATCGAGGTTATGTTGGTTGCCGTTAACTCACAACCTCGGGGTTGCCGATTGTTGCCTAACCGTGATTAGGCAACGGGGGAATCGATGGCGTCCTTGACGGTGCCAGCGACGAGTGCCAGTGCGAGAACCGCTGTCATGAGGCCAGCGCCAATCACAACGCCAGAGGCTTCAGCCACGGCGCCAGCGAAGGCAACCACGAAGAACAGGGTCATCAGGGCAAGAACAACACCAAGGCGAAGGTTGCCCTTGGACGGTGCTGTTGCGGTCCGTGCTGCGGACGGTGTGCGAACTGAGGTAGCTGCGATTGCAGTCATTGTTGTGCTCCTTTATTCCTATATTGAGGACCTGTAGGAGCACTGGAGTGTTCCTACACATCCATGTGCTGTCCAATGTTTCTTGGACACTGACAATGTTACTGACAAACATCGTGATCGCCAAGGTGTTGCAACGTCGGTTCTGTCACAGAGGCCCACGCGACAATCCCCGTGGCAGCGGCTATCTGGCCGATGCGCTCTGCCGTTGAAGAAAGCCAAGAGATCGCCATGTTGGGCCAGCTTCGACGAGTCACATGATTGGGCCTTAGGTCCTCAATGTGCTTTGGGTAAATTGGCGCTGCGCTTAGCAGTTGCAGCGGCTTCCGCTATGTCCGCCTGAATCATAGATCTCACTGGATATGTCAGCGCTGCGCTTAGAAGTTGCGGTGGGCGGCTTCGCTTAGCTCGTGCAGTTTCTCGTCCGTGGGAAAACCTGTGACATCCCAACGCGGTGGCCACACGCCTTCGGCCCTGTGGAAGCCCTCGGGCCACGTGTCGCGAGCGACGTGGAAGCGGACGGTGACGGTTTCGCCAGTGTCCTCATCCCACGGCAATCCACTGGGCTTGCGAACAAAAGTAATGAAGTCTGTTTGAGGGAGGGAAGCCGATTGATCCCGGTTGGTGTACTGACAGTTGGAAACGTAGCCGCCGGATCGGAGGTGATGGACGTTGTAGGCCTTGAGCTCCAGCTCCGAGCCCTCCCACTTGCTGATCTCCTTGACCTGACAAGCGTAGATCCTCTTGCGGTAGGTAGTCCGCAACTCCTCAAGAATGCGGGCAGCCGGATGGTCCGACATAGGAATCCACTCCTGCCACCCATCGGAGGCGACTGTGTGCGGAAGCGGGTACACGGCGTCGTCGTCCCCGTCATGTCCGCGTAGCTTCTCCATGAGCCGCGGCAGGCGCGGATCGTCGGCCATGACGGCGAAGAAGGACGTCCGGCTCGCCGGGATGAACAGCGGAAGTGAATCCGGGTACTCCTGAATGAGGGACTCGGAGATGGTCTGCGCCATGTCCAGATCGGCGAACCACGAACTCTGGTAGTTGCTGGGGGAGGTAAGCCAAAACACCTTGGCACCCGCAACGTCGGCGATGCCCAACTCGATCCCGGCCTGACCTTCGCTGAAGTTCAGCTGACGCAGTTCCTCCACGGCGTCAACGAACAGGGGGCCAAGTTCTGGTGCGATGCCGCGCTCGGCAAGATCGGAGAAGAAGAGCGGCTGAATGGTATCCGGATGATCGTCAGCCAGCCCAACGCCCACGAAATCGGTCAGGGGGATATACACCATGGAATCGTCGTGCTCATGATCGTGGGACGGGAGGAAGTAATCGGCTGGGCGATCGATGGGAAGTTGCCTGATATCGGCCTCGTCTTCCTCTCCCTCGGGAGCCTCCAGCGAATCCTCTTTGTTTTCTGGACCCGTGGTGAATCCTGCGGTCAAGGGCGATTGCGAGGTTAGCGCGCCCATGATCGCGTCAAATACCGAGCTGAGCGAGGGCCTAGCGTTTTGGGAATCTGCATCCTCTGGCGCCTCACTGGCGGGAATGGCTTTGGTGCCATCGCCCCGGGGCCCGGGCTGCCCGGTATCCGATGCTTGGAGGAGTCCGCCGTGCGCACCATTGTGTTCCTCGGCTACCGCGCTATCGGCCTGCTGAACACCGATCGAAATGAGCTTGTTCAGCACGTTGCGGCGTGTGCCTTCCGGCTTGGATTCGTCGATCATCTGGCCAGGACGGAAACGGAATACCCGCCCATCGGCCAAGAGGACATCCAGCCACTCTCCGTCCGCATTGACGAATGCCCCCTCTAAATCGGGGTGGGAGGCGGCGACGTCTAGAACCCAGTCCATGAATTGCGACATGGGTCCATTGTCCCCTGTTGCCTACCTCTTGGGGGAAAGAGTTCTCCAATGGTGAAGTGGATAACGCGGTCCAGCTAGACTGTGAGCCATTCGCGCAGATTGCGCCAACCGGCAGAGAAAAGGAGAAGTGCGTGGCGAAACGAGTGACTCTCGCGGACATCGCGCGTCACACGGGACTGTCAGCAGCTACCGTGAGTATGGCGTTGAATGACCGCCCGGATTCTCGTATCCCGGAGCGAACGGCCGGGCGAGTTCGCGCAGCGGCCGCAGAGCTTGGCTATTCCCCGGATGTCAACGCCCGAGGCCTGCGTACTGGCCGGACTGAAGCCATCGGCTTTGTGTCCGATGAAGTGACACTCACGCGGTATGCCTCGGCGATGATTCGTGGATTGCTTGATCAATCTGCCGCCCGTGGTTTTGCGGTGATGATGGCGGAAGCCGAGACCGACTCTGCGAGGCAAGGGCATGCGGTTAAGGCGTTGCTGGAGCGGCGGATAGACGGGCTTATTTTTGGGCAGATGCGCTCACGCCAGATTGAGCTTCCACATCTCCATATCCCCGTGCCCATCGTGGTAATTAACGGGACTGCACCGGGATATCCGTCCGTTCTGCCGGACGAATACTCTGCGGGACGAAGCGCAGTGGAGCATCTCATAGCCATGGGTCACACGAAAATTGGCATGATAGGGCGTTCCGAAGCGCATCTCCGTCCCGAGGTCTCGGCAACGATTCCCGCGCGTATGCGTGGGATTGATGACGTGATGGAAGAGGCCGGTCTATCGTTTGCGCTGGAGGTTCACGGGTCTCGTTGGGAACCCGAGCTCGGCTACCAGGGCGCTAAGAGAATTCTCGATTCGTCAGACATTACTGCACTACTTGCCACTAACGATCGTGTTGCCTTTGGAGCGATGCAAGCCGCACAAGCTCTTGGCCTTTCCATTCCAGAGGATCTTTCAATCGTTTCGTTCGACGACGAAGATCTTGCTACGTACGTGCGCCCTCAGCTGAGTACGGTGCGGCTTCCATACCGGAGGATGGGTGAGGTTGGCATGGATATGCTGCTGGGCTCAATCATTGACGGGGCTCCTCTGAAGACAGAAACAGTGCTCGTGCCCATGTCCCTTATCAAACGAGGGTCTGTTAGCGACATTCGGAGCTAATAACTGGTCTGGCATCAGCGAAATCTGCGAAGATTAACCTATGTCAGCACATAATCCGGGCCGCGCCACGAGTCCTGAGAGAATTCCGGGTACCTTGCCAACCTTGGACGAACCGCCGATCGCCAACCCCGCCCAGATACCCAAACGCGCGGGCCATGACAACGTATCGCCAGTGCGAACAGGAGCACAGGTGGCCATTATCGGCGGAGGCCCCGGGGGCTATGAAGCAGCCACAGTTGCAGCCAGAATGGGTGCGCAAGTGACGTTGATCGAGGCGCGCGGCCTCGGCGGTTCCGCAGTTCTCACCGATGTTGTTCCCTCCAAGACATTGATTGCCACGGCCGAGCAGGCTCAGGAGACCGCGGAGGCGAGTGATCTGGGAATCACAACCCGCGGCGTTTCCATTGACATGGCGCGTGTCAATGAGCGTGTGCGAGAGCTTGCAACTTCACAATCGGCCGATATTCACGCCTCGCTGAGGGCCCTTGGGGTGCAGGTCATCGCGGGCCGGGCCAGCCTGAAACCTGGACTCGATGATCGCGGGCGCCGTCGAATCACCGTGGCACTCGTGGACACCCAGAGCTTCGATGTAGAGCTGGCCGCGGACATCGTCCTGCTCGCCACCGGCGCCAGGCCGCGAGAGCTTCCCTCGGCCAAGCCCGATGGCCAACGTATTCTCACGTGGGCACAGCTCTACGGTTTGGACGAGCTACCGGGCCACCTCGTCGTCGTCGGTTCTGGAGTAACTGGCGCCGAATTTGCCGGTGCCTACCTCGGACTTGGGGCGAAGGTTACCCTCGTGTCTTCTCGCGATCGAATCCTGCCGGGCGAGGATACGGACGCCGCGGAGATCATTGAGCGAGTCTTTGTGGAACGGGGCATGCAGATTGAACGGCGCTCGCGGGCGGAGGCCGTAGTGGCCAGCGGTGAGGGTGTGGAGGTGACCCTCAGTGACGGACGGGTTATTCACGGCTCGCACTGCCTCATGGCGGTAGGCGCCGTTGCGAATACGGAAGGTCTCGGGCTTGCCGAATCGGGAGTGGAAACCACGGATTCCGGCCACATCCGGGTAGACCGGGTCTCGCGCACCACCAGCTACCGGGTGTACGCTGCGGGGGATTGCACCGGGGTGCTGCCGCTGGCTTCGGTAGCCGCCCAGCAGGGGCGCATTGCCATGTGGCACGCGCTCGGTGATTCTCTGGATCCGCTCAACACGGAAGCCGTTGCGCGAGCGGTGTTCACCTCGCCCGAAGTGGCCGCCGTGGGAATCTCCGAGGAGGGAGCACGCGAAGCCGGACGCAAGGTCCGCGTCGCCAAACTGCCGTTGGCGCGCAACCCCCGTGCCAAGATGCAGAGCGTGGAGGACGGGTTCGTCAAGATCATTTCCTCGCGATCGGGGATTGTTATTGGTGGGGTGATCGTGGGGCCGCACGCCTCGGACCTTATCTTTCCACTGACCCTCGCCGTTCATTCGCGAATGACCGTTGATCAGCTCTCCTCCGCTTTCACCATTTATCCGTCAATTTCCGGGACGATTTCCGAGGTGGCGCGGATTCTGCACTAGGTTGCTCAGGCCGGTAGAGGGGGAGTGTCCCTGCTTCTGGGACCTAATGCTGGGGTGTCAACCTCCTTAACCCACACTTGCTAGCACAAGTGATGTAGATCACCTAGTACTTTTTTGTCGCATATTGTTCATTCCACCCTTGATGACGTAGCTTAAGTTTGTGCTTAATCGATTAAGCATTGTGGAATCGATTAAGTCGATGTTGATGACGGCCCGCCGAATGTGCCGTCACTGCCTAAGGAAGGAACTGCCCACGATGGCCAGCTTCACAAAATCGTTTAGGAACACAGGGTATCTGCAGAGCTCCGTTAATCTTCTGCTGTTCTTCATGTCCTGGGGGATCTGGTGGTCCTTTTTCCAGCTCTGGCTGAAGAAGGATATTGCTGACGGAGGGCTGGGGTTTACCAACACTCAAGTTGGCACTGTCTACTCCATGAATTCGCTCGCTACTTTGGTCTTGATGTTCCTGTACGGGGCATTTCAGGACAAGCTGGGCTACAAGCGGACGATCCAGATCATCATCGCGGCGATCTCCGCGTTGGTTGGCCCGTTCGTTATATTCATTTACGAGCCGCTGCTTCACAACAACTTTATGCTGGGTGCCGTGCTTGGGGCGATCGTGCTCTCGGCAGGATTTATGGCTGGTGTTGGCTTGCTTGAGGCTTTGGCGGAGCGCTTCTCCCGCCGGTACAACTTTGAATACGGGCAGGCTCGCATGTGGGGCTCTTTCGGTTACGCGATTGTTGCCTTGATGGCGGGATTCCTGTTCACCATTGACCCGAAGATGAACTTCTGGCTCGGATCAGCTTTCGGGCTGCTCAACCTCCTTGTTGTGCTGTTTTGGAAAGCGCCCGTGCCTGACTCGAAGGACTCAGAGAATGGGCATGTGGAAGAAGCAACCACTCCGAGTATTGGCGAAATGCTGGGTCTGTTGAAGATGCCAGCACTTTGGCTCATCATCGTTATCGTATTCTTCACGTGGACGTTCTACACGGTGTTTGATCAGCAGATGTTCCCTGACTTTTACACCGGCCTCTTTGACTCGAAGGAAGCTGGAGAGCGCATGTACGGTGTTCTCAACTCCGTCCAGGTGTTCGCAGAAGCCGCGATGATGGGTGTAGTTCCCATCATCATGCGTAAGATCGGCGTTCGCAATACGCTGCTGTGCGGCTTTATGGTCATGACCCTGCGCATCTTAGGCTGCGCGATCTTTGCCGATCCGATCGTCATCTCCTTCGTCAAGATGTTCCATGCCCTTGAAGTTCCGCTATGTATCTTGCCCGTCATGCGCTATTTCACGCTGCACTTCAATCCCGCGATGTCCGCAACGCTGTACATGGTGGGCTTCCAGATTGCATCGCAGCTTGGTAACGTCGTGCTTTCGCCGGTTCTTGGTGCGCTCAACGATTCTCAGGGCTACCGTTTCACCTTTTTCGTCATCTCTGCTGTCGTGGCATGCTCCGCCGTGTTTGCGTATTTCACGCTGAAGAAGGATGATCAACAGGTTCTTGGTGATCCATTTATTCGCGAAAGCAAGAAGTCCTAGAATCAGACGGCATCTGACATAACGGTCTTGTGGCTGCCCACCCGCTGAGTTCGAGTAACGCCACGTGGCCGCCCAACCCGCACACCTACTACTGCACATCACGTCCCAAAGGAGAGAGTGAGATGAAAGAACAACTAGCACGAGCCGAAGAAGCTGTAGCAGCCCTTCGCGCCAACCGGAATGACCGTTGGTACCCCGTTTTCCACATCGCTGCACCGGCAGGTTGGATCAACGATCCAAATGGGGTGTCCTTTTTCAAGGACAGGTATCAGGTATATTTCCAGCATCACCCGTATTCCACCGTATGGGGCCCGATGCACTGGGGCCACGTTTCCTCAACAGACATGATCACGTGGAAGCGGGAGCCAATCGCCTTTGCGCCATCCATTGAGGCGGACCGCGACGGAGTATTCTCCGGTTCTGCCGTCCCCTCCCCTAACGGCGAAACGCTCTACGTCTACTACACCGGCCATCGGTGGGCCAACGGCGTGAACGAGGACGAAGGGAACGATCAGGTCCAGTGCATGGCCACCTCCACAGATGGCATTAGCTTCGAGAAGCACGGCGTGATTGTCAAAGGTCCGGATGAGCTTCCTCATTTCCGGGATCCGAAGGTCTGGCAGATTGGCGATACGTGGTACATGGTGTTTGGCGCGTGCTCCGCGCAGAACCGTGGGCAGGTATGGCTCTACACCTCGACAGACATGGAGGAATGGGCGTTTGATTCCGTCCTGTTCGAGGATCCGGATCCGGATGCCTTCATGCTGGAGTGTCCGGATTTCTTCCCGCTGGGTGATATGTGGGTGCTCGCATAATGCCCCCTGGGTCCGAAGGCCTCCGGGTACGCCAACCGCAATGGCCACAACGCTGGCTACGTGGTGGGCAACTGGGCTCCCGGCGAACCCTTTGTTCAAACCAAGGAGTACACGCTGGCCGATTGGGGGCACAACTTCTACGCTCCGCAGAGCTTCGAAGCCCCCGACGGCCGGAGAATTCAATACGGCTGGATGGGCAGCTTCGTCCAGCCTCTTGCTACTCAGGCAAGCGACGGCTGGTCCGGCCAACTCACGATCGCCCGCGAGCTCAGTCTAGGTGCGGATGATCAACTGGTTGCCTGGCCCATCACGGAAATGGAGCGCCTGCGAACCTCCACGGAGGAATTCGGCGATCTCACGGTTGGGCACAATGAGACTCTGAGACTTGCCGAAGATGCACAGTGTGTTGAAATTGAACTAGAACTGGACGTAGCTGCTTCCACCGCCGATCGCGTAGGCCTGCAGATTCACAAGACGAAGGGCGGCCAGCACACGTACGTCTATTATGACGATCTTGCAGGGCGAGTGGGGATCGATAGCCGGTTGGGCTACACCGGAGAGAAGGGCTACCGCGCCGCTGCCGTGCACGGGGACAAGCTTCAGCTGCGCATCTTTGTGGACCGCGGTTCGATCGAAGTGTTCGCGAACGGCGGCACCACCACCCTCACCTCGTTCTCCTTCCCAGATGAGGGACCCCGCGCTATCGAGCTCTGCTCTGAGAATGGGATCGCTACGATCTCCGGCCTGCGGGTTCACACGTTGAGGACCATTTGGGAGGACTAGCCGTCCCGATTTGTACTCAACCGCGGAATTGGCTCTGAGTGGCCTCAGCCCCTTCCCTCCTCTCCCTCCAAAGTCTTGCCGCACTATCGATTCTCACTCGAGTTAATGGCCGAGAAATGACGCAAGATTTGGGGGGAGTGGGCGGGACGGGAGGGGCGGGAGGCACGTTAGGGAAGTGGATGGCCTAGTTCGCATCAATCCGCAGG
>ERZ1032812.56-NODE-56-length-12847-cov-6.321764_pt1 | contig 12847 bp, 9 predicted proteins | sample MGYA00517094_ERZ1032812 | MGnify/ENA primary metagenome ERZ1032812 (study PRJEB33719, sample SAMN04262549) | wastewater metagenome | biome: sewage system; feature: street-access sewage; material: sewage | place: Peru: Lima | collected 2013-01-15 ... | reverse complement strand
GGACCTGTCCGGAAACAAGATCCGCAGGCTACCCGATTATACGCGAAGCGTACCGAATCAGTATAAAAACAAGGACACGCTCGCTTATATGGATCTGGCAGGGAATCCGTTTCTCGCGCCGGAATCACTGTTTTCGCTGGACTCCACCGAAGGGAGAAAACATTTTCTGAATGCGTTCAAGGCGCCTGAAGCTCGGTTCGGACTGGGAGAAGCGAGAGAGAAGATCGCCGGAACGGTTTCGCCGGATCCTGAACTGGTCAGAATCGCTTTTGAGAGGTTCCTGCCGGGTTCCGTCACGGCAGGACTTTCCCCTGATGAGAAAGAAGCGCTGACAGACGCGCTTCTACTGAAATTTGCGGCCGGGAAGAACCTGTATCACGATAAGCCGGTCTGGAAGGATCAGGTGATCCTGAACGACGGAAAGCCGGCGGTCCGGGCGTCCGACCGGCTCGCAGCCCTCGATACACAAAAGGGGATCGAAACGGCGGCCGCTCATATCGAACAGATGCTGCTGCCCGAGGATCTGTATCTGATCCGAGTGCTCTCGCGGCAGGCTTCAGCGGGGACGCCGCGGGAGGTATACGGGGCCGGTTCTGATATCCCGGGAATTTCCGCGTGGTATGCGCAGCATCCCGAAGCCCTTTCGGACGGCTATATCCACACGGACAGGGGCTGGGAGCAGAAGGACGATTACGCTTCGCTGCGGCAGTCCCAGATGAGCTCTGCGGAGGAAAAGAGACTTTCCCGCCTCGGGGACGAGGGCATCAGGAACGAATATGCGGCGTATCTGAGGACCCGGAGAGTACTGGAAACCTATCTGAAGGATCATCCGGAACGGGAACGCGCCGTTTCAAAGCTGCTGACAAAGTCTGAAGAATTTGTCGACGGCTACCTGGATCAGTATCTGAAGCTGCAGGACAACGCAATGCTGTCCGATGTCCAGAAGCAGACACTGGCGGAAGCAGGCGAACAGTTCGGAAAGTTTGTCTCGGGATACGAAAAAGATGCCCGCGCGTTTTTTGATCAGGATATTTTCGACCTGGAGGTCGAAATGAAGTATATCGATATGCTCGCGGAAGCGGGCAGAGACATCGGCGGAAAATAACCGCCTGTTATTGCGAAGAGAGTGACTGAGTGAACCTATGAAGAAATCCCTGCTGGAAATACTGAAATTTGAGATCATCTTCAAGCTGATCATTCTCTTCGCCGTCGCTCCGCTGCTCAATCTGGCGTACCGTTTTTATTATGCTAAGGTGGGTGTCGTATTCAATACGAAGATCTTCACCAGCCTGCTCAGCGTGAACGGGATTCTGTTTCTGATTATTCTGCTCTCAATTCTGTTTGTCAGCAACTACTTTGAGATTGCGGTAATTCTTCTAACCATCAATAAAAATATCAGGGGGCTTGATTATTCCCTCACTGATGTCGTCGATAAAGCTTTCCTTCAGACAACGCGTCTGTTCAAACGACGCAACTGGAAAGCGGCCTTTTATTTCATTCTTCTTATTCCGTTCGTTCATACAGGATATCTCGTTTCACTGTCTCCGCGGATTACGATTCCGCCGTTTATTCTTGAATATCTACGTGAATCTCTGTGGGGAAACGGTGTGATTCTGCTGCTCTACGGCTATCTGTACTATCTGGCGCTGAGCATGATTTTTATTCCGATCGCGATGGTGCTCGGAGCTCACGATTATCCCAAAGCCGCCCAGCTTAATACGAAATGGTACAGACAGCTTCCGGCAAAAGAACTGCTTCAGATACTCGGAATGTTCATTTTATGGATCATGGCCGATACGACCATTCTGAATAAAATGGGCGGAAGCATTCTGTCCAACAGCGATATCACTTTCAGTCTTTTTAAATACATGATTCAGTCATCCTCGTATCTGGAGGATTTCGGCTTGTGGATTCTGTACCGCCTGCTTCAGATAAGCGTGATGACGCTGTTTCTGTATACGCTCGAATCGAAGCTGTGGTGTGACGGACGTCTTCCCGCGCCGTCCTACGAGCTTGCGCCGTATGTTACCGCCATTCATTCGAAGAGTGCGGACAACTCGACTGTTGAAGCCTTTATCGTATTTAAAAACAAAATAGGAGATGCACTTAAACATTTCTGGAGATCACGCCGCCACAGAGGATTTTACTGGACGCTCCTGGTACTGTTTCTGCTTATCGCGGTGGCACTTGCGTTCTTTGAAATTCCGCTTGTGCATAAACCTTTTGTGATCGGGCACCGTGGAACCAGTACCGAAGTTGAGAATACGGTCGAATCCATCACGGCCGGTGCGGCACAGGGTAATGATTTCGGAGCGCTGGACGTCCAGCGCACGAAGGATGAGGTACCCGTTGTCTTTCATGATGAAACGCTCCGGCGTCTGACGGGGCGGGACGCCGAGGTCGGAGACCTGACGCTGGCTGAGATCAAAGAGCTGACGCTGTACGAGAACGGAAAGACCGCGAAAATACCGACGCTTCAGGAAATTATCGAAGCGGCTAAAGCAACGCCGACACAGACAGGACTTCTTATCGAACTCAAGCCGTTTCACGGAAATGATACGCTCCTTGCTGAAAAAGTCCAGAAAGTTGTAGAAGACGAGGATTTCGGAGATAAGGCTATGTTTATGTCTTTCAGTCTTTCGTCTATGCAGACACTTCAGAAAGCGCATCCGGAATGGTGGATAGGCTATACGGCCTACGGAACAGCCGGGCAGCTGGATGAATCGATCTGGGATTACGATGTGGACTTTCTCGCCCTCGAAGAGACGGATATTCGCTACAGTCTGCTGTCGCTGGCCAGACAGAATACGATCCCCGTTTACGTCTGGACAGTCGAAAGTGAGTCAAGCGCGCTTAAGTATTACGAGATGGGAGCAGACGGTGTTATTACGAACGAGCCGTGGGAGGCGAAGGCTGCCAGGGACGAATATGTTTCAGATCACCCTCAGTCATATCTGTATGAAGGCGACGGACATCCCCGGGGCGAATTGTTCGAATAAAGCACAATAAAATCAAAAAAGATGACTGCAGCCGGGATCAGCTCCCGGGCTCCAGTCATCTTTTTATTTTTGTATTAGTATTGAAGCGGATAATTCTCAGTATTCGGTCAGATTTCGCGCATCAGCCGGAAGTAGAACGCGATCGCGGTATAATACGAATCGATCGCAAGGTGTTCGTCCGGTCCGTGCATCAGGGCCATATCCTCGTGGGTGAGCGAGTACGGAGAGAAGCGGTAGATCCTGTCGCAGATCTTTTCATAGTTTCTCGAGTCTGTCCGGGCCGTCATCATGTACGGGCACGGTATGGCTTCGATCCAGGTATCACGGATCACGCTGACAAGCGTATCCCATTCGTGTCCTTCCGCAGGGGCAACCGATGTAGGCGGCCGGTCCGTCAGGATCTCGATCGTGATATTTTCGTCGCCGATACGGCGCGCAAGCTCGTCGCAGGCTTCTTCGACTGTCTGTCCGGGAAGAATCCGCATATCCGCCCATGCCTTTGCCGTAGACGGAAGAACGTTGGCAGCATCGGAGCCCTTGAGCATCGTCACCGCCGTTGTTGTCCGGAACATCGCTGAGAACTGTCCCCCGGTTTTTGCGGAGGTTCTGACGAGCCACGGACCGAACAGCCACAGATTCGCGTAAATAAACCGGTACTTGAAGGATGCGTACGGGCCGAGACGTTCGAACAGCCCGCGTACGGGTTCGATAAATTCGCCCTTGAGCGGATGCTTCGAAATCTTTTCGATCGCGGCCGCAAGCTCCGTGACGGAGGTCTGAGCTGCCGGAGAGGACGCGTGGCCCCCCCTGCGGTTGCTGACGATTTCCAGATCCGCCTGGCCTTTTTCAGCAACGCCGATCATTGCGGCTTCCCGTTCGACGCCGGGGAAGACTCCGCTGATTACGGCGCCGCCCTCGTCGAAGACAGCGGCGGGCCTGACGTGCTTCTTTTCAAACCATTCGACAATATCAGGACAGGACGGTCCGCCCGTTTCTTCTTCGCCCGAAAAGGCGAAATAGACGGTACGTTCAGGAGAGAAGCCGCTGCGGATCAGGAGCTCGGCGGCTTCGAGAATCGCCGCCAGCGTCCCCTTCGTATCCAGCGTTCCGCGCCCCCAGATACTGCCGTCCCTGATTTCGCCTGAGAACGGATCGCCGCTCCAGCCGTCTCCGGGCGGAACGACGTCGTAATGGGCCATCAGAACGATGGGCTTTTTATTCGTGCTTCCGGCCCAGGTATAAACCATGCCGGTTTTTCCCGCAAAGCTGCGCGGGCAGAACTGCGTGACCAGCGGATAAAGCTTGTCCAGCAGATAGATGAAGCGTTCGAACTGTTTCCAGTCTGTATCGTCGTCCCGTTTGTGAGAGACGGTTTTGCAGCGGACGAGTTTCGAGAGACGGTCGATCGCGACATTCTTGTCGGCCTCGGCCATGCGCAGGACCTTTCGTCGTCTTGCCTCCTCCGCCTCGGGCTTGAACAGCGCCGTCCGGATAAGAAGGACGGCGATAAATGCGGCGATCACACAGAGTACGATCGTCAGTATCAGCATCGGGGTCGTCATCAGAGTCACCCGGCGCTCAGTTTTCAGAGCGCTGTATGAACTCGGCGATTTCTTCCGGTTCGGGCATCACGGACAGCGCGCCTTTGCGTCCAGTTATCAGAGAGGCGGCGGCATTTGCATGTTCGAGCATTTCCTTCAGGCTCTGCTCGTCAAAGCTGTTTAATCCCGTTTCGAGAACAGAATGAATCATGTTCGCGCAGAAGGTATCGCCGGCGCCTGTCGTTTCGACGGTATCCGGATTCAGATACGGTTTTCCGAAGACCCGAAGCTCTCCGTACAGCGCGATGCTGCCCTGGGGACCGAGTGTTACTGCCGCCAGCGGGATACTATAGATTTTCGTAAATATTTCGATCGCTTCGGGGATCGTTTCGGCGCCTGTCATGAACAGGATTTCTTCGTCGGAGATTTTGACGATGTCCGCCTGTCTCAGCCCCCAGTCGATCGCCGCTTTCGCGTCGTCAAGACTTTCCCACAGCGCCGGACGCAGATTCGGGTCGAAGCTGACGAGCAGACCGGCTTCTTTGGCCGTCTTCACGGCCAGCTCGGTCGCGGAACGTACGCCGGGATCCGTCATGGACAGCGTGCCGAAATGAAAAAGCTTCGCGTCGCGGATCTTATCGAGATCGAGTTCCTCCGGCGTCAGACAGACATCAGCGCCGGGAGAGCGGTAGAATGAGAATTCCCGGTCGCCGTCGGGCTTTTTATGGACGAATGCGAGGGTAGTCGGGACGCGGTCGTCGTAGACCAGGTTTTCCGTATCGATTCCCAGACCTGCCACCCGTTCGGAAAGCATATGACCGAACATGTCGTCGCCGACTTTTCCGATAAACGCCGTTTTGTCGCCGAGCTTCGTGAGCATCGCGAGAACGTTGCACGGGGCGCCGCCCGGATTTGCTTCGAATACAGGGTTGCCCTGGCTGCTCGTTCCGTTTTCCGTAAAGTCGATTAAAAGTTCGCCTAATGCGGCGACATCGGTTTTCATAGTCATAAGTCCCTCATTTTCTTTTTTCTATATTTTTTCGCTGTTTTTCCGGCTCAAGCCGGTGTCAGCAGAGATGATTTACGTTTTCTAATTTTGATTATAATCTCAGCCGGCGTAAATCGAAACATAAATCGGTTAAAACTTGCTTACGGTGTGCAAAAATCTGAATTGTAGCCGGTTTTACACAAGGGTACAATTATTCTAACGAATAAGGCTTATCAGCAGGATAGCGACGAGGTAGGACAATGGATTTTACACATAAATTCGGAACGGGCCCGATGCCCGTGTCACGGCTGATCGACGAATATTTCCGACCCGCCAAGGTACGCCGTTCCGGTTCTCAGACAGGTCAGCTCGGAAAGGTCTACTCGAATCCTCCTTTCAGTTTCAGAGAACAGGATTTTCTCAGTAAATTTAAATATTTATACATTATCGGACGCGAATACGAGATTCCGAGAGAAGACCGTCAGAAGACGATCGGAACGTCTAATGTTCAGACGTACAAGCGGCAGGCTGAGGAACTGATCAATCTGCAGAGCTGGAACGATCTGATCCGGTTCGAGAAAGCGCATCCGGGTACCCTTGCGCTGGTTCCGGGGCCGTGTCAGATCTGCGCGAGAACCCACGAGGGCTGCGGCCGGCCGAAAAACGAGCCGTGCCATCATCTGGATCTGATGCGTTTTTCGATGGAAGGAATCGGGATCGACGCGGACGCTCTGGCAAAATTCGAGCTGGGGCTGCTGCTCCGGTGGCCGGATGACGGACATCTTCCGCAGAAGCTCAGCGCAGTCATGGGAATTCTGTCCAACGAGAAAATTCCGATGGATGAGGTTAAATCCTTCTTTCCGGATGCGGAAAAGAATTTTCTGAATTTTAAGGAAAAGGAAGTACTCGATCCGAATATTCTCTCGCCGGAGATCAAACGGCAGAGCAGCTGGCTCGACAACCAGAAGCGCCAGCGCAGAGAAGTCGAGGACAGAGAAGGAAAGCGGACAGCGTGGCTCGGCTTCAAGGACAATTCCCTCGATTCAGGGGCATACGTGGCAAATCAGAGCTGGAAGACAGCGGAGGACGAAGCGGAGCTGCCCTCAGAGCATCTGGCGAACGCGCCGAAACCGGAAACGGAGCTGCCGGCCGAACACATCGGAAAGCAGCTGTCGGAGTCCGGACTCCCCTCCGAACATATCAAGGTGAAGTCCAGGGAGCCGGTCGTCGACGAAGAGCCTGAAAGACGGCATGTGGAAGCTGCGCCGGCCGCAGCGGCGGCAGCAGAGCCTGTGCCCGAAGACAGCGCGGCGGAAGCCCCCGCTGACAGCGAAGAGGACGATTCGAAATATAAATGGCTCGGCTTCAAGCGAAGTCTCGCTGAAGCCAATGAAAATTTCTATAACAGACCGATTCCGAAGTTCAATGTGAAGGATGAAGAAGCTGCGGAGGAAGAAGCAGACGCCGAAGTAGTTTTTGACGACGATCTCGGACCTGAAGAAGGTCCGCAGGATCAGGGCCTTCCGAAATGGAAGTCGAATCCGGCGCTGGCACCCGAACCGGATAATCCGGCGGAGAAGGTGCCCGCATATGCGGCGGAATCCATCGTCGAGTCGGAACGCAAGATGAGCGCTCTTCAGGAACCCGGCATGGACAGCAGCGCGGCTGTAAAGCCCGCCTCGAAGCATGCCGATGAGGCGCCTGAGCCGGAGGATACGAAAACAGGCGAATTCGAACGCTTCATCCGCAGTATGGATGTCGAAACCCTCAGGAAGATTATCGAAGTCAAGCTGGGAGATAACGGGACGAAAACGACGTCTCAGCCGGATGATGAAGCGATGAAGGCCCGACGTCGGGAAGAACAGAAGGCCCAGCTCCAGAGCGCGCTTACCGCAAAGTTTGAGGAACGGCAGCGAATGAAGGCCGAACGGGAACGTGAAGAAGCGGCCCGTCTGCAGGCGCAGTCAGACCTTGCCGCGGCAGAGGAGCGCAGACAGCAGGAAGCGAAGGACGCGGAACGCGAAAAGATCCGGGCCGAGATTGAAGCCAGACTGCTTGAGAAACAGGCTGCCCAGAAGAAGCAGGCTGAGGAAGCCGCACAGCGCGCCAGAGAAGAAGAGGAAGCGAAGCGGAAGGCAGAGGACGAGAAACGCATGGCCGAGGAAGAGCGGCGCAGGATCGAGGAAGCGAAGCTTCCCGACGCGTCGACGGTCGAGAATGTTCTCGGCGCAGCATTGTCTATCGCACAGGCTGTTTCCGGCGGACAGACGGCAGATCAGGCAGATAAGCCCGCGGCCGTTCAGAAGCCGAAAAAAGCTCCTGTCCGTCACAGCTATAAATGGCTCAATTACAAATCTGAGCTGAAGGAAGATGACGACAGCGTCACAGACTGGAAGAAGAGATGAAAGCTCTGATCCTTATCGATTATACGAACGATTTTGTCGCGGACGACGGGAAGCTTACCACCGGCGCCGCCGGGCAGGCGATAGACGCCGCCGTTGCGCAGGCTGTCTCGGACGCCTGCACCAGAGGAGACATGATTTTCTCGGTGAACGATCTGCATCACGCAGGCGAGGCGGGTCATCCGGAAACGAAACTGTTTCCGCCTCACAATATTGAAGGTACGTCCGGCCGCGAGCTGTACGGCATGACCGGCGAAGCCTTCGCCATGGCCAGGCAGGTTCGCCCTGAGAAGGCGGTATGGCTGGACAAGCTGCGCTACTCCGCCTTTGCGGGCACGCCTCTCGATATCCTGCTGCGTCAGAACGGGATACATGAGATCGAACTGGCGGGTGTCTGTACGGATATCTGTGTTCTGCATACGGCGGTCGACGCCTACGACCTGAATTACGACGTTACGGTCAGGCCGGAGCTGACTGCGAGCTTCAGTCCGGAAGGACATCGGTTCGCCCTGGCTCACTTCAGAAATTCGCTGGGATTTAACGTGCCGGAACCGGAAGAGGCCGATGGGGACTGAAAAAACGAATGGTATCCCCGGATTTTCGAACGAGCCACCCGGTCTTTCGATGTTCTCGTGGTTCGGTTATTTTCAGACCGCTCCCGAGCGTTTCAGAATTATCAGAGACGCGGGCTTTGACGGAGTCATGCTCGCCTGGGAGGATGAGGAAGAGCCGGTACGGATCACGAAGGAACACCAGACGGAGCTGGCCCGCATGGAGGGGCTGCGAGTCGTCAACGCCCACGCCCCGTTTATCGGATGGAACGATATCTGGAGAAAGAATCCCGCAGAGAATACGGATTTTCTCAGGAAGATGAAGGAGTGGATACGCGGATGCGGCCGGGAAAATATCCCGGCCTTCGTCGTCCATACCAGCGATATGGATCTCGGGACAGGATATTCTGTGGAAAACGGGATTGCCTTTTTCTCCGAGCTGGCGGAGGAAGCCCAGCGCAGCGGCGTCAGACTGGCGGTCGAAAACGTGTCGCGCCAGTACCTGCTTCGAGCGGTGCTCGACAGGCTTGACGTACCCTCGGTGGGGATGTGCTACGACAGCTCCCACGACTACATGCTGCCCTGCGGACGTGGCAGAATCCTGAAGGATTACGGCAGCCGGATCGCGGCGGTCCATCTGTCCGACAACGATCTGTATTACGACAGACACTGGATTCCCGGAGAAGGAAGGATACCCTTTGAAGAAATCGTTCCCGGGCTCTGCCGAAGCCCGCTTAACGAAATCTCCCTCGAGGTATGCGCCCGGAAGGACGATCCGCGAAGTCCCGAAGCATTCTGCGGACAGGCCTTTGAGGCCGCGCGCAGGCTTTCGGAAATTTACAGGAACGCGGCGTTATATTGTGAACCTGACACACATTGAGTCCTCAGACGGCCTCCGCTTACACGGAAGCCGTTTTTTTAAGGCTCAGAAAATGATATAGTGAAACGAGTATTTTCGGAGCGGACAAGTCGGCAAATCTCTACGCATCCGAAATCGAACTTTATGCATGCATTTATGATATCCGGGACCGGTTCAGGTTCCGGCAAAACGACAGTCACCGCCGGCCTGATGAGGGCGCTGGCGGGCCGGCTCTGCGCGAAGGCGGGACGCGAGATCGTTCCGTTCAAATGCGGACCCGACTATATAGATCCGATGTTTCACCGGTTCGCCTGCGGTTCGCCGTCGGTCAATCTGGATACCGTGCTCCTCGGAGACGACGGAACGCGCAGAGCGTTCAACAACCGGATGGCAGGACGCGGACCCGGGGCCTGCGCGATCGTCGAAGGCGCGATGGGCCTGTACGACGGCCAGCGGGATACGGGAAAGGGATCGGCGGCGGATACCGCGGTCCTGCTCGATCTCCCGGTTTTTCTGATTATCGACGGCCGCGGGATGAGTCAGAGCGCGGCCGCTCTTGTGGGCGGCTTCCGGGACTACGATCCCCGGGTACGGATCTCCGGGATCATCGTGAACCGGATCAAAAACGAAAGCCACTACAGACTGCTTTCGGAGATTATCGAAACACAGTGCGGGATCCCCTGTGTCGGATGGTTTCCCGAGGATCCGGCGCTCCGGCTCGAATCCCGCCATCTCGGGCTCATTCCGGCAGAGGAGCTGGAATCGCTGTCGGAGCTTCTCGACCGCGCCGCGGACAGCATCGCGGATCATTTCGATCTCGGAAGGATCCTCGAGCTCAGCTATATCGACGAGCCCGCGGAAGTTCCGGATCCCTTCGAGGGCTGTGAGGACCGGTACCGCGGGCTGCGTATCGGCGTCGCCCGGGACAAGGCCTTCAATTTTTACTATACGGAAAATCTCGAGCTCCTGAAAAAACTCGGGATCGAACTGAAATTTTTCTCTCCGATCGCAGATGCGGCGCCGCCCGAGGTCGACGCGCTGTGGTTCGGCGGCGGCTATCCAGAGGTCTTCGCGGACAGGCTCGAAGAAAACGTTTCGATGCGGAAGGCGGTACGCGCCGCGCTCGAGGCCGGACTGCCCTGCTATGCGGAATGCGGCGGGCAGATCTACCTGGCTGAGAAGATCGTGCCGGGAGACGGGAAGCCCCGGGCGGGCGTCGGCTTCCTTCCGGACAGGATCCGGATGACGGACCGGCTGCAGCGCTTCGGCTACGCGGACCTTGAAATCGGGCTGGAGGGCAGTAGGTTCGGATTTCCCGTTCACGAATTTCATCACAGCGTCCTTGAGGGCGATGGGGACTACCGCGGCCGTCTGACAAAGGGAACGCGCAGATGGCCCGGGATGCAGGTCAGGAAGAACACCCTTGCGGGCTATCCCCATTTTCATTTTTACGCGGCGCCGGACGGCCCCGCGCTGCTCAGGGCGATGCTCGACAAGGCCGTTCTCCTGAAGGAGCAGCGATGAAGATCGTAACGGCAGCCGCGCCGGGCACCTGCGGCGAATATATTCAGGGGATCGTCGGCGGAGAGCCCTGCCTTGTGTCTTCGCCGGTCGATCTGTGGAGCACGGCCAGAGCCAGGACCACAGAGGGCCCGGGTCTTCGCCTGTGCGGCGAGAAGACGGACCGGGCGCTGAGGATCTTTGCGCAGGACAGAGGACTTGATTTGTCCGGACTCCGCATCGAGGTCTCCTCCGAGATCCCGAAGCTCAAGGGCATGGCCAGCAGCACGGCCGATATCTGCGCGGCGGTTTCGGCCGCGGCCGGCTGCTTCGATATTCGGATCGGTCCGGACGAGCTGGCGTCGGTCTGCACCCGGGTCGAACCCAGCGACAATCTGATGTATCCAGAGCTCAATCTGTTCAGCCACTATACAGGAGAGATCTTCGACCGCTTCGGCTGTTCGATCTCCGCACGGGTTCTCGCCCTCGATTTCGCGGAGAATGTCTCGACGCTGGAGCTGGGACGGGACGCGGAATTCCGCAAGACGGAAGAAGCCTTCGCCCCCTGCGCCTCGATGCTCAAGGATGGCGCGCGCCGGGGGGATCTCGATCTGATCGGCCGGGCGTGTACGCTGTCGGCCAGACTCAATCAGGAGATGCAGTACAAGCCCAGGCTCGAACTCATTATCAGCCTGTGCGAAAGCTTCGGAGGCGCAGGCGTGATGATCGGCCATTCCGGGAGCATCGTCGGGGTGCTCCACAACGAGGGTTTTGACGAGACCGGATTTCTAACGGCCTTCAGGCGTGAGGTGCCCGCAGGCGAAGCGCCGGACTGGATGCGCCTTCATCTGATCGCCGGGGGCGTTCGTCACAGTATCGAAGAAATCCCGGAGACCGAAGGATATACAGGCGGATGTGGGAACGGAGCCGCGTATTTATGCGGCGGCCGCAGATAAGCCCGCAGCCTGTTAAGATAATAATTAAGGTAGATTGAACAAAAACATAGAGAATATAATGGAAAAAATGAACTATATCAACGACCCTCAGGCAATCGAACGGGAGAGCTTCCGAATCATCACGGAGGAGCTCGGTGAGAATCTGCCGGCGGAGGAAATACGCGACATCGTTCTGCGGATTATCCATACGACTGCGGATTTCGAATATGCGCAGCTTATCGAGTTTAAGAACGACGCGGTAAATGCGGGACTGAAGGCCCTCTCGGAGGGCTCGAAAATCTACGCGGATACCTCGATGATCCGAAACGCGGTGAACAGCCGCGCCCTCGGACTCCAGGGCTGCGAGATCGTAAGCTACGTCCACGACGAAGATGTCCGCGAGGAGGCGAGGGCGCTCGGGATCACCCGATCTGCCGCCGCGATGAAAAAGGCGCTCAACGACGGCGACGTGAAGATCTTCGCGATCGGCAACGCGCCCACCGCGCTGTACACACTTATCGAACAGATCGAAGCCGGCTCGCCGGCTCCGGAGCTTATCGTCGGAGCGCCCATCGGCTTCGTCGGAGCGGCGGAATCGAAGGCCGCCCTCGACAGGCTCGATGAAGCCGGCGTGCCGTATATCCGGATCAACGGACGGAAGGGCGGGAGCCCCGTCGCGGCCGCGATCCTCAACGCGTTGCTTTTCAGGCTCGGAATGGAGTGGTAGCATGACGGGAAAACTGACGGGTGTCGTCATCGGTCCCGGCACGCCGGATCTTCTGACGGTACGGGCAGTACGGGCGATCCGGGCTGCGAAGACGGTATTCGTGCCGAAAGGCAAAAACGGGAAGCCGGGCGTCGCGCTTACAACGGCCGGTGAATATATTCCGGAGACGGCGCAGGTAATCGAGATGGATTTTCCGATGGTCTCGATCTCGGGAGAAGCGGACAGGCTGGACGAACAGTGGCATGAGAACGCGGATATCGTTCGTGAAGCTCTCCAGAACGGGGACGGAGTCTTTCTGACGCTGGGCGACCCGATGGTCTATTCGACCTATTCGTACATCATCGA
>ERZ1032812.54-NODE-54-length-12955-cov-5.763101_pt1 | contig 12955 bp, 10 predicted proteins | sample MGYA00517094_ERZ1032812 | MGnify/ENA primary metagenome ERZ1032812 (study PRJEB33719, sample SAMN04262549) | wastewater metagenome | biome: sewage system; feature: street-access sewage; material: sewage | place: Peru: Lima | collected 2013-01-15 ... | reverse complement strand
GAACTCGCGACCCTCGCCTTGGCAAGGCGATGCTCTACCACTGAGCCACTTCCGCTCGCTGAATAATCAGCATAATCTATTATAGCGGGGCTCAGGCGAAGCGTCAAGCAGTAATTTACAATTCCATTGCGGGGAACAGCCTGAGCGAATATTTTTACATTGTGTTACAGGTTTTTTACAAAACTTATCAACTTGACTCTGTAAATATTGTTCACTTTTTAAGCTTGTGGTATAACTAATTTAAGAAACCTTTCAGAATAGTGAACTGAATAACGTTTTGTTTTCAGTTTATATAAAATTTATAAGAGGAGCAGGTCAATGAAACAGCGATTTTCCGCGGGCGGCAGTCTGGCCGTCTGGATCTCGAGCTCTCTAAAAGCGCTCGAAAAAGCCGGCTTCACCGACATCAGCCTCTCTGAAGATAATTCACTCAGAGCAGGTCACAACGACAGTCTGTTCACCGTTCTCTTTCACCAGAGCAGTCCGGGACAGATCACACTTGAAATTGACGGAACCGACGACAAAGATATCAACCTGTATAAATACAATGTTGCCAGAATTCTGCAGGAGGCTCTGAAAAATCCGGACGCCGAAGCAGCGGCGCTGGCGGACATTGCTGCGGCGCGCAGCCGCCGGTCCGAACCGGAAGCGGACGAGTTTATCGAAGCAGTCACAGCCGAACAGATCGGCAGATCTGATATACAGGAACCGGTCCGTGAGGAAACACCTGCCGAAGCGGCAGCCCCGTCGGAACCGACTGAAACAGCTGTTCCTGAAACAGAAGCTGCCGAACCGGAAGCGGTCTCTGAACCTGAACAGGTAACGCCTGCTGCAGCGGAAGAAACTGAACCTGCAGCGCAGACTTCATCTGAGGCAGCAGCCGAAGAAGCTTCCGAACCCGATCATGTTGAGATTGCGGAGCCTGAACCTCCGGAAGAATCCGTACAAAACGAAGGCGGAGGCCTGGCTTCACTGTTCGCATCGCTGCGCGGTAAGAAGCGCGAGCCGGAAGAAACGGAATCTGTTTCTGTAACTGAAACGGCTGAATCAGAAACCGTCGAAGAAGCGCAGCCGGAAGAATCTGCGCCACAGCCGGAAGCAGAACCTGCCGATACCGGGGAAGAATATCCCGGAACCGTTCAGCCGTCCGAACCGACTCCTGTCGAAGCGTCGGAAACTTCCGAAGAACCGGAAAAATCTTCAGAACCGGCAGAGACATCAGAAACGTCAGAGTCCCTCAAAGAAGACGAAACTACGGAATCTGTACCGGAGAAAACGGAAGATACGTCTTTCGAAATACCGGATTTTTCAGAACTCATAGAAGGCGTCACATCTCCTCTGCCCGCCGTCACTCTGCCTGAAGGCACCGTAACTGAAGAAGTCAGCATCGGTGAAATGCTCTCGCAGGATTATAAAACAGAAGCAGCTTCGGTTCCCGAAGAGCAGAGCGCGGAAGAAGCGCCTGCGACGGACGACTCTGAGAAGCTTTCTGAACCGAAGCATCCCGCGCAGGATGTGACTGTTTATACGACTCCCGACGACGCGGATGCGGTTGTCGTTATCGGCGAAGAAACGGCTCCGCCTTCCGAAACCGCTCCTTCTGAATCTGCGCCTGAAGACGAAGCCGCGAAGTCTGCGCTCCTGTCTGAGGAGCATCATGAATACGAAGACCTGAAACCGATCGAAAATCCGACGACTGCAGGCGAGCTTTACAACAATATGCTTCTTGAAACCTCCGGTCCGAGTGATACGACGGCAGAAGAAGTGAAGGCTGCGATGCCTAAAAAACCATGGTACAAGCAGGACTGGTTTGCGCTGCTGATGCTGATCCTTGTACCGCCTGTCGGACTGATTCTAATCTGGCACTTTAAGATTTACACACCGAGAGCACGCAAAATCGTCACAGCATTCTTCGCGCTGTATCTGATCCTCTGGGGATGGCTTGTGGCTATGCCCTTCCTGCCCGCGAGAACTACCACAAGCGGCAATGTAGAAGTTACAGCGGACTCGGTCGAAACACCCAGCAAACAGGATCAGGTTGCAGAATACTGGAATAATTCGGATGTTCAGAACTTTATGACCACAATCCCGACCGATATGTCCGAATACGGAACGATTGTCAGCGGTGTCGGAATTGCCGGAGCGCCGGATCAGGTCGTTGCGATTATGCAGAATCTGACTGACCTTGATAATGCGGTTCTTAAAATCACTGATGTAGGCTCCGACAATGCGGCTTACTCAGTACAGCAGAAAGTAAACCAGGCTGCGGTTGCATATAATGAAGCAGCGCTGAACATGCAGTCTGCGATGCAGAACAGTGACAGCGCTCTTCTGCAGACCGCACAGCAGCAGCTTACAAACGCAACGAGTGTCTTTGAAGAAATAACCGGAGTATACAATGCTGCAGTAGCGGAATAAAACGGTCGTAACGGGGCTGCAGAAATGCGGTCCCGTTTTGTTTTATATTATTTACAGACATGGAGTCAATAAAGGATAATTTTACGTTTCAGGCGCCTACGGAATTTGTATTCGGAAAAGATACTGAAAAGGAAGCCGGAAGACTGGTGAAGAAATACGGAGGTTCGAAGGTTCTCGTCCACTACGGCGGCGGAAGCGCGGTAAAAAGCGGACTGATCGACACCATTACAAAGTCTATCGAGGACGCGGGTCTCGAGTACAGCGTATTCGGCGGAGCACATCCGAACCCGAGAAGCGGACTTGTCCGGGAAGGAATCGAAATGGGACGCCAGCTTCACACCGACTTTATTCTTGCGGTGGGCGGCGGCTCCGTCATCGATTCCGCAAAGGCGATAGCCGCCGGAATTCCCTATGATGGAGATTTCTGGGACCTGTACGATAAGTCCGCCCCGATCGAAGAAGCAGTCCCGGTCGGAACCGTGCTGACAATCGCAGCTGCAGGATCAGAAGGCTCGCCTAATTCCGTTATTACGAATGAAGAAAACGGGCTCAAACGAGGAACAAAATCCGAGCTTCTGCGGCCGAAATTTTCGATTCTCGATCCGGCGCTTACCGAAACCCTGCCGCAATGGCAGACGGCATCGGGAATCACAGACATGTTCGCTCATATCCTCGAACGCTATTTTACAACGACTGCAGATGTCGAAGCTACCGACCGGCTATGCGAAGGGCTTATGCTGGGTATTCTCGAGGAAGCCCCGAAGGTAATTGCAGACCCTCATGATTACCAGGCACGCGCTAATCTGATGTGGACGGGTACCCTTGCTCACAACAATACCTGCGGTGTCGGAAGAACTCAGGACTGGGCCAGCCATCATCTTGAGCATGAGCTGTCGGGAATGTACGATGTGACTCACGGAGCCGGCCTTGCCGTGATGTTTCCCGCCTGGATCGAATATACGGCTCAAATCGATCCGACTCGCGCCGCTCAGCTTGCACACCGTGTTTTTGGCGTTTCGAACGATCTGAATGATCACGAAGCTGCGATAGAAGGTGTCCGCCGTTTCAGAAGCTTTCTTAAATCGATCGGCATGCCGCTCAATTTCAAAGAGCTCGGCTGCCGCAGAGGCGACATTCCCAGGCTCGTGGACAAGCTGTTTACAAATATCGATACCGAAGGCGTATACGCTGTGCTGAAGCCTGAGGACTGCGTGAAAATTTACGAAGCTGCCGCGGATTACGAGGACTGATTCCGGCGGACTTCCGTCAGGGACATACGGTCGATCGATAATACGGATGACAGTCATTTAAAGCGAAAAAGGACTTCCGATTAGATTAAGTCGGAAGTCCTTTTTTTCGTTTATCTGAAGCGCTTTTCCGCTTCGTATTCACTGTTTAGAAAATCTTTTTTCTGAAGATCAGTATCACTGCAACTGAAACTGCTGCAGCAGAAGCCGCGAGAATCAATACCCAGTTCTGTGTTGCCGTCTGCGTGAGAGTGCCGGCAGACGCGAGCGAAAGTATCTGCGCATCAGCGGACTGAGCGTTCTGAGTTTCGATGTTTCCGGTTCCCTGAGCAAGATCGCTGAGATCACTGTTAATTACTTCCACCTGATTACCGTCGATTGTTTCAGTCGTCGAATTTTCACTGACCGCCTGCTGTTCTCTGACAGTCGTGTCAGTTACGGCCGTAACGCCCTTTTTAGACTCTATCGTCACAGATCCTGAGACAGTTTTATAATTTTCCGTATCGTCAGGCGTAAAAATCACGGAAACAGTTTCGCTTTCGGAATCCGGTATTAACGAAGGATCAGCGAACGTGAACGTACCGCTGACTGCCTTTCCGGTTGCCTGGCTTACTGCTTCGCCTTCAATCTTCGAACTGGACAGGCTTTCCCCGTTCTCGATAGGCGTAGCCTTCAGACTGGTCAGTACCGGCGTATCCTGAACGATCGTAATGGTCAGATCACCGCCGAATTCTGCCGCCTGATAAAAGGAGTCATCCGGCGTAAAGACTACCGCACAACGGTTCTTTCCGACCGTAAGCTGCTGATCGGGGTCCTTCCAGCTGAAGGTTCCGGCGACGTTTGCCTGTCCGCCTTCAAGAGCGATTTCTGACAGCGTGGTTCCGTACGGCCAGCTCTTCTGACTTATCGTCGGAGCTTCATAAATCTTCAGAGGAACCTTTACCTCCGGCACTGCAGTATTCTGGGCATCTGCATAACCGGAACCGCTCAGGTCAGTATAATAGGCTGTAATCGTATAGGTTCCAGGTGTCTGTGTCGTCAGGCTGACTGTTGCTTCTCCGTCCTGATCCGGCTGAACGCCGTATTCCGTAACGGTCTGAGCAGCATCAGATTCGATATCGACAACAATCTGACCGACCGTTACCGCTTTGCCGGAACTATCTTTAACTGTAATACATATCTGGGCGCTTTCACCGCTGAGAACAGCAGGTGCGCTTATTTTTAATGTGACCGGGACCGCCGCTGCGAAGGCCGAACTGCTTAAACAGACGAACCACATCAGCAGGATCGCGGCCAGAATGGGAAATTTTCTTCTCATTAGGGCTCCGTTTCATCCGCTTTGAAGACGGATCGTTAACTTATAATTCAAAACTAGTGTATCACGGCCGCTTCAGTGATGCAAACTGCGGAGATATATTCATTTATGTAAATTTTTACCCGAAATCTACTAAAAAATCCTGCAGACCTTCATTTCTACTGAATTCCTGATTTTTCTGTCGTTCTGTCCATCCAGTCCAGAAGATACCGGTAAATTTCATAACGGTTAGTTTCGTTCAGCAGCTCGTGACGATCCCCCCGAAACAGCTTGAGGGTGACATCCTTCATCCCGATTTCTTCAAGCCAGGAATAAACCTCCTCAGGTCCCCTGCCGCAGCTTCCGACAGGATCCATGTCGCCTGATACGATCAGTATCGGCAGTGTCTTTCTGATTTTTTCCGCCCATTTTGTTCCGGTAACATCATCGAGAAGCTGATAGAGATCGCGGTATCCCTGAGTTGTAAATGTGAACTGCGTCCATGGATCCGCTCCGTACTGTTTTCTGCTCTCCAGGTTTCTGGAAAGCCATGCATTCGGATCATTCTCATCCTTGAAATGGTCATTATAGCCTGTAAAGCTGAGATTTTTCAAAAACTCGCTTCGATAACGAGCCCCCTTCGTATCCCTGATAATTCTGCTGAGAAGCTTCGCGACAGGGAGCGCCGTATTTTTCCCGGCTGTTCCCATACAGATATATCCCGTAAGCTCGTCTTCGTAGGAAGCGACATAATTTCTCGTAATAAACGATCCCATACTGTGACCGAGGAGAAAATACGGTACGTCAGGAAATTCTGTCCGAAGCAGATCGTGAAACAGATGTTCGTCTTCCGTCAGATAATCCGCTCCGCCTGATTCTCCGAACCACCCGAGCTCTTCATCTCCGTTCGCGCTTTCACCGTGGCCGAGATGATCGTCACCCGCGACAGCAAACCCGTTTTCCGTCATAAATCTGGCAAATCCCTCATACCGCGCGATATATTCGTTCATCCCGTGAACGATCTGCAGTACGCCCCTGACGTCTCCGTCAGGCAGCCAGCATTTCGCCTTGAGTTCATGTTCTCCATCCGAGCTCATAAACGTCATTTTTTTTTCGATCATAGTATCCCCCCTTGATCTGTTTTTGAATAATTTCTAATTCGTAGTATAATAATGTACTGACCTTATATCTGTATATTAAGGCCTCTAGGCCATTTTTGACAGGAGTAATGAATGAGTTTAACAGGAGTAAGTCTGGTCCTGGCGGTTGTCTTTGCCGTCTGCGGCTATATTTTTTCAAAAGGCAAAGGTACGGCCCTGCTCGCAGCTTTTATCATGCTGACGCCTGATGAGCGCCGTACAATCGACCTTCCGACATTATGCCGCCGGCTTCATAAAGTCATGTATTATTACTGCGGCGGATTTATGCTTATGGCGCTGTTTACGCTGCTTAACTGGAGCCTGCTGTACTGGATGAGCATCGCCGTTTTCGTATACTGTATCTATCTGACTATCCAGGCGGTCAGAAAAGCAAAGGACGAGGTCTGAGGACCCGTTCTTTTTTTGCCTGAAATTCAAATTTTGGTCAAATTAGAATATGAAACTTGTTTTTATATGAAAATCAGTCAAATTTTAAGCGGCCGCCTCATTTCTGCCATATTTTCCCGCTAATATTATAACGAATCAATCGACACCTTACATATAATTCTCATAGAAAAGGAAATACTGCAGATGAAAAAACTACAACGCAAGCTGATTATCGATCTAATCCTGATCCTTCTGTTTGTCACGCTGCTTTTCGCGTCATTTACCGGCTATGCCTATCATGAAATAGCAGGCCTGGGCGCGGGACTGATCGTCCTGATCCATCTGGGTCTGAACAGCCGCTGGATCCGAGGCATTTTCAAAAGAAATGCGTCGAAAAGTCCGGTACAGACCGTTAAAATCATTCTGAACAGCGCGATAGCTGTGAGTCTTGTCGTTTCCCTCGTTACGGGCGTGCTGATCTCCGTCGTCCTGTTCCCCGATCTGGGCATCTCAAACCGGGCGTTCTGGGTTACCCTCCATAACTGGAGCTCCTATATTGCGGCAGGCCTGATGGGCGTTCACATCCTTCTTCACGCTTCATACCTGAAGAACGGTGTTCGCAAGATCTTTTCGGGCGACACGGGAAAACGGCTGAAACGAAGATTCGCAGTAACGGCTTCTATTCTGTTCCTCGGCGTATTCGCCTACGGACAGTACAGGAACACCGCGAATGCCCTTGAAAGCTACAAAGCTTCGTCTGACACAGCCGGAAGCTCAGATACATCCGCTTCCGAAACTGCGCCTCAGGAAATTGTAACCGCTGAGGAACCTCAGCAGGAAGAAATTATCGTCAGCTCTGACGATACTCAGATCACAGAACCTGCAGTCACCCTCACCGAATACCTTGACGGCATGACCTGCACAGGCTGCGGCAAGCACTGCCCGCTCACCAATCCGCGCTGCGGTAAAGGAGAAGTTCAGGCTTCCCAGGCAGCAGATGAATACGCTGCGCTTTACGGCCAGTCCTGATCTGACTGCATATAATTAGAATATTACGGAACTAAAGGCTCTCTGCACAACTGCGGAGAGCCTTTTTTGATCGGCAAGATTACAGAACCGTTCTGCGCCGAGCGTCCTCATCCGCCTTCTGCTTCAGAAAGACACGGTGATTTGCGACAAGCAGGCGGGGATAAATCGCCGTTCTATGGAAGAAAGCAACTGCCTGGACCGAAAAAACGAAGGTGAGGATCAGGTTAACTGCGATATATTCTTCAATCGGCTTCACCATGGCCAGACCGCCTGAAAGCAGCTCCAGCAGCCCTATGCCGCAGAACAGTTTCCAGCCCCGGATTTTTTCGTCTTTCTGTTCAATGGAATCCACCGATCGAAGTACGCCGGAGAATACTTCCCAGCATCCGAAAAAGAACGGGATCATCTCTGGAGTAATCATCTGATTAAAGAGCAGATACATCGAGAGCAGCGCCGTCATCATCCCGTCTGCCAGCAGCCACGGAGCACCGAGCACGGCTTCCCGTCTGAACAGGTAGATACAAATATTGAGCACGCCGTTTAACATCATCGCGGCGCCGAGCCAGTCGCTGATCGCCACCATCTGATCCTTATCGGAAACGAAGCACAGGATCGCCGCGGCCGTATAACCGAGAGCCGAGACGAGCCATGATGTTCTGACCCATCTTGTGTTGCTGGTAAACCTGTCTTCCATATTAACGCCCTCCGCTTACGGTTTTCGGGAATTAAAAAAGCGGACACGAGGTCCGCTTAAAATACCCTGTATTTAATTCTTTCCCGAAGAATACGGAATTATTCGTTGCTTTCCTTCGCGGATTCTTCCGGATGTGAGGTTTCCCACAGACGGTCCGCAACCGGCTTCCAGCGCTTGGCTGCGAATTCGCACTTATCTGACAGCGCATGGACATCTTCAGGATTCTGAAGGTCCGTGGACTTCGCGCCTGATTTGTCTACCATGTTCGCCAGCGCGCCTGCGTTGTCCAGCAGCGGGCAGGGTCTTAACATATTGTCGCTGAAGGGCTGGCCTTCTTTGTAGGCCATGAACAGCGGGCTCTGGTACGCTTCGATAAGTGTTTTTTCGTGGATATTGGAATCCGAATAATGGATGAACGCGCAGGGTTCGATATCACCGTTCGCGTTGATGTGCAGGTAGTTACGGCCTCCGGCAATACAGCCGTGGACATATTCGCCGTCGTTCCAGAAGTCCATCGTAAAGATCGGTTTGGTCTTTCTGAAGTTGCGGATCTGATGATACATCAGTTCACGCTGAGAAGCGGTAGCCATCAGCTCCGGAACAGCGTCTACGCCTACCGGCATGTAGGTGAAGAACCATGCGAATTTCGCACCGCGTTCGATCATGTCGTCGAAGTATTCTTCTGAACCGATAACATCGCAGTTTTTACTTGTGTAGCAGCAGGAGATTCCGAAGGGAAGCTTCTTCTTTTTAAGCAGAGTCATCGCGTCTACGACGGCCTTATAGGTGCCCTTGCCGCGGCGGAAGTCTGTTTCTTCTTCAAAGCCTTCGACAGAGATCGCCGGGATAAAGTTCTTGACGCGCAGCATATCGTCTGTGAACTGTTCGTCAATGAGCGTACCGTTCGTGAACGAAAGGAACATGCAGTCCTGATGCTTTTCACACAGTCTGATGATGTCCTTCTTGCGGACGAGCGGTTCTCCGCCTGAATAGATGTACATAAAGGTTCCGACAGCCTTGCCCTGGGTGATGATGCTGTCAAGGGTATCAAAATCCATATTCAGCTTGTTGCCGTATTCTGCAGCCCAGCAGCCTGTGCAGTGGAGGTTGCATGCCGATGTCGGGTCCATCAGGATTGCCCACGGAATATTGCAGCCGTACTTTTCACGGGCTTTTTCCTGTCTGCGGCAGCCGATCATCGTCGTATTTACGATAAAGTTTTCGAAGAATTTTTTGCGGATGGACGGATCGACATCATCCCAGATGTTGCGGATAAGCTGATACCAGTTGGAATCCGGATCTTCATAGGTTTTCTTAAAAGCGTTGAGCTGTCTTGTAACGGTGCCGTCGTCAAACTTTTCTGCCCAGCCCAGAAGCTTTTCGAAGGTTTTATCCGGACTGTCTGCTTCGATGTCGACAAAATTAAGCGCCTGCTTCACTGTGAAGCTGGTTACGTGTTCCTTGATTGTCTTCCTATCTTTTGCCGGTGCTTTCACAGCTGTTTGTTCTGCCATTTGATTTCCTTTCGTTATACGCCCGAACTCATACTCTCCGAAACGTCATTCTTATCAATTCAAATCTTAAAAGAATTTTAAGCCTGAAAAATAGAATTACCAAGGGGCAAAAAAGTAACCTTGGGAAAAAAGGTAACACTTTTCGAATTTTGTTACTTTTTAAGACACCCCATTGCAAGTGTCTATATAACCTGAAGAAATATTCAGCTACGATAATACTGCATCATTCTGGATATGGAATGCGTTAAAATAGAAGAAAACAGGAATTATTCCGGAAACGGAGAAAGAATGAAAAATATAGATCTGACTCGCGCACTTATTGAGATGCTCGTGAGCAAATCCATTGACGATATCGCGACCGATCCTCATCGAAGCATACGAAATCTGGTGGAAATGGGACAGATTTTTTCGACAGGCTCCTCGCAGCGCGATTTCTTCAATGCATGTTCGACAATGCTCGAAAACGAAGACAGTGCGTATTACAACATGCTGGAAAACGTCGTCGCCTTCGTCGATCCGAAAAAGATCATGACGCTGGGCATCAACGTCGGCTATAACGGATGCACGCGGGGTGTCAAACGCCTTCGCGAGTATGAAGAGAACACAGGCGTACGTCTTCCCTGGCTCATTTATTTTGACCTCGATCAGAAAGAAGACGGACTGTCCGAAGAACACTTTGAAGAGCTTGTTATCGAAGCAAACGCGCTCGGAGTCTATACGTTTATTTTCCGAGTCGGTTCCGGCATGATCGAAACGATCGCTCCTCTGATTGAAAAGCTCTCAGACAGCGCCTTTATTCTGCTGGTCAATCCTGAGGATCTAAGCGATGAAGACATCCACACGGTAAGCGGGCTGGACAATATTCTTGTTTCCCTCGGAACCGAGGCGGAGGAGCAGTCGGACGCACTGTTTGCGCGCTGTACGAAGCTGCATTATCATAAATGCCCCTACGCCGTTCATCTGTTCTATGATTCCGATTCGATTCCGCAGGTGCTGAATGATACCTGGGTCAAAAGTGTCGAGCCGACGGGAACGATATTTTCGTTTTTATTCCCGCGTTTCTCCGTCACCCCGAATCAGATCGAACAGATTCGCAGCTACGTACTCGATATACGTGCCGCCCAGGAATACCCGTTTATCATGATGGAAGCCGAGACGGACATCGACGTAATTGATACGGTCATTGCGACGGGCCCGGCTTCGGTCGGTCTGACAGCCGACGGATTTCTGTTTCGGAATAATGACCGGAAACCGGCAGCCGACGTACGGACTGTTTCTCTGCAGGAAGCTCTGGCTGAAATTACGAAAACCTCCGACACTGTCAGCACCGAAGGTGAAAAAGAATAAAAACAAAAAGGACCTGTCGGTCCTTTTTTATTTCAAGATTTTCCCTGAAATATTCATGAGAAAACTTTTCAGATTTTCAACGAACAGATCCGGCGGCCAGACTTCTTCCTTGAGCCAGTTTTGAATCGCCAGTACGTAAGCCTGTGTGAAAAACGAGGAGAAGAAATCCTCATGCTCCGCATCAGTCAGAGAATCCCCAAAGTACTGAAGTACAAGGGTCTGCAGAACAGATGTGAAATAATCGCGGAACGAATCCTGTCCGTCTATTTCAAACGCGTTCACATAGAAGGTCCTGTTTTCATAAAAATATTCGCAGACCTTCTCGAGAAGCTCCCACCCGTCTTCCGGTGAATCGGATCTCACTGTAGCGATAAATTCTGTATAAAAGATCCACTGGAGCAGATCGTATTTATCTTTAAAATGGTAATAAAAACTTTTGCGGTTCATATCACAGAGGCTGCAGATATTGCCGACGCTTATCTTACTGAAAGCGGTCGTCTGCATCAGCTGTTTGAGCGCATCCGCAAGCGCTTTTTTCGTAATACTCGAATCTGCCACATCTGACCTACTTTCGGACAACTGCTGAAATCGACGATATTCGCCCGAATACCATTACTAATTTTATCAGTCACCGCGAAAAAATCAAGAATTTAACTCGGACGGTCCCCTGTCCGGCAGGATAAAGCGTATGATCGTTCCGTTCTCTGTGTCGGGAACTACGATCCTGATATCGTGCCTGTCCGCAATGCTCCTGGCAATCGCCAGACCGAGTCCCGTTCCTCCGGGATTTGACGGCCCTTCTGTTTTCCAGAACCGATCGAAAATCTTATCTTTGTCTTCCTGTCGTATTCCCGGCCCGAAATCCCGGACCTCGATAACTCCGTCCTTCTGGGTAAGCTCAACGGTTCCGCCCTCCGGGGAGAATTTCACAGCATTGTCAAGAACCGCCAGCAGCATCTGACGCAGTCTCGCGTAGTCGCCGTCAAACGGAAGAAAAGGAGTATCCGAACTGAATTTTACATCGACATTTTTCGGTGCGCCGAGCCGTCCCGCGGTTCTCGCCGCATCCGCTGAGATATCGCTGAAATTGACTTCCGACTTCGTCAGAGAAAAATCCGTATTTCCGAGTCTCGATAACTCAAGCAGGTCCGCCACGAGCCGTTCCAGACTGCGGCTTTCTTCATAAAGCTCTCTATGATAGCTGGCGACCTCCTCCGGATCCGTTACGATATTCTGATCGAGAAGCTCAAGACTTCCGGTCAGTACGGTGACCGGGGTTCTGAGCTCATGTGAGATCTTCGAGAAGAAATCCTGCTGCATCCGCTGGTAGCGTTCCTGCTCCTGTGCGGAGAGTCTGAGCTTGTCCGCCAGAGTATCCAGAGAGGAAGCCAGACTGCCGAACTCATCCGACCGCTTCACATTGCTTTTCGCTTCATAATCGCCCTCCGCGAGACTGTGTGCCTGCTGTTCCATTTTAATCAGGGGACGCGTGAAGCTCCTCGCCAGAAACGCAGCCGCAATCAGTCCGGCCGCAAGAGCTGCTGCAAAACAGATCGCCATAATCCTGATCGTAGATTCCGTAACGCTTGTCACATCCTGAACCGGTGCGTTGACAAGGACGACAGCTTCGACCGTTCCGTCGGCAGATGTCACCGGGGCTCCTGCCGTTATCGTCTCCTTGCCGAGGATTTCAGAATAGTATTCTCCCGCGGTTGCTGTCCCCCCGAAAGCCGCGCTGACAATCTCCTGGGCGCCCTCCGGAAGCGGATTACTGGAAAACGACGAGCCGCCGTGCTCCGGAACAATCAGCTGGTTATCCTGTGCCACCAGCCAGACCTCCGAATCGGTCAGACTGCCTGCAAGAGCTGCAAAAATGCCGTAGCCCT
>ERZ1032812.53-NODE-53-length-13318-cov-6.543090_pt1 | contig 13318 bp, 11 predicted proteins | sample MGYA00517094_ERZ1032812 | MGnify/ENA primary metagenome ERZ1032812 (study PRJEB33719, sample SAMN04262549) | wastewater metagenome | biome: sewage system; feature: street-access sewage; material: sewage | place: Peru: Lima | collected 2013-01-15 ... | reverse complement strand
AGTTCCGTTTATGAACAAAGCCGCGCTCCAGATGCTTCTCGCTCAGGAAAACGTATCGATCAGGACCGGAACGAAAATCGAATCCGTCGATAGTGACGGTGCGAATATCGTCACAAAAGAAGGCCAAGCAGAAAAAATCAAGGCTGACAACGTGATCCTGTCAGTCGGTATGGTTTCGAACACAGGGTTTGAACAGACATTCGCCGGCAGCGGAATCGAAGTCTATACGATAGGCGACGGCGCTAAGGTCGGAGATATCCATACCTCTGTGAAATCCGCCCACGAAACGGCCAGCCGGATTTAATATCAACGAATCCTGCATATATTTACCTCCAACGAAAAAGCGCACCCGTCAAGGTGCGTCTTTTTTTGTTCGCCGCTTTACCAGCTCTCCGAAATCCTACAGAGGAGCACGCCTTAATCTTACGGCCGGCTGTTTTTCATAACAAAAAAACCCTTCCGAGGGGGGATTCGGAAGGGCTGCCTGATCTTTCGATCAGTCTATATGGCGCTGTATAATTGTCTTATTCACCGAGGTCTTCGCCGTTGGTCGCGATGACTTCTTTGTACCAATCGAAGCTCTGCTTCTTCATGCGTTTCATGGTTCCTGAACCGTCGTTGTTGCGATCCACGTAAATCATGCCGTAGCGCTTCTTCATTTCGCCCGTCGTAAAGGATACGAGGTCGATGATGCCCCAGGGCGTATATCCCATCAGGTCAACACCGTCGTATTCGACAGCCTTTTCCACCGCTTTGATATGTTCTCTGAGGTATTCGATACGTTCCGGGTCCCAGATCTTTCCGTTTTCGTCGATCTGGTCGATAGCGCCGAATCCGTTTTCGACGACAAACAGGGGGATCTGATATCGTCCGTACAGGATATTCAGCGAGTAGCGCAGACCTACGGGGTCAATCTGCCAGCCCCAGTCGCTTGCTTTGACAAAGGGGTTCGGAACAGAGTTCTTAAGACCTCCGGTCACATCGTCCTTGTCCACATCTTCGCCGGCGTCTGACTTGACCACCGTCGACATATAATACGAGAATCCGAGGTAATCCGCCTTGCCGGCCATCAGGATTTCATCATCCCCGTCCAGCATGCCGATGTCGTAGCCTTCGCGTTCGAATTCCTTGAGAGCGTAGCTCGGATAACAGCCTCTGCAGTGGACATCCGCGAAGAAGAACCGTTCGTGCATCGCGGTTTCCGCTTCCATAATATCGTCCGGCTTGCAGGAGAACGGGTAAATCGGTACGAAGGAGCACATGCACCCGATCTTCATGTCCGGGTTGATCCTGTGTCCCGCCGCTACAGCCTTCGCTGCCGCGACGAGTTCGTTATGGCCCGCACGGTACATAACTTCCTTCGGATTTTCACCTTCTTCAAGAACGACGCCGGAGTCCGTGAACAGGAAGATCGGATTGATCGTGTTCATCTGGTTGTTAATCTCGTTGAAGGTCATCCAGTACTTGACCTTGTTCTTGTAGCGTTCGAAGCATACCGTCGCGAAACGTTCGAAGAAATCCACGAGCCTGCGGTCTCTCCACCCGCCGTATTCCGTGACCAGATGGTACGGCATTTCGAAATGCGACAGCGTGATCACGGGTTCGATCCCGTACTTGAGCAGCTCGTCGAAAACGTCGTCGTAGAACTGAAGACCCGCTTCGTTAGGCTGGGTATCGTCCCCGTTCGGGAAAATGCGCGTCCACGAGATGGACGTACGGAAGCACTTCAGACCCAGCTCGCCGAACAGCTTGATATCTTCCTTGTAATGGTGGTAGAAATCGATGGCTTCGTGATTCGGGTAGTATTCGCCTTCCACCACGCCGTTAGTGATCTTTCTCGGAACACCGTGAGCGCCGGCCGTCATGACATCCGCGATGTCTACGCCTTTGCCGCCTTCGTTCCAGCCGCCTTCAAACTGATGCGCCGCAACAGCGCCGCCCCACAGAAAATCTTTGTTCATATACCCTCCGGACCTGATTTCAGGAAAAGGCGCGCGATACCGCGCGCCGCAGCAGATGATAAATTATCGATGCTTAATTATTTGAGGACAGCCAGGAGCTTGTCTCCTGTCTTCACTTCTGTAGCAGGATATACCATAATATCGAGGAAATTGTCAGGATTTGTGACAAGAATCGGAGTAATCGGTGAATATCCCGCTTTTTTGATTTCTTCGATGTCGAATTCCATCAGCGGATCTCCCGCCTTGACCTTCTGGCCCACTTCGCATTTCTGCGTGAAGCCCTTGCCCTTCATGTTTACCGTATCGACTCCGATATGGATCAGCAGTTCGATTCCGTCATCCGTTGCGATGCCGATCGCGTGCTTCGTGTCGAATACGCTTACGACTGTTCCGTCTACCGGAGAAACCGCCAGACCTTCTTCAGGGTTGATCGCCGCGCCCTTGCCCATAACGCCGGATGAGAAAACCGGATCCGGAACATCGGCCAGTTCGACAACTTCACCTTTGATCGGAGCTTTGATCGTGATATGTTCTGCAGCCTGGAGGTGTTCAGGCGTAACCTTCTTGACAACATTGTCCGTGATGACTTCGCCTGCTGTGGCTTCTTCATCAAGGAGATCGTCTTCCGGCGGATCCTGGAAGCCTACGAAGTAGGTCAGAGCCGCAGCGCCGAGGAATGCGATCAGACAGCCGATAATTTCACCAGTGAGTGAGCTCGGATTAGACGCGCTGTAGGAATTGACGACTGTGAGCCAGCCCGGAAGACCGGCGTATACGAAATACTTGGAACCGAAGAAGCTTGTGACAACCGCACCGACTGCGCCTGCGATACAGCCTCAGATGAACGGCTTTTTCAGTCTTAATGAAACCCCGTAAATGATCGGTTCAGTGATACCGAAAATACCGGTGATGAACGCGGACAGTGTGACAGTCTTGAACTGCTTATTGCGGGTCTTGAGCAGAACGCCGAGAGCCGCGCCGCCCTGTGCGATAACCGCGCAGGTCTGAAAAGCCTGGAAGGAGTCGCTGCCGTACATTTCAAAGTTTGCGAGGACGACAGGCGTAATTCCCCAGTGGAAACCGAAGATAACGATAACCTGCCAGAAACCGCCGATGATCGCAGCCGCAACCGCCGGTGCAACCGCTACGAGATAGTTATAGCCGTTGGCAACGCCGTTTGCAAACATGGTAGACAGAGGTCCGAGTACGAGGATCGTAAGCGGAACCATAATCGCCATACACAGGAACGGTACGAACAGAGGTTTGATCGTTTCGTTCATATGCTTGTTCAGGAACTTTTCAAGATAGGACATGATCCAGACGAGAATAAGCGGAGGAAGAACCGACGATGTGTACGTTGTCTCTGACAGGTTGAAGAACAGGAACTTAACCGTTTCGCCGTCTGCGATACGTCCCGCGATTTCCGCCCAGGTCGGGCTTACGAGCGCCGCACAGCAGGCAACTGCGATAAACGTGTTGCACTTGAAATGCTTGGACGCCGTGATCGCGATGAAGATCGGCAGGAATGTGAAGGGTGCCCACGATATAAAGCTGAAGACTTCATACGTACCGGTTTCCGCGAAAGCCGGGAAGAAAATGGTGATAATGATCAGAGCACCCTGTAAAATACCGGCTGCCGCGAGGATATAGATAAACGGTGCGAATACCGAAGACATCGTCGCGATAATTCTGTTAAATACGCTTTCCTTCGCTTCGCCGCCGCGGGGATGGTTTTCGAGATCGAATTCTTTTGCGACCGCCGCGTAAACGTCCTTGACGTGCATGCCGATGATGACCTGATACTGGCCGCCGTTTTCCGCCACCGAGATGACGCCCGGAAGCTTAGTGACCGCTTCCAGCGCTCCGTCCGGAAGCTTCTTAACCTTTAAACGCAGACGCGTAGCGCAGTGTTCGACAAATGTGATATTGTCGTCGCCGCCCATAAGCCTGATTATGTCTGATCCCAGTTTGTTATAATCTCTAATTGGTTCTGCCATAGTCTTTCTCCTGAATAATTGCTCTAGTTGAATGCTTTAAATGCATTCGTTGAATATGATAGATTGCATAATGCTATATTCAGACGGTTACGCCGCGCGCTTGCGATCCGCTGATTTCGCTAGTAAGTGACCCTTAGTTCGGGTCGGTGATGCGTTTTATATGTACGGTAAGGTAAATCAGCTCATCTTCGGTAAGATTGAGCCCGTAATTGTCTTAAATAAATTCGCCGATTTTTTCCGCGCATGCGTAGGCATCCGCGTACTGCGTCTGGATCATCTTGATAAACATCTCGTCATCCTGACACAGCATCTGATTTGAAAACAGCCTGCTGATGCAGAACTTCATATGAACGACGAAGCGTCCGTAGTCCAGCGATTCCTCGTCTAACACAATCTGGTAGCTCAGACTGATAATCTTCATCGCGGACTTCAGGATCTCGGCCGTCGTTTCGACATGGGCGATACTGCTGTCGGATCGTGCCTCCGCGATATGAAGCGCGATAAAGCCCGCTTCCGCTTCCGGCATCTCGATTCCGGTTTTCTCAAAAATATAATCGTTCGCGTACTTTCCGACCCCAAACTCCTGAGGATAGAAATGCTTGATCTCCCAGAGGAGAGGATTAGAGAAAACTTCTCCTTTTTTGACCCGTTCCATCGCGAAAACGATGTGGTCTGTAAGCGTCAGATAAATGACTTCGTTAAGTTTTCCGCCGAGAACCGTCTGGGCATACTGGATAATCATATCCGCGAGCTGAAAATTCTCCGGTGTAACCTGAGTCAGCAGCTCCGCGAGTCGGCTCCGCTCTACCCGGTTATGCATCGAAAAGGTTTTTTCGACTTTGGATTCATCAACCGGCTTGCCCGGCTTCATCTTGAAGCCTAACCCTTTTCCGACGAGAACCAGTTCCTGCTGTCTGTCGTCTTCGACGAAAACGACGTTATTGTTCATTACTTTTTTGATGATCATCATGTCTCCATGCCTGCCGCCCGATGCGGTCTGTTCTATCTGTTTTAAATCAGCTAATAAAAAAACCTGAGTCTTACCAAAATAACATGCATAGAGAAACTCCATGTCGTTTTCGTAAAACCCAGGTCTCGCCTTCTTCAGTAACAATCCTGATTGGTGTTTGTTTCGTTATTAACTTACATGACTTAGTATAAACCGGGTTCAGCTAAAAGTCAACCCAAAATTCCAAGCATATCGCAATTAATATCGTATTCATATTCTGTCAGAATCGTATAAACCGGGTCAGATAAAAAGGCGCCCGAAAGCGCCTGATTAATTTTACGATTCTGTCTGTATCTTGTTTACGTAATACCATTTGAAGACCGCGCTGCCGATGATGATTACGTAGCCGGTCAGACTCCATACGTCCGGCCACTGGTCCAGAAAGAAGAAGCCCAGCATCGCCGCGAAGATAACCTGGGTATAGTCGAAGACCGAAATCTCCCGGGCAGGCGCCTTCGTATACGCTGCCGTAATGCTGAACTGTCCCCCCGCAGCCGCCGCTCCCGCGAGCAGCAGATAGACAAGCTGCATCGTACTCATCGGACTGTAGGATCCGATCATAAACGGAAGGGTCACGATACACGAAAACAGCGAGAAGATCAGCACGATCACCGCTCCCGGCTCCCCCTTCTTTCCGAGTCTTCGGACATAGGTATAAGCGGTCCCCGCTCCGAAGCCGCCGAGAAGCCCCACGAGCGCGTAGACAAACTCGACGTTAAACGACGGCTTGACGACAAACAGCGCTCCGATAAAGGCGACTGCCACCGCCGCCCACTCGATCCTGTTCGCCTTCTCTTTAAGAAGGAAATACGACATGATCACCGCAAAGAACGGCGAAAGCTTGTTCAGGATGTTCGCGTCCGCAAGGGACATATGGTCTATCGCGTAAAAATTGCAGATAAGTCCCACCGTTCCGCAGAAGCTTCTCATCAGCAGATCAGGCCAGCAGCCTTCCCTGATGACGATTCCCTCCCCGCTTTTAATCACCGTGACCGCCGCGATGGCGACCGCGACGAGATTGCGGAAAAACGCCTTTTGCATCGTCGGAAGGTCGCCCGACATGCGGACGAAGAACGTCATCAGCGCGAAGAAGAAGCCCGCCAGTATGATAAAAAAGATTCCCTGATTTTTCTGTTTCATTTGTTTCATCTGTTTCCTGTCCTGCTGTCGGTAAAATACCGGAATGCAGCCGTCAGCACGCTGCTCTGCTTGAGTGCCGGTACCCTTTATCGTACTCCAGCCGGTACAGGAATTCAATTTGATGCGTTTTCATATTTTCGGTTAATTTTAATCAGGCAGATTTTGATTACCGCCTTCGCGTCTCCCGGATTTCGGGCATAAAAAGAACCGGCGTTTTCACGCCGGCTCGAGGAAGCGGGAGATAGACGCTTCCATATATACCGGTCCGCAGGTAAATGCTTCCGGTCTTAGCTCCGGGAGGAAATCCGGAGGAAAGTAGGCTAAGCTTCTTCCTTGATCTTCTTGATCTCTTCAAACATAACAGGCAGGACCTTGTTGACGTCTCCGACGATGCCGATATTGGCAACTTCAAAAATCGGAGCGTCTTCGTCCTTGTTGATCGCGACGATATAGTCGGAATTGACGATCCCCGTCAGATGCTGAGTCGCTCCGGAAATCCCGCATGCGATATACAGCTTCGGAGCGACAATCTTGCCGGACTGACCGACCTGATGATTTCTCGGAATCCAGCCGTCTTCGATCGCCGGACGCGTAGCGCCGACGACTCCGCCCAGCAGCTGCGCGAGATCGACAACCTGCTGGAAGTTTTCCTTCGTGCCCATTCCGCGTCCGCCGGAAACGATAATTTCGGCTTCTTCGAGATTGACGCTTTCGGCCATTTCCTTGACAGAATCGCGGATAACCGCCTTGATAACGCCGTCGGACGCCTTGATATCGCGGCTTTCGACGCTGCCCTTCGGCGCTTCTTCGAGCTTTTTAAACGTGCCGGAGCGGATCGTGCCGATCTGAGGTCTCGCTTCATCGATAACCGCGTCGTACAGGATATTGCCGCTGTATGCGGGCATCGTCCAGACGATATTGCCGTCGTCGTCGAAATCGATTCCGACCACTTCCGATGCGCTGGCTGAATCGAAGGCCGCCGCCAGCTTCGGAGCGATATCCTTTCCGTCCTGAGTCGCGCCGATAAGCACCGCCTCCGGTTTCACATCGTCGATGACCTGGCGCAGTACGTCCGCATACGCGTCGAGGTTGTAGTCTTTATAGTCCGGGCTGTCTACGGCGATTACCGTATCCGCCCCTTTTTCCGCAATCTGGGCAGCCGCATCGCCGATATTTTCACCGATGACGACAGCCGTTACGTCCGAACCGCTTTTTTCCGCGATCCGGCGCGCAGGTTCGAGTATTTCTTCGCTGACTTTAACGGGAGCACCGCCGGCCGTTTCGATGTAGACGAGAACGCCCTTCGTATCTTGTTTATTCATTTCGGCCCCCTTACAGCACTTTCGCTTCAGTCATCATCTTGACTGCAGCCAGAGCAGAATCTTCATCCGATTCTTCCTGAATCTTGACGCCCGATTCCTTTTTCGGAGGCTCGTAGCTGCGAAGGATTTTCAGCTTCGCGTTGCCTTCTCCGGCAGCAGCCTTTCCTTCATCGGAGAGCGCGTCTGCCGCTACTGCTTCGATGGGTTTTTTACGGGCGGCCAGCTTCGCCTTGATTTTCGGGAAACGCGGGTCGTAATCCGGCTTGCTGATGGTCAGAACGACAGGCAGATCCGCGGTAACCGTGCGGTAGCCTTCTTCAGTTTCCTGTTTTGCAGAAACGCCGTTTTCATCGGTGTCGAAGGCGATAACGTTGGTGATAACGCCCGTTCCGAGCTTGTCCGCCAGCAGAATACCGCCCTGTCCCAGAGCCATATCCGTCGCTTCCTTGCCGGTGCAGACGATATCGAACGCAATGCCCTTATCCGCTTCGATCTTTCTGATCGCATCCTTCAGGATCGAGGCGATTCCCTGCATATCCGATCCTTCGAAGGCTTCGTCTGAAGCCAGATAAGCGTAATCGCCGCCTACTGCGAGGCAGTTCTTCAGTCCGTTTTTCGCATCGTCAGGTCCGACGCACAGTACGGTGATTTCTCCTTCGCCTGCTGCTTCCTTGAAGCGCGCGGCCATTTCGAGGGCGTACGTATCGAAGGCGTTGACGACCTTATCGATTTTGTCTATCGCAGGTTTTCCGTCGGCGCCCATCGAAACTTCGACGGCGTCGTCCGGTACCTGCTTTGCGCATAGTAAAATATTCATCTTGTTCTCTAATTTATTCCGATTATCTGCCGATGGTGTGGTTGGCGATAACGATGTGCATGACTTCGTTCGTTCCTTCGAAAATCTGGAAGATCTTCGCGTCACGCAGAAGCTTTTCTACCGGATAGTCACGGCTGTAGCCGTATCCGCCGAACATCTGGATCGCTTCGGAAGCGACGTCCATCGCGATATCGCCCGCGTAGCATTTTGCGATCGCGGCTTCACGGCCGTACGGAAGGCCCGTATCCATGCGGGTCAGCGCATTGGCGACCATCTGTCTTGCTGTTTCGGTCTTGATGTCCATATCGGCGATCTTGAACTGAAGCGCCTGGTTGCGGATAATCGGCTTGCCGAACTGTATACGTTCCTTGCCGTAGGCAATCGCTTCGTTAATGCCGCGCTGGGCGATCCCTGTCGCTACGCAGGCAACCCATGCGCGCGCCTGGTCAAGAGTCTGCATCGCGATCTTGAAGCCGTCGCCTTCCTTGCCCAGCAGATTTTCTGCCGGTACTCTGACGTCTTCGAGAACGACATCGGTCGTATTCGAGGTGCGGATGCCGAGCTTGTCTTCTTCATGTCCCGCGGAGAGACCCGGCGTTCCTTTTTCGACGAGGAACATCGAGATGCCCTTGACGCCCTTGCTCTTGTCGGTCATCGCCGTGATGCAGTAGAAATCCGCGATGCCGCCGTTGGTGATGAAGCACTTGCGGCCGTTCAGGACGTATTCGTCGCCGTCTCTGACGGCTGTGGTCGTGCCTGCTCCCGCATCGGAGCCTGCGCCCGGTTCGGTCAGCGCGAAGGCGCCGAATCCGCCGTTTACGATAATGTCGCAGACGCGTTGCTTCTGTTCTTCGTTGCCCGCGATCAGAACCGGCTTGGTACCCAGTCCGCTGGCGGAAATCGTCATTGCGAAGCCTGCGTCGGCTATCGCCATTTCTTCGATCAGAGCGGCGACGTCTACACGGGACAGTCCAGGTCCGCCGTATTCTTCCGGAATTTCCAGAGACTGCAGCTGCATGTCGATCGCTTTATCGTAGATTTCCTTCGGCCATTCGCCGGATTTATCGTAGTCTTTGCACTGTTCCTTGACTTCCTTTTCGCAGAAATCGTGGACGTCCTTTAACAGGTCCTGTGCTTCTTCAGAAATAATATAGGACATATCTTCACCTCATTGTATTTGTATTGAAGACGTACCGGCCCGGTTTCAGGGACGGCAGCTTGTTTTTCAGATTTAAAACTTAGATTTAACAGCTTGTTTTGACAGCGTTTTCGCCAGATTTAACAGTTCAAATTACATGCTTTACTTCAAATGACAATAAACAGGGGGAGTCAAGCTGCGGCTCCCCCATATCACACTGCAGGATTACAGTTGATAGCAGACCTTGCCCGGATTGAGGATCATGTTCGGATCGAATACTTCCTTGATCCCTTCCATCAGGCGCATATTGACAGGACCGACGAAATCCTTCAGATATTCGATCTTGCCGTAGCCGATTCCGTGTTCGCCGGAGATAAGTCCGCCGAATTCGGTCGCCTTCGCATAGACCTTCTTCATGAAATCTTCGACCTGAGCCTTGAATTCATCTTCTTCCATCTTGTTGTCGGCGTTGCTGCAGGTGTAGATGTGCAGGTTGCCGTCTCCGGCATGGCCGAAGCTCTTGATCTTGAATCCGTAGTCCTGTTCCAGTGATTTCGCATAGTGCAGGAAATCCGGAATCTTGTTGATCGGAACGACAACGTCGCATTCGTCGAGGAGATCGGTGTTCGCTTCGATCGCGTCGAGCAGAGCGCTTCTGACCTGCCATGCGTCGGCAAGCAGCTTGGGCGTATCTGCGACGAGAACATCGAGGGCGCCGTTTTCAGTTACGATATCGGAAGCCTGTTCGATGATGTCCATGATCTGGTCTTCGGAATCTCCGTCGAAGGTCGCGAGGATATACGCGTTGACCGGTGTTCCTTCGACTTCCTTCGGATAAACCTTCTTTCCGAGATATTCTTCCGTTTCTTCAACGGCTTCCTTTTCCATAAATTCAAGGGCCTGGGGTGACAGATGGTTCTTGAAGAACAGCGGAACGACTGCGATCGCTTCATCAAGGGTTTCGAACGGAATGATCAGACTCATCGTCGTTGTCGGCTTCGGAATGACCTTAAGTGTCAGTTCCGTGATGATGCCCAGCGTTCCTTCGGAGCCGATAATCAGATTCAGAAGACTGTAGCCGGAGCTGGTCTTCGAGACTGTCGCGCCTTCGTGAACGATTTCACCGGTAGGCAGAACGACCGTCATCGCTCTGACATAGTCGCGGGTCGTGCCGTACTTGACGGCGCGCATGCCGCCGGCATTGGTCGATACGTTGCCGCCGAGCTGTGCGAGCTTTTCGCCCGGATCCGGCGGGTAGAGGAGATCATGTTTGAGAGCGTCTGCAGCGAGGTCCTGGAGCAGAACGCCCGGCTGTACGCGGACTACGAAATTATCGGTGTCATAGTCGAGGATCTTGTTCATCTTGGACAGTGAGATCATAACGCCGCCGAGGATGCTTACCGGTCCGCCGGTGAGCGCTGTACGGGCGCCGGAAGGCGTAACGGGGATCTTGTTGTCGTTGCAGATCTTCATGACCGCGGCGACTTCTTCAGTCGTGAGCGGTTCGACCAGAACATCCGGCATGCTCGTGCCGTAGATTTCCATTTCATCGTGTCCGAAATCCTGATTGATATCGGAGCCGACAGTTACATGACCCGGCGCAGCTTCTTTGAGCTGTTCGATGATTTCCGGTGTTACCTTGTTGTACTGGAATTCTTTCATACATTACTCCTGCAGTATTCTCGGCCGGCCGTATAAACGGTCCGACCGGACAATGGTATGACCAATTAACTAACTTCATTGTAATGCTGTACAGTCGAAATGTCAACGATTTTCAACTGAAAATCGAAAATAATCGGCGGATTTATATGCAAAATATAATTTATACTTATTTTAATCCATGGGTATTCGAATGCTATCCGGATGATTTCTTGTAAACTCATGTAACGATTGAAAATTGGTAGACCTATACATAAAAAACGGCAGACCAATTGGTCTGCCATTCATTCTTAACGACGTTCAGAATATTGATTCGCCCATAATCGGGGCGTACAGAAGAAGTGTCGGGACCACTGAAAAGGCAGCTCCGAGGAAAAGCTGGACCAGCGTATGACGTCTGAGCTTGACAGAGCTCCAGAAAACAGCCGCGAGGATCAGCAGTGCCAGCCAGTACCACGGACTGACCCGAAGCGCGAGCATCGTGATCGGACCCGCCACCGCAGCAGCATGGCCGCTGCTTCGAATCCTGAGCACATAGGAAAAAACGGCGATCAGGAGTCCCGATATCAGATAGGATGAAAACAGCAGCAGCTCCATACTGCTTCCGCCGAAAATCATCACCTTTAAAAACCCGAACAGATAACCGGAGACCGACAGTATGACCGCAAGCTTGCGTTCCGTATTGCGCCCTCCCGCTCTGAGCTTCGGAATAATGCTGCATATCGGATACGCCAGGACGGGCAGGATTCCGAGAAAGAACAGCGACCACAGAGCAGAAGTTCCCGTCAGAAAATCCGCCGCATACAGGATCGCGATAAAAACCGCTGCCATGATCGGCGGCGCCGTAACCGAACGAATCAGCTTTGCAATTTTTTTCATTTAAACCTCGATATTTTCATTTTGTACTGCATGATTATATCATTTATCCCGTTATATCGTTTTTAAAACTACGTTAAAGATTTTAAATACCGACAGACGGATGCCGCTGTCCTTCTGCCTGTTGATTTCTCCGTCCGGTGTGGTATATTCTGCTAAAAAGGAGACTGGATGAACAACGAATATCAATTCAAGAATCCGGATACGACCGTAATCCTCGAACCGGACCGCGTGATTTTCAGACGCAGGCTTGTGGATCCGACCATCAACGTGCATATGCGCGGCGACTCTGTGGTTCTGTACAGCGATGTGACAGGGATCCGCTGGCAGGCACCGACATTCGGCTCCCCCGGCTTTCTTCAGCTGTCGGCGCCCGGACAGAAAACGCCATCCGCCTGGTTCGGACTTGTCGATGCGATGGACCAGCCGCAGTTCGGCGTGACCTTCAACAAGAAGAAGCTGGCGGAAGCGGAAGAGCTGAAAAAGCAGCTCGAAACGAGAACAGGGCAGAAGGCAGCCGCTTCGGAATAATCCGGAACGGCTGTTTTCATGCAAAAAACCTCTCTGATTTCGATGCTTTCTGCAGCTATCAAAACCGGAGAGGTTCATTTTCTGTTGCTTCAGTCTTATTTCAGGAAGCCGCTGATAATCGTGTCTTCCGCTTCCTTTTCGGTCAGTCCCAGCGTTTCGAGCTTGAGGATCTGTTCGCCCGCGATCTTCCCGATCGCCGCTTCATGGATAAGCGCTGCGTCCGCGCTCTGTGCGATCAGCTCCGGTTCCGCTCCGACTCGTCCTTCGTCGACGAGGATCGCGTCGCATTCGCTGTGGCCGGTACACTTGTTGTTGCCCCGCAGAATCGAGTGATAATTCTGATTCGAGTGGCCCTTCGCCACCGAACGCGAAATCAGATCGACGCCGCAGTCATAGCCGTCCATATCGACCTCGAAGCTGGTTTTCGCGACCTGGTCGTCTTCTGTCAGAATATGTTCCTTGATATAGAGTTTGCCGCCGTCTGCAAGCTTAGCCCTGCACTGACGGTCCGTATAGTCTACCCCGCCGATCTGCGTCGTTTCCATCGTCAGAACCGCGTTCTTCCCGACATCCGCGTCGGTAACCGGGCTGATAACCTTTTTACCTCCGCCGGTTCCCGTTCCGATATGCTTTTCTTCATACAGGACCTTGCTGTCTTCTTCAAGGAAGAAACGGTGGATCCCGTTGTGTCTTGCGTCATGACCGTCCGTCGTGTGGACGCCGCAGCCCGCGACGATCTTGACATCCGCGCCCTTTCCGATGAAGAAGTCGTTGTATACCAGGTCGTCGACGTCACTGTGGGTGACACACGCCGGAATATTGACAACCTCGTCCTTCGTGTCGGGCTTAACGTAGTTATCCAGACCCG
>ERZ1032812.52-NODE-52-length-13369-cov-6.726228_pt1 | contig 13369 bp, 14 predicted proteins | sample MGYA00517094_ERZ1032812 | MGnify/ENA primary metagenome ERZ1032812 (study PRJEB33719, sample SAMN04262549) | wastewater metagenome | biome: sewage system; feature: street-access sewage; material: sewage | place: Peru: Lima | collected 2013-01-15 ... | reverse complement strand
ACACTCTTTCCCTACACGTCGCTCTTCCGATCTCCATGTATCTCGACTCGAAGCTGAAAGAAAAACGTTCCCGGGGAAAAAAGAAGAACAATCCTACGGAGAAGCGAAACGGGCGGGGAATGACGGTGAAGAAAACCGCACTAATCGTCGCGGCCGTACTTCTCATAGCCGGAGGCGGATATTTCGGGTGGAAGTATTACCGGAGCAGCCAGTATCAGAAGGAGCTGGATCTGGCGGTCAAGGCGATGGACGACGGAAAAATCGAAGACGCGATCCTTGCCTACGACAACGCAATTAAAATTGACGACAACCGTATTGACGCCTATCTGGGAAAAGCGGCGGCGGCCGTGAAATCAGGGGATATCGATACGGCGCGTTCGACCTACGACAAGCTTGTCTCGATAACGGGCGACAGCAAGTACCAGAGAATGAGCGAGAGCGCGGGAATGGGCAACACCTCCGGAAACTATGCCAACGCCGGCCTTGCGGCTTCATACGGAGACAGCGTCTACGTCGCGAATACGCCGCGCCCGGGATGTCTGACGAAAATAGACGGCAGTAATGAAAAAATGATTTTCGATCTCGGCGACGACAAGAAAATCGTGCAGAATATCAGCGTAGACGGTGACTATGTTTATTTCAGTGTCTGGAGTCTGAATAACGATATCGGAGCGGAGAGTCTCGCGAAGAACGGGATCTACCGGGTTCCTGCCGACGGCGGAGACGCGGTGCATCTGCTGACACCGACCAACGATTTCTATTATTCGAATATGGTCCTGTGGAACGGCCAGCTGTATCTGCTGTCCTACGATAAAGGCATATACAAGGTCGACACAAACAGCGGGGACATGAGCACGGTTTTCGAAGGCATGTACGAAAGTCTGAACTCTGACGGAAAATATCTGTATTCAGGGACAGACCAGTCTATTTACAGCATCGATTCCCAGGGAAATCAGAATCTCGTGACAGCCTCGAGAGGCGCCAGCTTGATTATCGCCTATCAGTACTCTCTCAATTTCGCCTCATGTTATCGCTGCGGTGCCGGCTACGTGTTTAACAGATAAAATAAAGACGGCTCGGATCTTGAAAGGATCGGTCAGAAGGTTTATTACTACACTCGTTTTAATATTTACGACGATACGATCTATATGGCCCGTAGACAGAGTATGATGAGCAGCTCAGACAATACCGTTCAGATCGAGACGTACAGTCTGGACGGTCAGAATGCCGGCACGCTCGCGTCTTTTCTGCCGTCAGATCTGATTGGGAGTCTGGACAATTCGAGTATCCAATATGTCACTGTCAACTACCCCTGCGTCGCGGGAGGGAAGCTTTATTACAGACTTTCCACAACCAGTATTCTGGACAGCGGATACAGCAATTATTTCGGAAGCATGGATCTGGACGGACAGAATAATCAGATTATATCGAACGGATAAACGGAGCTGAAAAACAGCGGAGGAAACGGACTTTTGTGTCCGTATTCCTCCGCTGTTTTTAGTTTGTTCCGACTATCAGAGCTGCTGTCAGCTGTTGCTCAGCATTTGATTCAGCTCATCCTGGTCCGGCAGACTGGGAAGACTGTTCGTACGCTTAAATTCCATTTCGTCGCCCACCGTAAGCTTGTTTCCGTCAAGAACGTAGCTGATCTCTTCGGTTCCCAGACCGCCCATACTGGACCATCCGTAGCCTGAAGAGTCCAGGTACATGTAACAATCATTTAAAGCACAGGTCAGTACTCCGTCTTCTTTTTCGACATAGGTTCCTTTTATATACTCGTATGAGTTCGTGACATAATAAACAGATTTCGAAACCGAGATCATAATGATCGTTCCGTCTTTATTCAGCTGCATATACATCTGAACCGGATCGATTCCGTATAACGATTCGTATGCCGGATCCTCAAACAGCCAGACACCCGTGATACCTCCCGAGGAACAGCCGCAGAGAGAGAATACGAGAAACAGCGAAATCAGAACCGGAAGAAGTCTTTTTTTTCATTTTACTGTCCTTCTAACGTTAAGTATTTATTAACTAATTTTAATCTTAACTGGAATGCAAAACGATTTCAATCATTCTGCGCGAACTGTCATTTTTCCAGTCCGAACGGTAATTATCAGATTTGAAGAAACACACAATGTATTGAATAACAGAATAAGTCGATAAATTATTCGTTAAATTAGTAAAATATTCTTGTGTTTTAAGAAAAACTTGTTAGAATAAGATTGTAAAGATCTTTCACAAATTCATATCTCTATTGCTGTTTAAAACATAGCCGTCTAAGCGTAGTGTAATCGTTACAGGAAGACAGCCGTATACCAGTCATAGTCATATGTCAGAACACAAATTACCGGAAAACGAGGTTAGAATGAAGACCCTTTTTGTCAGGAATGTTGCGTTTCTTGTCACATGCGATGACGGCGACCGGCTGCTTGCGGATGTAAATCTCTATGCGGAAGACGGTGTTATTGTTTATATCGGAAACGAACAACGAACAGCAGACAGAGTGATCGACGGTTCCCGCCGAATCCTCTTCCCGGGCCTGGTCAACACCCATCATCATCTGTACCAGACCTTCAGCCGCAACCTGCCCCAGGTGCAGAAAATGGAACTCTTTCCGTGGCTGAAAACCTTATACGAGATCTGGAAAAATCTCGACGAAAACACCATCTGGCACAGCTCCCTCACAGGAATGGGAGAGCTCCTGAAGACAGGCTGCACAACCTGTCTCGACCATCACTATGTTTTTCCCGAAAATACAGACAACCTAATAGACACGCAGTTCAGAGCCGCGGATACTCTCGGCATGCGCTTTCACGCGACCCGCGGAAGTATGGATCTGTCCGTCAAGGACGGGGGACTGCCTCCAGACAGCGTCGTTCAGGACATCGATACGATCCTTGCGGACAGCGAACGTCTCATCTCCAGGTATCAAGATCCCGCCCGCTGCGCGATGCACCGGGTCGCTCTCGCGCCCTGCTCGCCCTTCTCCGTCTCGGAGGATCTCCTCAGGGAATCGGCGGTGCTGGCGAGATCCTACGGGGTGCGGCTCCATACCCATCTGGCGGAGACGAGAGATGAAGAGAACTTCACCCTGAGCCGTTTCGGCATGCGTCCGCTGGAATACATGGACAGCCTGGGCTGGCTCGGAGACGACGTCTGGTACGCCCACGGCATCCATTTCAACGATGAAGAGCTCAGGGAGCTTGCGAGGACCGGAACCGGCGTCGCGCACTGCCCGGTCTCCAACATGAAGCTCTCGTCGGGGATCGCAAGGATCCCGGAAATGCTCAGGCTGGGCGTTCCGGTGGGTCTGGCGGTGGACGGATCGGCCAGTAACGACGGTTCGAATCTGCTGGAGGAGATGCGCGTCGCGTATCTGCTGCACAGGTTAAACGGCAGCGTCAGCGCGCCCGACGGCTACGAGTTCCTGAAGATGGCGACCCGCGGAAGCGCGGCGCTTCTCGGACGGGATGACATCGGCCGGATCGAAGTCGGCGCGGCTGCGGATTTCTTTATGATCGACACGGACGAGATCTCCCTTGTCGGAACGCTGTCCGATCCGAAATCGCTGCTCTCGACAGTCGGCTATAAGGGGAACGTCGCGGTGACCGTCGTAAACGGCGAGATCGTCGTCGAAGACGGAAGGCTTACGAAGGTAGACGAGGATCGTCTGATCGCGGAAGCAGGGAAAGAAGTAAACAGGTATCTCGATTCTGATAAAGACGACGATACGGACGAAGAAATATCGGCATGATCTGACGGACGGAACAGGTCCGTCTGCAGCCATACAATATGCAATGCGAACACTCATTGGAAATCGAACTGCATGAGCCGGAGAGCCCGGCATTACCAGCAAGGAAAGCAAGATGAAAAAAGAACACGGTAAAGTAACAGAACTCACGGGTATGCCCAGCCTCGCGCAGGCCATCCCGCTTTCACTCCAGCATGTCGTCGCGATGATCGTCGGCTGCGTCACGCCTGCCATCATCGTTTCGGGAGTCGCGGGTCTGGCGGAAGCGGACCGGATTATCCTGATCCAGTCTGCGCTGCTCATCTCGGCAGTCGCGACGTTTATCCAGCTGTTTCCGGTGCGCAAGTACATCGGCTCCGGTCTTCCGGTCATTATGGGCGCAAGCTTCGCCTATGTCCCGCTGCTCATTTCCCTGGGCAGCCGCTTCGACCTCGCCACCGTATTCGGCGCGCAGCTGGTCGGAGGCTTCGTCGCCATCCTCGTGGGCGTGTTCTACAAGAAGCTCACCCACATCTTCACGCCCATCGTCACAGGCACCGTGGTTCTGACCATCGGCCTGTCGCTGTATCCGACGGCCGTCACCTATATGGCGGGGGGCTCCGGCGCGGTCGATTTCGGAGGCGCCCAGAACTGGATCATCGCGATGATCACCCTCGGGGCCGTACTGTACTTCAATTACTTCACGAAGGGGACCATGCAGCTGGCTTCGATCCTGCTCGGGATGATCGCGGGCTATATCGTCTCGCTGTGCATGGGAATGGTAAGCTTTGATTCGGTCGGGACCGCCAGCTGGATGCAGTTCACGATGCCGATGCACTTCGGGATGAAGTTCGAGCTCAGCGCAATCCTGTCGATGTCCATCATGTATATCGTCACCTCCATCGAGGCTATCGGCGATCTGACGGCCACCGTCACCGGGGGACTGGACCGGGAGCCTGAGGATGCGGAGATCAGCGGCGGCATTATCGGAAACGGCATCGCCAGCATCATCGGGTCCTTTTTCGGCGGGCTGCCTACGGCTACCTTCAGCCAGAATGTCGGGATCGTCTCGATGACGAAGGTCGTCAACCGCAATGTCCTGGGGCTTGCCGGCGTGTTTATCCTGATCGCGGGGCTCAGTCCGAAATTCTCGGCGCTTCTGACCACGATCCCGGGCAGCGTCATCGGCGGCGCGACGGTCTCCGTATTCGCGATGATCGCGATGACCGGCATGCGGCTGATCGCCAAGGCGGGATTCTCGCCGAGAAACCTGACCATCGCCGGTCTTTCCGTCGCGATGGGGATCGGGATCCTGCAGGTGGACGGTTCGCTTGCGTTTCTGCCGGACTGGGCGATGACCATCTTCGGTGAATCCTCGGTCGTTATCGCGTCCGTATTCGCAATTGTTCTGAACCTGATCATCCCGAAGGACGATAAGGGGACCGAGGAAGAAGACGGCTTAGAAGAAATAACGGCGGAGGAAGCGGTGAAAAGCTGCGGAAGAGCCGCCTGCGAACCGATGACAGCGGATGTAGAGATCATCGAGGTGGAAGAGATACCTGAGGATGAGATCGGAAGCGGGGCGGAAGTTCTGGCATAGCGTATCGATGCACTATATTTCCAGACTCCAATTTGCGTCAAAAAAGGGACCCTTGCGGGTCCTTTTTGCTTTTTTGAAGATCTGATGTTCAAAAAAACGATGAAACGGGATTTGTAACTTAAAATTTTGTCCATAACATAAACATGTTACAATATAAAAAAAGTGTTACAAGGTGCGATATGAAGAAATATCTGGAAAAAACATTACATACTACAGTTCGGATAGAGAACTCTGATCATCATTTATCATTTCCTTTAATCTTAAAAAGTAAATACGAATTAAAAGAAGTATGGATAAGCGGGAAGAAATTTTTGTTTGTTGAGCCTAATGAAAAAATGAATCTGACAACATTGAGAAAACATTATAAAATGTTCGGGAAGTACAGCCAGGATGAAATTGTTTTCTTTTTCAATAAGCTTAACAGCTATACGAAAGATAGATTAATTGCGGAGAAAATGTCTTTTGTTGTAAAGGATTCCCAAATTTATCTGCCGTCCCTAGCCTTGTCATTGAAAGAAGAAAAATCAGAGATTCTAAATACTCCGGTGAAAGTATCTTCAATAACGCAGAAATTGCTGATAACTGCTATTTACGAGAAATGGTCAAATATGTCGGTTACGGAAGCGGCGGAAAATCTTGGCATATCAAAAATGAGTGTTACACGAATTTACAACGAACTGACGGGACTTGATCTTCCGGTAATCAAACGGGATGGGCGCAGCAGACTGTTTTTCTGGCAGGAAAGTACCGAAGAGTTATGGCAGCTCCTATTACCATATCTACAGAATCCGGTAAAGAGAGTATTCAGTATTAAAGCTATTCCGGACAGTGTAAAGAAACGTCCTGCTGGACTGACCGCCTTGAGTCAAATGACTATGCTTGAGGACAATCACTGTCCTGCGTATGCCATTACTACTTCCCAGATACGTGATGTTGAGATTCTATCTACTGCAGATGGTGAGGAGCCGGAGGCGGTTATTCAGGTTTGGAGTTATGAAATCAAGAGACCAGATAATTTAGACCCACTGAGTGTAATCCTTTCACTCGGCAATGATGATCGTGAAGATCCAAGAATTCAGAAAGAGCTGGATTTTTTATTGAAGGAAATATTCAATGATTAAAGGAATAGAAAAATTCAGGTTCTATTTTGACAAGTACAAAGATCAGTATGTGCTGATTGGGGGATCAGCCTGTGATCTCCTGCTGACAGAAGCAGATCTGTCTTTTAGAAGAACAAAAGATCTGGATATCGTCCTTGTTGCTGATTCTTTAACTTCAGAATTTGGAGCAGCTTTCTGGCAGTTTATTAAAGACGGGCGGTATGAAAACAGATATCGAAGTGATGGGAAGCCTCAATATTATCGGTTTGATAAACCGCAGACAAAGGATTTCCCTGTTATGCTTGAGTTATTTTCTAATTCTGCTGCATGGGAGGAGAAATCAACCAGTTTTTGTGTACCGATTCATCTGGGGGAGGATCTCTCCAGTGTATCAGCTATTTTGCTTAATAAAGATTATTATCAGCTTCTTCTTAAAGGTAGAACGGAATTAGACGGAGTGATTGTTTTAGACACGCTTTACCTCATACTTTTTAAAGCAAGAGCATATCTTGATTTAAGAGACAGAAAAGCTCGTGGAGATCATATAGACCGCCGGGATATTCAGAAACACAAGAATGATATTGCCAGATTAACAATGTTATTAACTGGCAATGAAAATTTAGTTCTCTCTAAATCGATTCAAACTGATATAAAAAGTTTTCTGGAAGATTTTCGTGAAAATCCACCGGATGTAAAAAATCTAAAAATTTCGGCGAGCATAGATGAATTAGCAGAGTTACTCGACAATATATTTTTATCTAGAGAATGATTTCTCTGGAATATTAGCAGGTATTGATGTCATGGTAACAAGTATTCCTTCTAGCATCTACCTATAACAAAAAAGGGACCCTCGCGGGTCCTTTTTTGTTACGGTTCCTTATGTTCAAAATGCCTCTGATGTCCTTCGGAATTGACCCAGCCGTCGTCGTCGCGGGCGCGCCGGTCGATATTCAGGTCGCGCATCAGCTGGAGCTGCGCCCGGGCCTTCTCGAAATCCTCCAGCTCGCTGATTTCAACGATCGCGTAGCATCCCCGTCCGTTTTTAGTCAGATATACCGGGGATCCCCTGCGAACTTCCGTTAGAACTGATGTATAATTCCGTAAATCTGAAACAGGCTTGATGTTCGGCATAAGATCACCTCCGATCTATTAATCTATTGTCAGCTTTAATATACCCGTTTAAACGAAAATGCTGTAAATTTGACGGCGAATTGCACCTGAGAACGGCATGATTTTTTGCGGCTGTCGTCATCCCTCGCCGCTTAAGATCCGTGTTTACTGAAGCTTTCGGGAGGCGACGTGTTTCTTGATCGCTTCGAATGAAGCGTCGCTGATGTCATGCTCGATTTTACAGGCGTCTTCCGCAGCTGTCTTCTCATCGACGCCGAGGGCCGTCAGGAAGCGGGTGAGCATGACGTGTCGTTCGTATATTTTCTCCGCGGTCGCGCGGCCGGTTTCAGTCAGAAGCAGCGAGCCGTCCGTGTCTGTAGTAACAAATTCACCTTTTTTCAGAAGGCCGACTGCCCGGCTTACGCTCGGTTTCGAAAAGCCCATATAGTCCCCGACGTCGATCGCGTGGACCGGTCCCTTATGTGACAGGATCAGTATTGTTTCCAGATACATTTCTCCGGATTCGTGCAGCGCCATAGCAAACTCCTTAGGTTATGTTAATTGTATTTTAGCATGTGCAGGTCCCGCCGGTTGACCGGAATACCGAGATCCTGTATAATTAATTTAATAACGAACGGAGACGTTCTTTTTTTTAGTCAAAGAGTTAGCTAAAGCTAACCAGAATCGCGGCGGCCTATTCGAGGTCCGCTTCGATGAGCGCGCTCAGGAGTATTCTCGAGGAATACACTGCTGGAAAGGACACGCTATGTCCGAAGAACTGCTGATCCGTCTCGGATCGCCGACATTAAAGGGGCTGAAGGCAGGCAGCCTGTTCACCTGTAAAATCGGAACGTGGGAGGACGATCTGAACGATCTGCGGGAGCTGAACCGCAAGCTCAGTCCGAAGGGTCTTAAAATCGTCCCGCTGCGCAGGAACGACGAACGGATGCTGCTGTACCTGTTCCGCCCGGCGCTGCTTGAACGGGAGCTGTCCCGCCCTGAAGCGGTGAGTCTGCTGGAGAGGGCGGGATACAGATGTTCCTCCTACGGAGAGTGTCTGACGGATCTTCGTAAGAAGCTCGATCCGGACCTTGAATTTCCCCATGAGATCGGACTGTTCCTGAGCTATCCGCCCGAGGATGTCGCGGCGTTTATCGAAAACGGCGGAAAAGCCTGCAAGCGCGTCGGCTGCTGGAAGGTATACGGCGACGAGCAGGAGGCCCTCCGCCGCTTCGAGGCCTTCGAGCGCTGCGACAGACAGTGCCGCTGCCAGTGGAAGGACGGCTGCCCCATCGAACAGATCGCGGTGAGTCTGCCGGCCGCGTAAGAGATCAAATTCTTAACGGGTTTTATTCGCTTTCCAGCTTTGCCAGTACTACGAGAAGTTCTTTTGACTGATAGATTTCAGGCTCTTCGCAAGTTTCGACACTCAAGTAATTCTCCGTACTTTCATCCACAATAGTCATTGAATTGCCGTTCATTTTCACATGGAAACTACCAGCGTACTCATCGCCGCTTATCTTCCTGCCGCGCCATGAGCTGTCCCTTTGTTTCACGCCGCACGCGATTTTGGTATTGGTTGTGAGTACACCGTCTTCATACGTATAGGTCCCTGCCTGGTATATATAGTCCACGTCATTACTGTCGGAAGACCGGTCTACACCGTGGATTGAGAAGTTACCGTCATTGTCGAAGTTATAGTATCTTTCGTCTTCTGAACCTATGTTCATGGTTTCCGGGTCGGTGACTTTCCACCAGCCGACGACCGGGGAACTTTTACCGCATCCGGAAAGCAGCACTGTGATCAGAAACAGTGTCGTGATACAGACCGCAGACTTTTTTCGTACATTCTTCATTTCATATCTCTTCCAGTTTCTTTATATTTAATATTACTAAAAGAATATCAGAATATGAGGTTTATTAAAGAGGATCTGCCTGATCAGTCTCTTTTCGTGCATGAACGGTATATCTATTCAAATGAGACAAGATGCCAGATACCAGTACCGGAGTATTGCATTTAAACATAACAATCAAGGTTAGGATTATATAAAAATAAGAACCGTTCTTAAAAATGGAAGAATAATGCCAAAATTGTTAGATTGCCTTGACATAGTTTGAACAAACAAATATACTGTATTCAGAGTTAGACAAGGCTAATCGCCCTGCCGGAAAGGAAGCCATATGATGCCGCTTATTTTTGCAGACGTCGGACAGGAAAACACTATTTTGAAGATCGGCGGGAAGCCGGAGGTCAGGAAGCATCTGGAGCACCTCGGGTTCGTACCCGGAGGACGCGTGACCGTTCTGTCTGAGATCGGCGGGAATGTCATTGTCAACGTGAAGGATTCGAGGGTCGCGGTGAGCCGCGAGATGGCCCGGAAGATCATGGTTTAATTCGTTATTTTATTTATACTCTTAATTCATATGAAGGGCTGTACATGAACACATTAAAAGGAATCAAGGTCGGAGAAACGGTGACGGTCGTAAAGCTTCATGGTCAGGGTGCGGTCAAACGCCGGATCATGGATATGGGCATCACGCGCGGAACTGAAATTCACGTGCGCAAGGTGGCGCCGCTGGGTGATCCGGTCGAAGTAAACGTACGGGGATACGAGCTGTCGCTGCGAAAAGCCGACGCCGATATGATCGAGGTCGAATAACGAGGCGGATTTCGAGAGAAATCGGGCGGAGACGGATCGGGGAATGTCCCTGTTTTTTTAAGTACAGAGGTTAGCATCTGCTAATCGGCTGATCAACAGAATTATTTATACGGAAAGTACCTCTGGATTCATATGGAGCGGCAGTTTCAAATCGGCAGATCGGGCTGATCGGCTGATCGACAGGCATAAGCTGCCGGTCGATATGAATCCGTGTTTGAGAAAGGATAAGGAATGGATATCAGAATCGCGCTGGCCGGAAACCCGAACAGCGGCAAGACGACGCTGTTTAACGCCCTGACAGGTTCCAATCAGTATGTGGGCAACTGGCCGGGTGTTACAGTCGAAAAGAAGGAAGGGAAGCTCAAGAAGCATCCGGAGGTCACAATTACGGACCTGCCGGGGATCTACTCGCTTTCACCGTACACCCTGGAAGAGGTCGTCGCGAGAAACGTGCTTATCGGCGAGAAGCCGGATGCCATCCTCAATATCGTGGACGGCACCAACCTCGAACGCAACCTGTACCTGACGACACAGCTGGCGGAGCTCGGGATCCCGATAGTCATCGCGGTGAACATGGGCGACGTCCTGGAGAAGACCGGCGACAAGATCGACTACGATGAGCTTTCAAGACAGCTCGGCTGCAAGGTCGTTCCGATTTCCGCGCTGAAGGGCACCGGTATCGCTGATGCGGCGCAGGCCGCGATTCAGGCTGCGCATTCGAAAGAAGCCGCCCCCAGACATGAGTTCTCAGGTCCTGTGGAACACGCACTCGCTCATATCGAGGAAGCGGCGCTTCACGATATGCCGGCAGAACGCCAGAGATGGTACGCCGTTAAAATATTCGAACGGGACGACAAGGTTCTCGAACAGCTCGCCCTGGATCCGAAGATTTCCGCTCATATCGAGCAGGATATCGCGGCGGCGGAAGAGGAATGCGACGACGATGCGGAAAGCATCATCACGAACGAACGTTATGTCCGGATCGCGGACATCATGAAGAGCAGCTGCAGAAAGAAGAAGCCGGGGGCAATGACTGTCTCCGACAAGATCGACCGGGTGGTCACGAACCGCTGGGCGGCGCTTCCGATCTTCGCTGCGGTTATGTTCGTCGTCTATTTCGTCGCGGTAACGACGGTGGGCAGCTGGGCGACCGACTGGGCCAATGACGGCGTCTTCGGAGACGGCTTCCACCTGTTCGGGATCGGCTCCGCGGAGTACGCCCAGGCACAGGAGGACTATGCCGAACCCTCCGCTGCGATCACGGCGTTCGAAACAGCTGCCGAAGAAGCCGGCGTCGCTCCCTCGGAAGCGAAAGATCTGACGGCTGCCGCCTACATCTACAACGATGACGGCGAGGTCGAAGAATCCTTCCCGGTGGATTACGCGCTGTATGAAAAAGATTCTGCGATTACCGCACCTGACGCTGCGGATTACGGCATCTGGGTTCCGGGCGTTCCGGTTCTCCTGAGCGACTGGCTCAGCGCTGTCGGCGCGGCGGACTGGCTTACGGCTCTGATCCTGAACGGGATTGTCGCCGGTGTCGGCGCGGTTCTCGGATTTGTCCCCCAGATGATCGTCCTGTTCTTCTTCCTGGCGTTCCTGGAATCCTGCGGCTACATGGCCCGTGTCGCGTTCGTCATGGACAGACTGTTCAGAAAATTCGGGCTTTCCGGAAAATCCTTTATCCCGATGCTTATCGGGACGGGCTGCTCGGTTCCGGGCATCATGGCGAGCCGGACCATTGAAAATGACCGTGACCGCCGGATGACCATCATGACCACGTCCTTTATCCCCTGCGGCGCCAAGCTCCCGGTTATCGCGCTCATCGCGGGCGCGCTGTTCGGCGGCGCCTGGTGGGTTGCGCCCAGCGCGTACTTCGTCGGCATTGCGGCGGTTATCGTCTCGGGGATCATCCTGAAGAAAACACGGATGTTCGCGGGCGATCCTGCTCCCTTCGTCATGGAGCTGCCGGCTTATCACTGGCCTACGGTCTCCGGGCTTCTCCGCTCGACCTGGGAACGCAGCTGGAGCTTCATTAAGAAAGCGGGAACGATTATCCTGCTGGCGACCATTTCGATCTGGTTCCTGTCCAATTACGGCTGGGAAAACGGAGTCTTCGGCATGGTGGGCATGGAAGAAAGCATCCTCGCAGCCATCGGGCGCGTCATCGCGCCGATATTCGCGCCTCTCGGATGGGGTCTCTGGCAGGGCGCCGTCGCGGCGGTCACGGGACTCATCGCGAAGGAAAATGTCGTCTCGACCTTCGGGGTTCTGTTCGGGAACTACGACGAGGTCGCGGAAAACGGCTGGCAGATCTGGGCGAACATGCGCCTGGTCTTCACACCGCTTGCTGCCTACTCGTTCCTGGTCTTCAATCTGCTGTGCGCCCCCTGCTTCGCGGCGGTCGGAGCGATTCGCAGAGAAATGAACAGCGCGAAATGGACATGGTTCGCTGTGGGCTATCAGTGCCTGTTCGCGTACGCAGTCGCGCTGATCGTCTATCAGATGGGTCTGGTGTTTACCGGAGCCGGCGTGACCTTCGGAACTGTCGCTGCCTTCGCGCTGGCGGCGGTCATGGTATGGCTGCTGTTCCGTCCGTATGACGAATCGGATACGCTGGACAGCCGGATGAGCATCGAGGTCTGATCAGTCCGGAAATGATCAGCCGGGGAACTGTGCTGATCGTCGGGCTGAAAGGTTCGGGATGACTGAAGGAATATAGGAGAAACGATATGTTTAGCTGGATCTATGAAAATTTAGCGACGATTCTGATTTCCGCGGCGCTTATCGCGATCTGCGCGGCGATTATCGTCTCGAAGGTCCGGGCCCGCAGACAGGGGAAATCCTCCTGCGGCTGCGGATGCTCGAACTGTGCGTTGAACGGAACGTGCCATTCTCACGGTGCGCTTCCGGTGAAAAAGGAAACGGGCCGTACGACGGCAGCTCACGAACAGAAGGTTCGTTAGACAGTATAGAAGAGTATTAAGCTCCTCAGATTGTTCACAGAAATGAAAAATCCCTGCCGGGTCCGGTATTGCCGATCCGACAGGGATTTTTGGTTGAAGCTGATTATTGAAGCTGATTATTAAAGCTTTCTACGGATAATTGAAGACTGTCTTCGCTCCGCCTTATATCCGGCCGCTATGCCGCCAGGTTCGCGCAGCGG